>OLGD01000121.1_pt1 | contig 151882 bp, 189 predicted proteins | sample 1605311 | NCBI WGS metagenome assembly OLGD01 (sample SAMEA3888917, study PRJEB22519) | human gut metagenome | biome: human gut; feature: human-associated habitat; material: faeces | place: Denmark | collected 2010 | reverse complement strand
AGCACCGGGGCAATATGGTGATGGGAGATACCAGAATCGAGGCTCTGGATAACAGTCTGTTTGACAAGCTGCAAGTGTTCGACGGAGATATTTCTCCTATGCTGGAGCCGGACAATAACGCCATTGCCATTGCGGTTTCTTTGGATGATTACGGCAATCTGCCCAATCCTGAATACTACCCCGAGGTTGGAGACACGATCACGGCTACTTATGCGGATGATATGAAATATATCGACAGCCGCACCGGAGAACTCTGCACCGAAGATACACCGGAGGAGTACCTTCAGGCAAAATTGTATGGAGCCAGAGATGTAGAGTACACGGTATGCGCTTTGGTAGAACTTCCGTATTCCATGGGTTATCGTTATGGTGGTGATGGCTATGATGCAGTTTTGTCTGTGGACACCGCACAGAGGGACAGCGGTGGTGCGACCATTCCGATGCTCTACCTGTTCGACACAGCGGACGACGCTGATGAGGCCGAAGCAGAGCAATATCTATCGAAGCTCACTGCCGGTGAGTTTTCACCCTTGATGTATGAAAGCAAGGCCACGGCTCGCTCTGAGTTTGCTCAGTTCCGGCAGATGTTCCTTCTGATCGGTGGTATCCTCTGTGCTATCATTGGGCTGGTGGGACTCTTAAATTTCTTCAACGCCATGATGACCGGTATTCTTTCCCGCCGCCGTGAATTTGCTGTGCTTCAGGCTGTAGGAATGACGAACCGGCAGCTCAAAACCATGCTGATCTACGAAGGATTGTTTTACGCAATGTCTTCCGTAGCGGCGGCCTTTATTCTGTCGCTGGCGGTGGAACCTCTTGCAGGGAAAATGCTGGGCAGTATGTTCTGGTTCTTTGAGTATCAGTTCACCGTTCTGCCTGTCCTGCTGACAATTCCGGTATTTCTTCTGCTGGGGTTGCTGATCCCCTGCATGATGTATGACAATGCAGCAAAATGCAGCGTTGTAGAGCAATTAAGGGATGCTCAATAACTGTTAAACCAAGGGTTGGAAGGCATAGACGGTTAGAAAATAACCCACGGGATTTTATGCAGATATTACATGTAAATATAGATGATTTTTTGGACGTAACATGATAGAATGGTTACAACAAAAAAAGGAGAACACCCATGAAACCAAGAACAGAAATCAGCATGCAGCTCTACAATCTGATGATGGAACGAGGTTATCCGGAGAATTTATGTGATCTTGTCACCAGAAATCTGAATACCGATTATACAGCAACAAGAATGATCGGATATTTATCTCATTATTCTGATTTGCCGGATGTAGAAGTTGTGGATGAAATGCTTGCTATTTTAAGTGACCGTAACGAGCTTATCAAGAAAAAAGAATCTGAACAGGCACAGGCCAGGATCAGTGAGATTTACAGATTTGGATTAGATATTAAATGATAGTTGAATAGATAAGAGGGAGCAAAATCTGCCCCCTCGATTATTTTTGCTCTAAAATATAAGCCAATAAAGCGTCGCATCCTTCATTTACATCTCTGTAAGTTGCATCAAAATTCCCAGTATACCAGGGATCTGCGATATCAGCACCTTTCCGTGATGTGTAATCTAAAAGCTTAGAAACCTTACCGTCCGGATCACCTTTAAGCATGCGGTTAAGATATTTTATATTAATCGAATCCATACCTATGATATAATCGAAATTATCATAATCGGAAAATGTAATCTGTTTTGCACGATGTGGTACTAAAGGAATTCCAACTTCTTTTAGTTTGTTTACTGTACCTCTATGCGGTGGATTCCCGATTTCTTCTGTGCTTGTCGCAAAACTGTCTATTACAAACTGATCACTCAACCCTTTTTCTTTTACCTTATAGGTAAACACGCTTTCGCTTAAAGTTGATCTGCAAATATTCCCCCAACATACAAATGCTACTCTTATTTTCATGATGTACCTCATTCTTCTAATAAATATACTGGAAATATTTCTCCCTGTCTCTTATGCTTCCAATGCATAGGAAAGAAGCTTTTTCAAATTGTGATGGAACTGACGTTTATATGCATGCAGTTTTTTCTTCTCAGAAACGGAATAGTGTTTCTCCACGTAGATATCATATCGTTTGAACAAACTTCGGAAATCTGTATCCTGTCTTTGTCCCCAACGGACCAGTACCCAGTTCATGGCATCTATATTCCAGTATTCGCTTGGAATTCCTGCCATTTTCAATGTGGTAATCTGACGCATTGCCTGCATGGAAAGGCGGCTGAGCTGGCGTTCACGGTGCATCTCATCCGGATCATTTTTCCCAAGCTTTTTCATTAATTTTTGAGAGAGTGTCTTTGTCCTGGAAGCACGTTCCATTACACGAACACTTTGATCAATGATATCCTGGAGCTGCACTGCTGCATTCCAGTAAGTCACGAAAGAAACGGATTCTTTCTCATCTTCCGGCGTAAGTTTAAATGTCTTAAAAACACGGTCTGTAACTCCAAAAATTTCCAGATTATAAGCTTTTCTTTTCGCCGGATTAGAAAGAACCCGGTAGGCTTCCAGAATCTCCTGCATAAAAGCAGTTGTATCTATATCTTTATGCATATTGGCATCCGGATGGTAGACCTTAGCCAATGCATTTTTCGCTGAAGTAATTTCTTCCAGAGTCGCATCTCTGGATACACCTAAGATATCGTAATAAGTGCGTGAGCTCATTTTGACCTCCTAATATTAGATTCCATTTTTCTGAAATCACAGAAAATGGACAGTACCTCTAATATACGCCTGTAAAATTGAAAAGTCAATTCTCTCCAGACATATTTCCCCACCATCGCTACTATACTGGTAAAAGAATAGTCCATGGGGGAATTGCAGATGAAGAAAGGTTTTACAGTGATTCTGCTGAGTGTTTTTCTGCTGTATAGGATTACATCTCCGACAAGTGTAGTCCACGCGGAAGAAGTAGAAATAAGTGCGCCGTCTGGTATTCTTATGGAAATGTCTACGGGAACGGTTTTATTTGAAAAAGATGCAGATACTGCACGGCCACCGGCAAGTGTTACAAAGATCATGACAATGCTGTTAATCTTTGATGCATTAGAAAATGGAACTATATCACTTGATGATGAAGTGTCAACTTCCGAGTATGCAGCTTCTATGGGAGGATCTCAAGTATTCCTGGAACCTGGAGAGATGCAGACGGTAGGTACGCTGCTAAAATGCATTTCTGTCGCAAGCGCAAACGATGCATGTGTAACTATGAGTGAATGTATCTGCGGTAATGAACAAGAATTTGTAAAACAAATGAATGAGCGGGCAAAAGGACTTGGAATGAAACATACAAACTTCGTAAACTGCAACGGATTAGATGCAGATGGTCATGAGATGAGTGCTAGAGATATTGCACTCATGTCGCGGGAACTGATGACCAGATATCCGCAGATAAAGGACTACTGTACGGTCTGGATGGAAAATATCACGCATACAACTGCCCGTGGTTCTTCAGAATTTGGCCTGACGAATACAAATAAGCTGATCCGGCAGTACGAATATGCCACTGGTCTGAAAACCGGATCCACCGGAAAGGCAAAGTTCTGTGTATCGGCAACGGCAAGTAAGAATGGTGTGGATCTGATCGCAGTAATTATGGGCGCTGAAGATTCAAAAAGCCGTTTTAAGGATGCGGTAACCTTATTGAATTATGGATTTGGGAAATGTCAGATTTATAAAGCAAAAGAACGGAAACTGCCAGTAGTTCTGGTGAAAGGTGGCAAAGAAGATCATCTAAAGATTCAATATGAGGAAGGATTTACTTATGTAGATACAGAAGGATCCGATTTATCGAAAGTCGAAGAAGTAACAGAAATTCCAGATGAAGTAAAAGCACCTGTGAAAAAAGGGGAAACAGTTGGTCGGATTTGTTATCGGATAAATGGGAAAGAAATTGGATCCGTAAATCTGATTGCTTCAACACCTGTGGAAAAGGCAGATTTTGGAGATTATCTAAAAAAGATTTGGAAGAAATTATTATAACACTTGTCGGGAACATGGAAAATGTTTTATAATAAAGGATACGAATGCGGGTAGCTCAGAATAATATTCAGTCTGTTTTATGAAATTTTACTACCCGCAATGGATATAAAAATACAGGAGGCAGATTAAATTAATGATTACAGAACGTATTGATCATACATTATTAAGAGCAGATGCAACAGAGGAAGATATCCGTGGATTATGTGAGGAAGCAGTTACGTACGGATTTCATTCTGTTTGTGTGAATTCAAGTTGTGTTGCGCTTTGTGCCTCTCTTCTGAAAAATACAGGAATTAAAGTATGTACCGTGATTGGTTTTCCGTTAGGAGCAATGTCAACAACTGCGAAGATCGCAGAAGCAACAGCAGCAGTGAAAGACGGCGCAGAAGAGCTGGATATGGTTATCCATATTGGGGCATTGAAGAGTGGAAACTGGGATTATGTAAGAAGAGATATCGGTGCAGTTGTAGCTGCTGCCGGGGATGACGTGATTGTAAAGGTGATTCTTGAGACATGTCTGCTTACAGACGAAGAGATTCAGGAGGCTTGTCTTGTAAGCCGTGATGCAGGTGCAGACTATGTAAAAACTTCTACTGGTTTCTCAACCGGCGGAGCAACTGTAGAAGCAGTTTCTCTTATGAAGCGTACGGTTGGCTCTGACATGAAGGTAAAGGCATCCGGTGGTATTCATACACTGGAAGATGCACGGAAGATGTTTTATGCAGGTGCAGACCGTATTGGATCAAGTTCCGGTGTGGCGATTGCAGAAGCTGAGATGTCCGAGATACATACGATATGAGCATCCTAGGTTTTTTCACAGTTCTTTTTCTGATTGTGTGCGCAGTTATATTAGCAGAAATGTATCGGGAGCAGCATTCTTTTTGTGTAACACATTACGAAGTACATTCACCAAAGATAACCTGCGCAGCAGAAAAAGACTCGGTGAACAGAATTATTTTTTTAAGTGATATGCACAACCATGTTTATGGTAAGCAGAACAATAAATTGTTCGAAGTTATAAAAGCAGAGCAGCCGGATCTGATTTTGATTGGCGGAGATATGCTGGTGGCAAAAAATGACGTGCGATACCAAGAGGCACTGGATTTTGTCAGTCGTCTGCCGCAGCTCTGCCCGGTTTATTATGCGAGTGGAAATCATGAACAGAGAATCAAAGAGAATCAGGAAAACTATTCTTTGTGTTATGAAGAGTATCGTAAAACGTTACAGGCAGAAGGGGTTCGTTTTCTGGAAAATGAAAGTTGCGATATTCTGTTGGGAAATCAACAGATTCATATCAGCGGATTGGAACTCCCACTGATTGTGAATAAAAAATTCCGCAAGGCGGATGTCACCGCTGAAGATGTACGCAGATGCCTGGGAGAAAAGCATACTACAGGAAATCAGGAGAAACAGCAGGAGACAACAGAGAATTTCGCAGACAACAGTTATCATATTCTGCTTGCCCACAATCCATCCTATATGGAAGCTTATAAGGAATGGGGTTCCGATCTGATTTTGTCTGGACATTTACATGGAGGATGTGTACGCTTGCCTGGAATTGGCGGCGTGATCACTCCGCAGGCATTTCTTTTTCCAAAATATTCAGGAGAGATGACCGTGGAGGGAGAACAGACGATCATCGTCAGCAAAGGGCTTGGAACACATACATTTAATGTGAGACTGTTCAATCCGGCAGAAGTGATTGCAATCACCCTTTGCAGATAAAAGGAGATTATTATGGGAATACCGGTAAAACTGGAAGTATTTGAAGGGCCGTTGGATCTGCTCCTTCATCTGATCGAGAAGAATAAAGTAGATATTTACGATATCCCCATTGTGGAGATTACGAATCAGTACATGGAATATATCCGTCAGATGCAACGGGAAGATCTGAATGTGATGAGTGAATTTCTTGTTATGGCAGCGACGTTGTTGGATATTAAATGCAAGATGCTTCTTCCAAAAGAAGTCAAAGAAGACGGAGAGGAAGAAGATCCAAGACAGGAACTGGTTGAACAGCTGCTGCAATATAAAATGTATAAATACATGTCTTATGAGCTCAGAGACCGCCAGGTAGATGCGGATCTGATTTTATATAAGAATCCGACAATTCCGGAAGAAGTTCTGGAATATGTGGAACCAGTTGATCTTGACCTTTTACTTGGGGATCTGACAATGGTACAGTTAAAGAAAGTTTTTCAGGAAGTTATGCGTCGGCAGACAGATAAAGTGGATCCGGTAAGAAGTAAATTTGGCAAGATTGAGAAAGAGGAAGTTTCACTCACAGATAAGTTCCTTTATGTGCGTGATTATTTACAGGAACACCGCCGGTTCAGTTTCCGTCAGCTTCTTCAGAAGCAGAAGAGTAAAATGCATGTTGTTGTTACATTTCTTGCGATTCTTGAAATGATGAAGCTGGGTGAAATTTATGTTGAACAAGAATCTACTTGTGGTGAGATCATGATTGAGAGAAAAGGAGACGTAGTGTAAATGGCAGGAGTAAAAACACTTCAGGCTGCAATTGAAGCTATTTTATTTACAATGGGTGAGTCTGTTGAACTAAGTAAAATTGCGAAAGCAATCGAACAGGATGAGCAGACAACCGAAGAATTACTTCAGGATCTGATGAAGAAATACGAATCAAAGAACAGAGGAATCCGCATCATTGAACTGGACAAGTCTTATCAGATGTGTACAAAGAAGGAAATGTATGACTATCTGATCCGTGTGGCAAAGCAGCCAAAGAAATATACTCTGACGGACGTTCTTCTTGAAACAATGTCAATCATTGCATACAAACAGCCGATCACTAAGATAGAGGTAGAGAAGATCCGTGGAGTAAAGTCTGATCACGCAGTAAATAAACTTGTGGAATATGGTCTGGTAGAAGAAGTCGGAAGACTTGATGCACCGGGAAGACCAATTCTTTTCGGCACGACGGAAGAATTCTTAAGAAGATTCAGTGTACCGTCGATTGATGATCTTCCGTCATTGAATCCGGAGCAGCTGGAACATTTCAAAGAAGAAGCAGAAGATGAGGCAAAGATCCGTATGGACATTTGATTTTTGAATTCTACAACTTGCATTGGAATCATAAAATTAAAAGAAGAATGGAGCTTCCAATATAAACAGGAAATCAATTGATGATAGAATTTAAAAAGTGGTATTTCAGAATCTATTTATTCTTTGTTCGCATACTGATTGTCAGCATGATCATTGGAATTTCTTTTCCGATTCATGTTTTTGGAACTACATCTGATCATGCAGGACAAAACTGGAAGATAAATGTCAGTTCTAACGAACGTCAGGTAGTTCCAAATGAGCTAAAACAATTATACGCCCTGTCTGCCGTCTTAATGGATGCAGACAGTGGGCGTATTTTATTTTCCAAAAATGGACAGGAAGAACGGGCAATGGCAAGTACAACAAAGATTATGACTTGTATTCTTGCATTAGAGAGCGGCATAATTGATTCAGAAAATCAGATTGTTACAGTAAGCGATCAGGCTGCTGCACAGCCAAAGGTACATCTTGGAATGGTTGCAGGAGAACGGTTTTATTTAAAAGATCTTCTTTATTCCTTAATGCTGGAGTCACATAATGACTCTGGGGTTGCAATTGCAGAAGCTGTTGCCGGAAGTGTAGAGAAATTCGCAGATCTGATGAACCAAAAAGCGCGGACGATCGGCTGTTATTCTACTTATTTTATCACACCGAATGGATTAGATGCAGCAGATTCAAATGGAATCCACCACACTACAGCAGAAGATCTTGCAAGGATCATGCGTTATTGTATTATGAATTCTAAGAAGCAGGAAGATTTTCTTACGATCACGCGTACCGAAACCTATCAGTTTCAAGATGTTGAAGGAAAACGGTCGTTCAGCTGTTATAATCATAATGCATTCTTAAATATGATGGACGGCGCTCTTTCCGGAAAAACAGGATTTACTTCAGATGCCGGATATTGTTATGTCGGTGCGCTGCGTAGAGATGAGCGGACATTTATTGTTGCGCTCCTTGCCTGCGGATGGCCAAATAATAAGAGTTATAAATGGTCCGATATGAGAACTCTTATGACTTATGCTTTGGATCATTATCAATATAAGACATTTGAAATTGAATTACCTGTCCGGCAGATATTTATTAATAATGGGATAAAAGCACATTCAGATACGATAGCTTATCCCGGTAAAAACGGAACCAAGATTTCTCTTACTGCAAATTTGACACCTGTTTCTTTCCTATTGAAAGAAGATGAAACGATTTCTGTTGACTATGAGATTCCTGATCAGTTGGATGCTCCTGTAAGGAAAGGAATGCAAGTCGGCAGGATTCGCTGCACGTTAAATGACAAATTGATCCGTGAATATCCCGTCTATACAACACAGAATGCAGAAAAGAGAACCTTCAAAAAATGTGTGGAATATATTTTCCACCTGTTTTCTATACAAAATTCGTACCAAAAAGCAGGAAATATTAAAAAAGATCAAGCGATGTGATTAAAATAGTCACTACAATCTAAGACTTTCCTGTGCTAATATAAACGAGTGTTAAAAAACAACAACTAAATTGATTAAATATAAGAGAGGTACACATTATGGAAAACTGGAGGAAATACGAAAAGACTTACTTTATGCCACCTGAGCCATGTTATGACTGGGTAAAGAAAGATTCAATTGACAAAGCACCAATCTGGTGCAGTGTTGACTTGAGAGATGGTAACCAGGCACTGATCGAGCCGATGAGTCTAGATGAAAAGTTGGAATTCTTCCAGCTGCTTGTGGATGTAGGATTCAAGATGATCGAAGTTGGATTCCCGGCTGCGTCTGAGACGGAATATCAGTTTTTAAGAACATTGATCGAGCAGAACATGATTCCGGATGACGTTACGATCCAGGTTCTGACACAGGCAAGAGAGCATATTATCAGAAAAACCTTTGACGCTGTCAAAGGTGCTCCACATGCTATTATCCATGTATATAATTCAACATCTGTTGCACAAAGAGAACAGGTATTTAAGAAAGATAAAGAGCAGGTAAAACAGATTGCAATTGACGGTGCAAAGCTTTTGAAAGAGTTAGCAGAAGAAACAGATGGAAACTTTACATTCCAGTACAGTCCGGAAAGTTTTCAGGGAACAGAAGTTGAGTATGCCTTGGAAGTCTGCAACGCAGTTCTTGAGATCTGGCAGCCAACAGCTGACAACAAAGCAATCATCAACCTGCCTACAACAGTGGAAAATGCTATGCCTCATGTATTCGCAAGTCAGGTAGAGTATTTTAACAAGCATCTGCGCGACAGAGAGAATGTAATTCTTTCTCTGCATCCGCACAATGACAGAGGATCAGGAGTTTCAGATGCTGAGCTTGGAATCCTTGCCGGTGCTGATAAAATTGAAGGAACATTGTTCGGAAACGGAGAAAGAACAGGTAACGTAGATATTATTACACTTGCAATGAATATGTTTTCTCAGGGTGTGAATCCGGGACTTGATTTCTCTAATATGAGTGACATTTGTGAAGTCTATGAACGCGTGACAAGAATGAAAGTTTCTCCGCGTCAGCCATATGCAGGAGATCTTGTATTTACAGCATTCTCCGGTTCACATCAGGATGCGATCGCGAAAGGTATGACCTGGAGAGAGGAGCATGACTGTCAGACATGGACTGTTCCATATCTCCCGATCGATCCACAGGATGTTGGCAGAAGATACGATTCCGATGTAATTCGTATTAACAGCCAGTCAGGAAAGGGTGGCGTAAACTATATCCTGAAGCAGAGCTTTGGAATCAGCTTACCAGAAAAGATGAGAGAAGAAGTCGGATATCTTGTAAAAGATGTTTCCGACAAGGCTCACGAAGAACTTACACCAGACAATGTATATCATATCTTTGAAGACCATTACATCAATGCGAAACCAATTTTCAGTGTTGATGAATGCCACTTTAAACAAGAAGATGGAATTGTCGCAGAAGCAACGATTCACCACAATGGAAGCAACCGCAAGATCACAGGTGTTGGAAACGGACGTCTGGATGCTGTCAGCAATGCGATCAAGCATTATTTTGATATCGAATTTGAACTTGCATTTTACGAGGAGCATTCTTTGACAAAAGGATCTTCTTCCAGAGCTGTTGCTTATGTCGGCGTTATTTCCAACAAGAAGCGTTACTGGGGTGTCGGAGTTGATGCCGATATTATCAAAGCATCTATTGAAGCACTCGTTGTTGCAGTGAATAAATTGGATAGCGTACAGAGATCCCAGACATGCAAGGATGAAAGATTATTAGATATTACAAATTATATTTACGCAAATTATAAAGAAGTTACATTGGATGATCTTGCTGAGAAGTTCTTCCTTTCAAAACCATATTTGTCAAAATACATTAAAGAAAAATCAGGAATGACATTCGGAGATATTCTGAAAGAAATCCGTATGAAAAAGGCAAGAGCAATGCTTAAGAGCAGCAGTGCAACTGTAGAAAGTATTGCAGAATCTGTGGGATATCAGAATGTAGAGCATTTTAACAGAACATTTAAAAAACTGTATAATATCACACCGGTACAGTATAGAAACAAACCTTGATCCCGATTCGAGTTTGACTAAATTTAGAAATGTAATCTTAAAACAAATCGCCTGACAGTTACCATAAGTAGTAGCTGTCAGGCGATTACTGTTATGCAGATTCATTATTCTGCTAATTCTTCCCACAATTCATACAATTCTTCTAATCTTGCTTCATTTGCAGCGCGTTCTGTTGAAAGTTTCTGGCACTCAATAGAGTTCGAATAAACTTCCTCTTTTGTCAGTTCCTCGTCAATCTCTGTGTTGCGATCTTCAAGTTTTGCAATTTCTTCCTCTGTTTTCTTCAACTCATTTTTACGTTTACGTTCACGTGCCTGCTGTTCCTTCTGTTCCTGCCAGCTTAATTTTGAATCCGAAGCAGGAGTGGATGCAGCAGAATTACCTGAATTGGATACATTTTCTGCATTTGTTTCATTTCCAGAAGCATAAGCAAGTGTCAGTGCTTCTTTTTTCTCCAGATAATAATCGTAGTTTCCGATGTAATTAACAAATGTCTGATTCACCAGTTCAAGGATTCGGGAGGCTGTCTGATTGATAAAATAACGGTCATGGGATACATAAAGTATCGTTCCGCTGTAGTTATTTAATGCTTCTTCCAGAATTTCTTTGGAAGTAATATCCAGATGGTTGGTCGGCTCATCAAGGATTAGAAAATTTGCTTCCGAAAGCATAAGTTTGGCAAGTGATACGCGGCCTTTTTCTCCACCGCTTAACGTATGAATTTCTTTGAACACTTCATCTCCGGTAAACTGGAATGCAGCGAGTGTATTTCTGATCTGTGTATTGGTAAGATCAGGATAGTCATCAGAAATCTCATCAAAAATGGTCTTATCATCATGAAGTACGTGATGTTCCTGGTCGTAATAACCAATCGTCACTTTGGATCCAAGTGTGAATTCGCCCTGATCCGCTGCAATAACCTGATTAATGATCTTTAAAAGTGTTGTCTTTCCGGTTCCGTTATCACCAATCACAGCGACATGTTCGCCACGTTTGATTTCAAAACTGATATCACTGAAGAGAACCTGACTGTCAAATTGCTTTGAGAGATGTTCCACTGTAAGAACATCATTTCCGCTGATCTGCGATGGTTCCAGCGTAAAATGCATTTCTTTCGTACTGTCAACCGGTTTGTCCAATGGCGTAATCCTGTCAAGCATTTTCTCACGACTCTCTGCACGTTTGATTGATTTTTCACGATTGAAAGACTTTAATTTATCAATAACAGCCTGCTGATGTTTGATCTCACGCTGCTGATTCATGTATTCTTTCAGCTGTGCATCTCGGATCTGCTGTTTTTTCATTGCATAATCTTTATAATTTCCAAGGTACATGCGAACCTGTGCATTGTCAATCTCAACAACTTTTGTGACAACACGGTTCAGGAAATAACGGTCATGGGAGACGATAAATACCGCTCCGGAATAATTGATCAGATATGTTTCCAGCCAGGCAATGGAATTCAGATCCAAGTGGTTTGTCGGCTCATCAAGCAGGAGGATATCCGGATTTGTAAGCAGTAATTTTCCGAGAGAAACACGCGTCTTCTGACCTCCTGAAAGTGTATCTGTCTGTTTATTAAAATCGTCTTCCGTAAACCCAAGTCCCTTTAATACACCTGTAATCTCACTTTCGCAGGCATAACCGTTTCTTGCATCAAATTCAGACTGTAGACGATTGTAGGTCTCCAGGCGGCTCTGCAATTCCTCACCTTCCAGATGCTTCAGTTCATGTTCAATGGAACGAATCTGAGCTTCCATTGCAAAAATATCCGCTTTTGCACTTTTTACTTCCTCATAAATGGTATTTCCGGATTTTAAATCCTGACGCTGCGCAAGATAACCGAGTGTCTTTCCTTTCGCGAGAATAACCTCTCCACCATCAAGAGGTTCTTCTCCGATGATCATCTTAAGGATTGTTGATTTCCCGGCGCCATTCACACCGACAAGAGCAGCTTTCTCACGATCTTCAATATGAAAGGAGCCGTCTCGTACAATTTCGCGTTCCCCAAACGCTTTTTCTATATTGTGACATGCGAGTATCATATATTTTCACCTCGTTTTTTGACTTCTAACATTATCATTATATAGAAAAATGTCGAAAATACAAGGAAAATATATGGATTTTAAAGGTTTTTGCAAAACAAAAGTTTGACAGAACTTTAACTCTTTTATATAATAAAGGATAGTTTAAGAGTGGAGGGCTAAAAATTGGAACAGAGAAAGATATCACGCGCAGTCATTTCCAGACTTCCGAGGTACTACAGATATCTGGGAGATCTGCTGGAGGCTGGCGTAGAGAGAATTTCATCCAGTGACCTGAGTAAGAAGATGCATGTAACGGCTTCACAGATACGTCAGGATCTGAATAATTTCGGTGGATTCGGCCAGCAGGGATATGGATACAATGTGAAATATCTTTATACAGAGATTGGAAAGATCTTAGGATTGGATAGAAGTCATAATTTTATTATCATTGGTGCCGGTAATTTAGGACAGGCACTGGCAAACTATGCTTCCTTCGAAAGAAGCGGATTTATTCTGAAAAGTCTTTTCGATGTGAATCCTCGACTGGAAGGCGTAACGATCAGGGGGATTCCTGTGCGTATGGTTGATGAACTGGAAGATTTTCTTAAGAATAATGACATTGAAATTGCTGCACTGACACTTCCAAAATCAAAAGCAATTGAAGTGGCTGATATTCTGGTAGATAACGGTGTGAAGGGAATTTGGAATTTTGCACATACAGACCTTTCCCTTCCAAAGGATGTGGTCGTTGAGAACGTACATTTATCTGACACACTGATGAAGTTATCTTACAACCTTTGTCAGCAGGATAAAGAATAGAATCTAGCAAAGCTGCAAGGATGCTGTGGGACCAACTGACAAAAGGAGGTTTCGCAGCATCTGTTCATGTTAAAAGGAATTAATAATGTTAGAAAGGTCAGGCGATAAGCATGAGATATCTTCCAAATGGGAAGCAGATGAGTGAAGCTGATGCACACACAATTCATGAAATTGGGATTCCATCCCTTGTACTTATGGAACGTGCAGCACTTCAGATTATCGAGACAATGCATAAGAAAAATATTTCCACAGAAAAAAGTCTGATTGTCTGTGGAAGCGGCAACAATGGTGGAGACGGATTTGCAGTAGCAAGGCTCTTAACCGAACAGGGAAAGCATGCAGATGTACTATTTGCAGGGAAAGAAGCTTCTTTAAGTGAAGAATGTCGATGTCAGAAACAGATTGTAGAAAATATGGGGATTTCTGTATTCACAGAATTCCCGGATGAAGAATATACTGTAATAATTGATGCTGTATTTGGTGTTGGACTCTGCCGTGAAATCACAGGACATTATAAAGATGTGATCGACTGGATGAATCTTCAGGATGCAGAAAAAGTTGCTGTTGATATTCCATCCGGAATCTGTGCTACAACAGGAAAGATTCTTGGGACAGCATTTCGAGCCGATCTTACAGTATGTATGGCATGTGTAAAATTAGGCTGTGAGCTTTTCCCTGGCAAGTCCTATGCAGGAGAGAGCATTCCGGTTGCGATTGGAATTAATCCGAAATATTTTTCGAATCACCTGGATGTTTGTTATACCTTTGACAAAAATGATCTTGGAAAACTTCTTCCTTCGAGAATGATGAATTCGCACAAGGGAAGTTATGGAAAAGTTCTTATGATCACCGGAAGTCCCGGGATGGCTGGTGCTGCATTTCTTTCTGCCTGTGCTGCCTATACAGTTGGTGCCGGTCTAGTACAGATTTATACAGCAAGTGAAAACCGTCTGGCACTGCAGGAACTTCTTCCGGAGGCAATCATATCCTGCTATGATTCTTATGATGACAGTCAACTGTCTCATCTTCTTGACTGGGCTGATGTGGTTTGTATTGGCTGTGGACTTGGAATGGGACAGATTTCCGAAAAGATATTGAAAAATGTATTGAAAAATGTGTCTTGTCCATGTGTCATAGATGCCGATGGACTTAATTTACTGAGCAGGAATATAGAGTTATTAAATCAATGTTGTGCACCTGTGATTTTAACTCCACATATGAAAGAAATGTCAAGGCTGACCGGATGGAGTATTGATACGATCATGGAAGATCGCTTCCAGGCACTTGATCAGATCATAAAACAATCCGGACCGGATACAAAATCATCCATAATCTGTGTGTTAAAAGACAGTCGTACTGTTGTCGCACAGACAAATCGGCAGAGATTTGTAAATCTCGCTGGTAATAACTCTATGGCAAAAGGTGGTTCCGGAGACGTTCTCGCCGGAACGATTGCAGGACTTCTTGCACAGCATATGGCACCATTTGAAGCCACTACTGTGGGAGTTTTCCTACATGCCTGTGGTGGAGATGAAGCGAAAAAGAGCAAAGGAAGTTACAGCGTATTAGCCAGAGACCTGATTCAGGGTATGGCCGATGCAATGAAGAATGCAAAGGAGTGCAGATAAATTATGAAACAGTATAACAGAGTATGTGCCCGGATCAATCTGGACGCAATTGCATATAATATGGAACAGATGAAAAATCGCATTGGTCAGGAGGGACGTTTAATAGCTGTTATCAAGACGGATGCATACGGACACGGAGCAGTTCCTCTTGCGGAAATGTTTGAGGAAACGCCTTATATCTGGGGTTACGCTGTAGCATGCATGGGAGAAGCAAGAACTTTAAGAGCACATGGAATCAAGAAACCAATCTTGATTCTTGGCTGTGTTTTTCCTGATGAGTATGAAGAAATGGTTGAAAAAGAAATCCGTGCAGCAGTTTATACAGAAGAGATGGCCAAGGGAATGGCTGATGCTGCCGCAAGGTCAGGAAAGACCGCATTTCTTCACATAAAAATTGATACAGGAATGGGACGAATCGGATTCAAAGTAAGCAAAGAGAGTGTTGAGACAATTTCCAGAATCAGCAAACTTCCTAATATTAAAATGGAAGGAATGTTCACACACTTTGCAAAGGCAGATGAATTTGACAAGTCTTATACATTTGCCCAACATGAAAAATTCCTCTGGATGAAAGAACAGTTAGAAACAAATGGCGTTCAGATTTCCTATTATGATTGTGATAACAGTGCCGGAATTATTGATTTTCCGGATATGAAACATGATCTTGCCAGAGCCGGGATCTCTATTTATGGAATGTATCCATCAGATGAAGTGAAAAAAGATGCTGTTGACCTGAAACCGGCACTGGAATTAATCAGCCATATCAGCTTTGTAAAGGATGTGGAAAAAGGAACTTCCATCAGTTACGGTGGAACTTTCGTCGCGCCAAAGAAGATGCGGATCGCTACGATTCCTGTCGGATACGGTGACGGATATCCGCGTTCCCTTTCAAATAAAGGCTATGTTCTTATCCATGGAAAACGTGCAGACATTGTAGGAAGAGTCTGCATGGATCAGTTTATGGTAGATGTAACAGAGATTCCGGAAGCAAAATTCATGGATCCGGTTACTCTGGTCGGAAAAGACAAGGACGCCGTTATCCGTGTAGAAGATCTTTCTGATCTGAGTGGAAGATTCAATTATGAATTTGTCTGTGATCTGAGCAAGCGTGTTCCGAGAGAGTATTATAAAAACGGTACGATCGTAAAACAGATTGATTATTTCGAATAACCGGAATAATTGAAAGAATCCGGTTGACATGCATACATCCGATAAAACCGGAGATACTTTAGTATGTTCTTAGAAGAAAAACAAAAGGTTCTGGGAAGAATCAGAGAACAAATACGAAAAGTAACTGGAATATCGGAGTGTGAATGAATTGATAATTAAGCGGGGCGACATTTATTACGCAGATCTTAGTCCTGTCGTTGGTTCCGAACAAGGTGGAATCCGGCCGGTACTTATAATACAGAATAACATAGGCAACAGACATAGTCCAACCATCATCTGTGCCGCAATTACGTCGAAGATGAATAAGGCAAAATTGCCGACACATATTGAAATCTGTACAAATGATTATAATATTATGAAAAATTCAGTCATTCTGCTGGAACAGATCCGTACAATTGACAAGAAAAGACTGAGAGAATATGTCTGTCATATCGATCAGGAACGAATGAAAAAAATTGACCAAGCAATAAGAATCAGTCTGGATCTTACTACATAAATCCAACCAAATTCTTTACAGAACAAAAAAAGCGTGGTAAAATTATATGGATAGTGCTTTACAGGACTTAGTATGTATCTGTAAATGCAAATGAATTTATATAAAATACATTGATACAATAGAAAAGGAGAATCAGAATATGTCAGGACATTCTAAATTTGCGAATATCAAGCATAAGAAAGAAAAGAATGATGCAGCAAAAGGAAAGATTTTTACAAAGATCGGACGTGAACTTGCAATTGCTGTTAAGGAAGGTGGAAGTGCTGATCCGACAAACAACAGCAGACTTCGTGATGTTATTGCAAAAGCAAAAGCAAACAACATGCCGAATGATACAATCGAGAGAAATATCAAAAAAGCTGCCGGAGAAGGAGCTGCTGATAACTATGAGCGTATTACATATGAAGGATATGGACCGAACGGAACCGCTATTATCGTTAAGACTCTTACAGATAACAAGAACCGTACAGCTTCCAATGTAAGAAATGCATTTACAAAGGGAAGCGGAAACGTAGGAACACCTGGATGTGTATCTTTCATGTTCGATGAAAAAGGACAGATCATTATTGATAAAGAAGAGTGCGATATGGACTCTGATGATCTTATGATGACTGTACTTGATGCAGGTGCTGAAGACTTTAACGAAGAAGAAGACAGCTACGAAGTATTAACAGCACCGGAAGACTTCAGTGATGTCCGTCTGAAGATGGAAGAAGCCGGAATCCCTATGGTTTCTGCTGAAGTTACAATGATTCCACAGACATATGTTGATCTTACAAAAGAAGAAGATATTAAAAACATCCAGAAAACACTTGATCTTCTTGATGAAGATGATGATGTTCAGGACGTATACCATAACTGGAACGAATAATCAGTTATAAGAAATGGGGGACAATGATGAGTAATTACAAGATGGAAACTAAATGTGTACAGTCCGGTTACAATCCGGGAAACGGTGAACCACGTGTGCTCCCGATCGTACAAAGCACAACATTCCGTTACACCAGCAGTGATCAGATGGGAAGACTTTTTGATCTTGAAGAGTCCGGATATTTTTATACAAGACTTCAGAATCCGACGAATGATGCAGTAGCAGCAAAGATCTGTGATATGGAGGGGGGAGTAGCAGCAATGCTGACTTCTTCCGGACAGGCAGCAAACTTTTATGCGATTATGAATATTGCTGAAGAAGGTGATCATATCGTATGCGCGTCTGCCTTGTATGGCGGTACATACAATCTGTTTGCTCACACAATCCGTAAAATGGGTGTGAAAGCAACTTTCGTAGACCCAGACTGCACAGAGGAAGAACTGAATGCGGCATTTCAGGAGAATACGAAAGCTGTTTTTGGAGAAACTATCGCCAATCCGGCATTGACTGTTTTTGATTTTGAGAAATTTGCAAAAGCTGCACATGCACATCATGTTCCGTTAATCGTAGATAATACATTTGCAACACCGATCAACTGTCGTCCTTTTGAATGGGGTGCAGATATTGTTACTCATTCAACTACAAAATACATGGATGGACATGCAGCCTGTGTTGGTGGTGCAATCGTTGATAGCGGTAACTTTGACTGGGCTGCTTACGGAGACAAGTTTTCCGGACTTACAACACCGGATGAGACTTATCACGGAATTGTATACACAGAAAAGTTTGGCAAAGCTGCTTATATAACAAAAGCAACATCACAGCTGATGAGAGATCTTGGATCGATCCAGTCTCCACAGAATGCATTTCTTCTGAACCTTGGACTCGAGAGTCTTCATTTGAGAATGCCAAGACATTGTGAGAACGCTGTAAAGATGGCTCAGTATCTCCAGGGACATGAGAAAGTAGCATGGGTTAACTGTCCGTCACTTCCGGGAAGTAAAGATTATGACCTCGTTCAGAAATATATGCCGGATGGAACATGCGGTGTTATTACTTTTGGATTAAAGGGCGGAAGAGAAGCAGCAGTTAAGATGATGGACAAACTGAAGCTGGTTGCGATTGTAACTCATGTAGCAGACGCAAGAAGCTGCGTACTTCATCCTGCAAGTCATACACACAGACAGATGAATGAGCAGGAACTGTTGGAAGCAGGTGTACAGCCAGATCTGATTCGTTTCAGTCTTGGAATTGAGAATATTGAAGATCTGATTGCCGATGTAGAACAGGCACTGGAAGATTAATATAAATAACATATGATTCAGGAGGTATGGATTCCCATGATTTTGTATCCATACCTCCTGTTTTTTTTGTATCCGAATTGTAGGTTTTAAACAGTAGTTAGCTCTTTTGCCTAAATTGTGGAGATTGATATGCAGAATTGGATACAATACATATTTTCCCCATATTCTGTGCATGCTAGTAATAGTATTTATTTACTTTCAACAGGAGGCATATTTATATGAGCGAGGAAAAAAAGCAAAAATCAGATGAAATCAAAGAATTTGGTGCGTTAATGTTAAATGAAAATAAAAAGAATTACAAAATTCGTCTTCTGACAATTATAGGTGAAATTGAAGGACATGAAACAGTATCAAATAATACAAAAGCAACAAAGTACGAACATTTACTTCCACAACTGGCTGAAGCTGAAGAAAGCGATGAAGTAGAGGGGGTTCTCATTTTATTAAATACACTGGGTGGAGATGTGGAAGCTGGACTTGCAATTGCGGAGATGATAGCTTCTTTGGGAAAACCAACCGTTTCTCTTGTCCTTGGTGGAAGTCATTCTATTGGCGGTCCTCTTGCTGTTTCGGCAGATTATTCCTTTATTGTACCGACAGGAACCATGGTTGTTCATCCGGTTCGTTCAAACGGTACTTTTATCGGTGTGACACAGAGTCTGAGAAATATGGAACGTACACAGGACAGAATTGCCAGATTTATTGCTGCACACTCTAAAATCACAGAAAAACGTCTTGTTGATCTGATGTTGAACCCTACGCAGCTTGTAAAAGATGTAGGAACACTGTTAGAAGGAGAAGAAGCTGTAAGAGAAGGGATCATCGACGAAGTCGGAGGCATTCACCAGGCATTTAAAAAACTCTATGAATTGATTGATGAAAAACGGGAAAAACCTTCGGAAATGTAAATATAGAACAAAAAAATGGCATCTGATCAAAGAAATTTTGTAATGACATGAATTTTAATTGATGTTATACTTGAAATAGTATGTATTCAATCTATCGTTTGATTGAATCAGTACAATGGTATAATAATTAAGGGGGAATCAGATGGCTGCAAAATCTACAAATACGAAAAAAAGTTCTACGAACAACACAGCGAAAGCAGCAAAAAATGCAACAACTAAGAAAACATCGACAGCAAAAAAAGCTTCTGCCTCCACAAAGAAAAGTTCTGGCAGTAAGACAAAAAGAACTTCAAATCATATAAATACAGCACAAAGTCAGGAAATCCGTTCAGAGATTCTTCTATTGGGTTCCCTTGCCATCTGCATCCTTCTTATCCTGAGTAATTTTGGTATGGGTGGCATAGCGGGAGGAGCAATTTCTTCTGTAGGATTTGGACTTGTAGGAGCAATGGCATATTTATTTCCATTTGTTTTTTTCGGAGCAGTTGCTTTTTATATTTCCAATAAAGGAAATCCTCATGCTTACATAAAAGTAGGTGCCGCAATTGTTCTGGTCATTCTCCTTTGTGGAATTTTAGAATTGATGTTTCATCCATATACTGCCGGGACATCTGTTTTATCTTACTACAAAGATTCCAGTGCTGATAAAAATGCGGGTGGATTACTTGGCGGAATTCTGATCAGTATTTTATGTCCACTGATCGGAGAAGCAGGTACTTATGTTATTTTGATCATTTTCTCAATCATTTGTATCATTCTGGTAACAGAACGTTCTTTATTAGCTCCACTTGGAAGACATGGAAAGAAAGCTTACCAGGAAGTGAAACGGAAACATCAGGAAACTGCTGAGATCCGTACACTGGAGCGGGATGCCCGCAAAGAGGCACTTGCGTTGAAGCAAAGAGAAAAAGTCGAAACTTCACAGGCAGATGCATCTTCTCCAAATGAGAAAAAGAAACGCACAAAGCGGACAGACCTTAAAGCATCAGGTATTACGTTCGCCACAACGCTTCTTTCAGAGGAAGAATCACCTGTTGGTGGCTTTGGGCGGACTCCAAAATCACCTGAAATGACAGAACTTATCCCGGAGAAAGAGCCGGATTCAAAAGATCTGACGGATTCCTTTGAAGATCATTTTGTCATTAACAGAGCAGAACCGGCAATGGATGTACAGGAAGAGATTCCATTTGACGATGCACTGCATCTTGAACCGGTACAGACACCCGCTTCCCGACAAGAAAACGAGATGAGTTCTGAACATGATCCGGCTGCGGATCCTATGATTGAAAATAGCCCGGAGATAAAACAGGAGCATTCCAGAAAAAGCAGCAAAAAAGACGCGCAGGCAGTTGCCGCAGAGACAGCCAGTGTAGAACAGACCATACGGGAACAGGAGCAAAAACCACGGCCGGTTTATCATACACCTCCGCTGAATCTGTTAAAGAAGGGGAAGAAAGGCGGCGGTGATTCGGATGAACACCTTCGTGCCACGGCTTTAAAACTGGAACAGACATTACAGAATTTTGGAGTTGGAGTACATGTAACAAACGCAAGCTGTGGTCCATCTGTTACAAGATATGAACTTCAACCGGAACAGGGCGTAAAAGTAAGCCGGATTGTTGGACTTGCAGATGATATCAAGTTAAATCTTGCAGTTGCAGATCTGAGAATTGAAGCTCCAATCCCTGGTAAAGCCGCGGTCGGTATCGAAGTTCCGAACAGTGAAAATACAGCGGTTATGCTGGGAGATCTGCTGGAGTCAAAAGAGTTCAAAAACAGTAAATCGCCAATTTCATTTGCAGTTGGTAAAGATATTGCCGGAAAGGTTGTTGTGACTGACATTGCCAAGATGCCGCATCTTCTTGTTGCAGGTGCAACAGGATCCGGTAAATCTGTCTGCATCAACACTCTGATCATGAGTGTTATTTATAAGGCAGATCCTGATGATGTTAAACTGATCCTTGTCGATCCAAAAGTTGTGGAACTAAGTGTATATAACGGAATTCCACATCTGATGATTCCGGTTGTCACAGATATGAAGAAGGCGGCAGGTGCTTTGAACTGGGCAGTTGCTGAGATGGAAAAGCGTTACAAACTTTTTGCACAGTACAATGTACGTGATTTAAAGGGCTTTAATGAAAAGGTCAAGCATGGGGAAACCGGACCGGAGATTCAGAAAAAGCTTCCTCAGATTGTAATTATCATTGACGAGCTTGCTGATCTTATGATGGTTGCTCCGGGAGAAGTAGAAGGTGCTATCTGTCGTCTGGCACAGTTGGCCAGAGCAGCGGGACTTCATTTGATTCTTGCAACACAGAGACCATCTGTAAATGTTATTACCGGATTGATCAAAGCAAACATGCCTTCCCGAATTGCTTTTTCTGTATCATCAGGTGTCGATTCAAGAACAATTATCGATATGAATGGTGCTGAAAAACTCCTGGGAAAGGGAGACATGCTCTTTTATCCATCCGGATATCCAAAGCCTGTCAGGGTGCAGGGATCTTTCGTTTCGGACGAAGAAGTTCAAAAAGTTGTTGATTATTTGATTGACAAGAACGGAAATACCTCGTACAGTAATGAACTAGAAGAACAGATTTCAAGCAGCGCAGATCTTCCGGGTCAGGGAATGCTTCCGGGACAGCAGGACAGCGAGAACAGCAGGGATGTCTATTTTGCAGATGCAGGAAATCTGATCATCGACAAGGAAAAAGCATCGATTGGTATGCTTCAGAGGATGTTCAAGATTGGTTTCAACCGTGCTGCCAGAATTATGGATCAGCTATGTGAAGCCGGTGTTGTAGGTCCGGAGGAAGGAACAAAACCACGAAAAGTGCTTATGACAAAAGAAGAATTTGCAGAATATATGCAGAATCAGACTTCGTAAAATCTAAAAACACCAAAAGTGATACAAAGGAGAGGGAAAGATGAAAACAGATATTCAGATTGCACAGGAAGCAGAAATGAAACACATCAAAGAGGTAGCGGTACAGGCCGGTATTTCAGAAGATGAACTTGAATTTTATGGAAAATATAAGGCAAAACTTTCCGATGAACTCTGGAACAGAATCAAAGATAACGAGGATGGAAAGCTTGTACTTGTAACGGCAATCAATCCTACTCCGGCCGGAGAGGGTAAGACTACAACATCTGTAGGTCTCGGACAGGCATTTGCAAAACTTGGAAAAAAAGCAATGATCGCACTTCGTGAGCCATCTCTCGGACCATGTTTCGGAATCAAAGGTGGAGCAGCCGGTGGCGGATATGCCCAGGTCGTTCCTATGGAAGATCTGAACCTGCATTTTACAGGAGATTTTCATGCGATCACTTCAGCAAACAACCTTCTTGCAGCAATGCTCGATAATCATATCCAGCAGGGAAATACACTTGGTATTGATCCAAGACAGGTTGTATGGAAACGTTGTGTCGATATGAATGATCGTGTTCTCAGAAATATTGTTGTCGGACTTGGACGCAAAACAGACGGTATGGTCCGTGAAGATCATTTTGTCATTACAGTGGCATCTGAGATCATGGCGATCCTCTGTCTTGCAGATGATCTTGCTGATCTTAAACGCAGACTTGGAAGAATCATTGTTGCTTACAATTTCAAGGGAGAACCTGTTACAGCAGATGATCTTCAGGCAACAGGTGCTATGGCTGCACTTCTGAAAGATGCGATCAAGCCAAACCTGATCCAGACACTTGAGCATACACCGGCATTAGTACATGGCGGTCCATTTGCAAACATTGCACATGGCTGCAATAGTGTACGTGCAACAAAGATGGCTCTGAAGTTAAGTGACATCACTGTAACAGAAGCCGGATTTGGTGCAGATCTTGGCGCTGAGAAATTCTTTGATATCAAATGCCGTATGGCAGGTCTGAAACCAGACGCAGTAGTTTTAGTTGCAACAGTACGTGCATTAAAGTATAACGGTGGCGTTGCGAAGGCTGACCTTGCAGAAGAGAACCTGGATGCCCTTGCAAAAGGTATTGTAAATCTTGAGAAACATATTGAAAATATTCAGAAATACGGTGTACCTGTAATCGTTACACTGAATTCATTTGTAACAGATACGGATGCTGAAAATGCATTTATTGAAAAATTCTGTCGTGAACGCGGATGCGAATTTGCTCTCTCAGAAGTGTGGGAGAAAGGCGGAGAAGGCGGTGTAGATCTTGCGCAGAAGGTTCTTGAGACACTTGAGACAAAAGAAAGTGATTTCCATACGCTTTATAATGATGAGCTTTCTCTGAAAGACAAGATCCGTACAATCGCACAGGAGATTTACGGCGCACATGATGTTGTATATGAACCTGCAGCTGAGAAACAGCTCGCCAAGATTGAATCTATGGGATTTGGTTCTTTCCCGATCTGTATGGCAAAGAATCAGTATTCTCTTTCAGATGACGCTACAAAGCTTGGAAGACCTGAAAACTTTGATATTCATATCCGCGAGGTATATGTAAGTGCAGGAGCCGGTTTTGTTGTCGCACTGACGGGCGCTGTTATGACAATGCCTGGACTTCCAAAAGTTCCTGCTGCAAACGGAATCGACGTTACAGATGACGGAAAGATCACCGGACTTTTCTAAAGTTTTTTATGATTGGCTGCCGGTCATAGTATTTTTTGACCGGCAATGCCAATTGTTTTCATGGAGTTAGATAATTAATTAAGGAGATACACATGGCACAGTTGATAGATGGTAAATTAATCTCTCAGCAGATTAAAGATGAGTTGAAAGAAGAAGTAGCACAGTTTAAGGCAGAAGGCATTGATATTTGCCTTGCTGTTATTCAGGTGGGAAGTGATCCGGCTTCTTCTGTATATGTCAGAAACAAGAAAAAGGCATGCGCCTATATCGGGGTAGAATCCAGATCATATGAACTTCCGGAAGAGACTTCGGAAGAAGAACTGATCAAGTTAGTAGAAGAGTTAAATGCAGATGAAAGCGTAAACGGAATTCTTGTACAGCTTCCGGTACCGGATCATATTGATGAAGATAAGATCATCCGTACGATTTCACCGGATAAGGATGTAGATGGATTCCATCCTGTAAGTGTTGGAAGACTCTGGATCGGAGAAAAAGGATTTTTATCCTGTACTCCGGCTGGAATCATTCAGCTTTTGAAAAGATCCAATATTTCGATTGAAGGAAAAGAATGTGTGATCATTGGACGAAGCAATATCGTCGGTAAACCAATGGCAGCCCTTTTGCTTCGAGAAAATGGAACTGTAACCGTTGCACATTCCCGAACAAAAGATCTTAAAGAAGTAGCAAAACGAGCAGATATCCTGATTGTTGCAATTGGAAAAGAGCGTTTTATCACATCTGAATATATCAAAGAGGGAGCTGTTGTCATCGATGTAGGAATGCATCGTGATGAAGCGAACCATCTTTGCGGAGATGTTGATTTTGCGGATGTTGAACCTCATTCTTCTGCAATCACGCCGGTACCGGGTGGTGTTGGTCCAATGACAATTGCGATGCTGATGAATAATTGTGTTGAAACAGTTCGTAAGTAGGAGGAACTTGTAAATGAGGTGTACACATTGCGGAGCAAATATACCAGACGATCAGTTGATTTGTCCCGTATGCGGTGCTGAAGTACAGATTGTACCAGATTATAACCCTCTGGAAGACGTACTCGCACGCGAAGTGAAAGGCTCAGTAGCCGGAGCTACACGTCAGATCCAGGCAGATGTAGTCCGAAGACAGAATGTGAGCCAAAACCAACAGAACAGAAATCGGCAAAATCAACGATCGAATCCTAATTCCACACGCGTCTTAAGCCAGGCGGAACTGGATAAAGTAAGAGAAGAACGAAGAGAGCAGCTACGGCGCCAGAGAGCGCAAAGACAACGTCAGAAAACAGATGCAAAGCGTTATCAGGATGCCCGTCAGTCAACAGAGAATCTGCGCCGGACATCTACTGAAAGCAGACGCCTGCAGCAGATCAAAAAACAAGAAGCTGCCAGAAAAAAACGCCAAAAATTACTTACGGTTTTTTTCCTGCTCATTCTTCTGGTTGGTGTCGGAATTTATATCGGATATCAGAATTCCTATACAGGCATGATCAAAAAAGGGAATGCCGCACTGCAGAATAGTAACTATACTTCTGCAGAGAATTATTTTAACAGAGCAATTATAAAGGATAAATCAAAGGCAGAGGCTTATACCGGACTTGCTAATATCTATGTTGCCCAGGATGATCTGGACAGTGCAGAGAGTGTCTATCTCAACGCACTGGAGACACAACCGTCGAATGTAAATCTCTATAAAGCTGCAGTAAAATTCTATGAGAAAACAGAACAGCCGAATAAGATTTCTGATCTCCTGCAGGATTGTGAAGATAAGAATGTATTATCTGCTATGAATGATTATGTTTCATCTGCTCCTGAATTCAGTTTGAAAGAAGGAACCTATGATGAAGTACAGCAGGTAACATTAACATCTGCTACAGGCGGAACGATTTATTATACAACAGATGGTTCTGATCCGACGGAGTCAAGTACAGAATACAAAGAAGCTGTTTTGCTTCAGTCCGAAGGTGACACAGAGATCCGTGCAATTGCTGTTAATAAAAAGGGAATACCAAGTGCTGTTTCCAGTGCGAAATATTCCATTGAATTTCCACTTGTAGACGCTCCGGCAGTTTCTCCATCAACCGGACAATATAGTACAGCCACTCAGATCACGATTACGGTACCGGATGGATATACGGCATACTACACGATGGACGGTTCAACTCCAACCGCATCCTCTGAGAAATATACTGACCCGATTGATATGCCAGAAAATTCACAAACAACTTTTTCAGCAATTCTCGTGAACGATAAAAATGGAAAAGCAACGGAAGTAACAACACGAAACTATATTACTACATATTAAGTAAACTGTGTAAAGTAACTAGAAAGCAACCTTGATTTTGGAAAATGTTATGTAAATTTTCCAAAATAGGGTTGCTTTTTTTAGTATACAGAGTTATAATAATATCTGTTAAAAAAATAACAATACTACATAAAAAAGGAGAGATTTGTTATGAGTAGATTTTGCTTACCAAGAGACATTTATCATGGAAAAGGATGTCTGGAAGAACTGAAGAACCTGAAAGGAAAGAAAGCCATTCTTGTAGTTGGTGGCGGTTCTATGAAACGTCAGGGATTCCTGGATAAAGCAGTTAATTATCTGAAAGAAGGCGGAATGGAAGTTCAGCTGTTTGAAGGTGTTGAGCCAGATCCATCTGTTGAAACTGTTATGAAAGGTGCTGAAGCAATGCGTGCTTTCGAGCCGGATTGGATCGTTGCTATGGGTGGTGGATCACCAATCGATGCAGCGAAAGCTATGTGGGCATTCTATGAGTACCCGGAGATCTCCTTTGAAGACCTGATCACACCATTCAGCTTCCCGGAACTGAGACAGAAAGCTAAATTTGCAGCAATTCCTACAACTTCAGGAACAGCTACAGAGGTTACAGCATTCTCAGTTATCACAAACTATCAGACTGGTGTGAAATATCCACTGGCTGACTTCAACATCACACCAGATGTTGCAATCGTTGATCCTGACCTTGTTGCAGGACTCCCGGTTAAACAGGTTGCATATACAGGTATGGATGCTCTTACACATGCAATTGAAGCATATGTATCCACACTGAACGGACCTTTCACAGATCCACTTGCACTGCAGGCAATTGAGATGGTTCTTGATTATCTGCCAGGATCTTACAAATGTGATATGGTTGCAAGAGAGCAGATGCATTATGCACAGTGCCTTGCAGGAATGGCATTCTCTAATGCATTACTTGGTATCGTTCATTCAATGGCTCATAAAACAGGTGCTGCATTCTCTACAGGACATATTCCGCACGGATGTGCTAACGCAATTTACCTTCCATACGTTATCAAATACAACGCCAAAGACGCTGTAGCTGCAAAACGTTATGCTGAAATCGCACGCAGAATGGGACTTGCCGGAACATCTGAGCAGGCTCTGATCAACAGCCTTGTTGAGAAGATTGATGAGTTCAATGTAAGGCTGAACATTCCTAAGACTCTGAAAGACTTCGGAATCAATGAAGAAGAATTCAAAGAAAAAGTTGACAAGATTGCAGAACTGGCTGTAGGAGATGCCTGTACAGGATCCAACCCACGTGCAATCGATCCGGCTGCTATGGCTAAACTTCTCACATGTACATACTACGGAACAGAAGTTGATTTCTAAAATCAAAAATTAATAAAGGTTTCAGTGTTCTTATAAAATAAGATAACGCTGTAAACTTGTCTTAAACAATACGGGTAGATGCATGAAATTGTGTGTCTGCCCGTATGTTTTACTTGAATTCATAGCTGAAGTGTCGTATTATTAACAAAGAGCGAGTTGTTATTGTTTACACAATGTTTGAAGACAATAACGTCGATTTATTTACAAGGAGGAGAAACATGTATAAGATATTAAAAGCTGAAAAACTGGCTGATAAGATTTATCTGATGAATGTTCATGCACCACGTGTAGCAAGTCACTGTCAGCCTGGTCAGTTTGTCATCGTTAAAATGGACGAGAAAGGCGAACGTATTCCGCTGACAATCTGTGATTATGACAGAGAAGCAGGAACAATCACAATCGTTTTCCAGGAAGTTGGAGCTTCTACAGTGAAAATGGGAGAACTCAAAGCCGGAGACAGTTTCCGTGACTTTACAGGTCCGCTTGGATGCGCTTCTGAGTTTGTTCATGAAGACCTTGAGTCCCTTAAGAATAAGAAGATGCTGTTTGTAGCCGGTGGAGTTGGGGCTGCTCCGGTTTACCCACAGGTAAAATGGTTGAAAGCACACGGAATCGATGCTGATGTTATCGTTGGTGCTAAGACAAAAGATATGCTGATCCTTGAAGATCAGATGGAAGCTGTTGCAGGTAATTACTACCCATGTACAGATGACGGTTCCTACGGACACGCCGGAATGGTTACAACTATGGTAGAAGAACTTGTAAACAACGGAAATAAATACGATGTCTGCGTTGCAATCGGACCGATGATCATGATGAAATTTGTCTGTCTCTTAACAAAGAAACTTGAGATTCCGACAATCGTCAGCATGAACCCGATCATGGTAGACGGAACAGGTATGTGTGGTGCCTGCCGTCTTCAGGTTGGAGATGAGATTAAATTTGCATGCGTTGACGGACCAGAGTTCGACGGACACCTTGTTGACTTTGATCAGGCAATGAAGAGAAGCCAGATGTACAAATCTGAAGAAGGACGCGCAATGCTGAAGCTTCAGGAAGGCGATACACATCACGGCGGATGCGGACATTGTGGAGGTGACGAATAATGGCTGATATGATGAAAAAAGTACCTGTAAGAGAGCAGGATCCAAAAGTACGTGCAACAAACTTTGAAGAAGTTTGTCTCGGTTATAACAAAGAAGAAGCAATGGAAGAGGCTACAAGATGCCTTAACTGTAAGAATGCAAAATGTATCCAGGGTTGTCCTGTATCCATCAACATTCCGGCATTTATCCATCAGGTAAAAGAAGGAAACATTGAAGAAGCTTACAAGATCATTGGTAAATCCAGTGCACTTCCGGCTATCTGTGGACGTGTTTGCCCACAGGAATCCCAGTGTGAGGGAAAATGTATCCGTGGAATCAAAGGCGAGCCTGTTTCTATCGGAAAACTGGAGCGTTTCGTTGCTGACTATGCACTTGAGAATGATATTAAACCAGAAGGCGCTGAGACTATGAACGGTCACAAAGTAGCCGTTATCGGTTCTGGCCCGTCCGGACTTACATGTGCCGGAGACCTTGCAAAACTCGGATATGATGTAACAGTATTCGAAGCATTACATGAGCTCGGTGGAGTACTTGTATATGGTATTCCTGAGTTCCGTCTTCCAAAACAGAAAGTCGTTGCAAAAGAGATCGAGAAAGTAAAAGAGCTCGGTGTTAAATTCGAGACAAACGTTGTTATCGGTAAATCCACAACAATCGATCAGCTGATGGAAGAAGAAGGATTCGAGGCAGTATTCATCGGATCCGGTGCCGGACTTCCAATGTTCATGGGAATTCCGGGAGAGAATGCAAACGAAGTATTCTCCGCAAATGAATACCTGACAAGAAGTAACCTGATGAAAGCTTTCCGTGATGATTACGATACACCGATCGCTGCCGGTAAGAAAGTAGCTGTTGTTGGTGGTGGTAACGTAGCTATGGATGCTGCAAGAACAGCTCTTCGTCTCGGCGCAGAAGTTCATGTAGTATACAGAAGAAGTGAAGCAGAACTTCCAGCAAGAGCTGAAGAAGTTCATCATGCAAAAGAAGAAGGAATCATCTTCGATCTTCTTACAAATCCGAAGAAGATCAACGTTGACGAGAACGGTAATATCACAAGCATGACAGTGATCAAGATGGAACTTGGCGAACCAGATGCTTCCGGAAGAAGACGTCCGGTTGAGATTGAGGGCTCTGAGTACGACATCGAAGTTGATACAGTTATCATGTCTCTTGGTACATCACCAAACCCGCTGATCTCTTCTACAACAAAGGGACTTGAGACAAACCGCAGAAAATGTATCGTTGCTGAGGAAGAGAATGGACAGACATCTAAAGAAGGCGTATTCGCCGGTGGAGATGCTGTTACAGGAGCTGCTACAGTTATCCTTGCTATGGGAGCTGGTAAAGCAGGTGCCAAAGGTATCGATGAATATCTGAGAAATAAATAATAGAAGGAAGATTGTATATAGGAGCATAAGCTTCTTTGAGAAAATCGGAATTTGAAAACAGAATATCCTGACAGGATACAGAAAACTCTGTGCTTGTCAGGATATTTTTAATATATTAAAAATGAATTTGTCGTGTTATAATTTGAGGGAGACAACGGAAAAGTTTTTGTGACATACAGCAATTTTGCTCAAATTAGATGACAACCTGTTCGAAGATATGGTAAAATAATAAACCAAATATTTGCAAATTTCAATAAACCTAAGAAGCAAAAATCTATTTTTGGGGGAAATATAAAACATATGACGAATTATAACAGCAATGACAATCGATTTGATGGAAGATGCTTCCTTGAAGATGTTGAGATAAAGTTACAAAAACGACTGGAAGAAATAGGGCAGTCTCTCTCTGATGGACAGAAAGAAATTGATAACATGCAGGAATATTACTGGGAAAATTATACGGAGATGGATGAATATGGTTACGAAGATTATGATAATCAGCAAGCACTTCTGCATCAGGTCAACGCTAATAATGAGAAGCTGCAATTAAAACATAGATTTGAGAAAATGTTAGATGCACCTTTTTTCGGACGTGTCGATTTTATGTATGATGGAGATGACGAACCGGAACCGTTTTATATTGGAATCGGAAATTTTGCCGAAAAAACAGGCATGCAGCCTCTGATCTACGACTGGAGAGCTCCGGTCAGCAGTTTGTTTTATGATTATGATAAAGGGCCTGCAAGCTATGAGGCTCCTGCCGGAAGACTGGATGGAGAGATTCTTTCAAAATGGCAGTTTAAGATTCAGAATGGAGAACTTGTCTATGCCTTTGAAAGTGATACAAAGATCGATGATGATATTCTGAAAAAAGAACTTGGAACAAACAGTGATGTAAAATTAAAAAATATCGTCCGCACGATCCAGAAAGAACAGAATGCAATTATCCGAAATACGAAAGATCGAATCCTTGTAATCCAGGGAGCTGCCGGAAGTGGAAAAACTTCGATTGCTTTACACCGAATTGCATATCTTTTATATCATGAACGCGACACCCTGAAATCATCCAACATACTGATTCTTTCACCGAACAGCGTATTTGCAGATTATATCTCACATATTCTTCCAGAATTAGGAGAAGAGAATATCCGTGAGATGAGTTTTGATCTCTACGCCTACAAAGAGCTTCGAAAAGGTGTCGCAGCAGACTGTGAGGATCGTTATGATCAGTTGGAACGTCGGATGAAGTTTCCGGATGAATCAGCTCAGAATCGTTTTGACTGGAAACAATCCAAAGATTTTATTGGTGAAATAGAAGGTTTCCTTGCGATTCTGGAAGATCGTCTGATAGAATTCAAAGAAATTGAGTTCCGTGGAATGACATTGACAGAAGAAGACTTGATCCAATTGTTCTATTATAAATTCACAGAGACTCCGTTATTGAAACGTATGGACGCTGTAAAAGACTATTTTATCGATTCCTGGGAAACTCTGAAAGGCAGAAATATTTCAGAGGATGATCAGGAGATGCTTCAGATGAAGTTCGACAAGATGTACACAACGAAAGATATTTACACCATTTATAATTGGATGCTCGATGACTGTGGTTGTGATCTGTTGCCGGAAGTTCCGTACGAAAAACGAAAGCTCCCTTATGAAGATGTATTTCCTATGCTTTATCTTAAATATCGTCTTTCCGGTGGGAATTCAACTCATAAGAACATTAAGCATCTTGTCATTGATGAAATGCAGGACTACACTTATCTGCAATACACCATTCTGGAATCCTTGTTTCATTGTAGAATGACTATTCTTGGAGACCGTGCACAGACACTGGATACAAAGCAACAGGATGTACTGAGATTTCTCCCTAAATTACTTGGACGTGAGATCCGAACGATTGAAATCAAAAAGAGTTACCGGAACACATTAGAAATTGCCCGGTATGCGGAAAAAGTCAGTGGAGTATCTGATCTTGAGTTACTGGACCGCCATGGAAAAGAAGTCGTAGAAAAGACATTTAACACAGATACGGAATTGCTTGATGAACTTGTCTGTCATTTAAAATGTCCGGGAGACTTTGAAACTGCTGCCCTGCTCACAACAACAGAAGAAGAAGCTTTTGACTTAAGCCGTCTCCTGAAACTGCGTGGTATCAACGTATCTTATGTAGATCGTAACAGTTCCGCATTTAAGAAAGGCCTCACAGTAACGACATTTTATCTCGCAAAAGGGCTGGAATTTGACCAGGTTTTCGCACTTCGCGGTGCAAAAGAAAATCCGCTTAAAAATCAGGCGGAATATATTTGCGCAACAAGAGCTCTTCACGAACTCTATGTTTACGAAATTGCTAACAGCTTATCAAAATAACAGTTAACAAGCATGCATGATTAAAATTTATTCAGAAAGAACAGAAAAATGAAGATTACATTAATAACCGTAGGAAAGATAAAAGAAAAATATCTGCGAGATGCAATTGCAGAATACAGCAAGCGATTGAGCCGATACTGCAAACTGGAGATTATAGAAGTAGCTGATGAAAAGACACCTGACCATGCAAGTGATATCGTGGAAAATACAATTCGCGATAAAGAAGCTGAACGCATTATGAAATATGTAAAAGAGGATACCTATGTGATCACTCTTGAGATTAACGGAAAGCTTCTTAGTTCCGAGGAACTTTCTGCAAAAATCAATCAACTTGGAATTCAGGGGACAAGCCATATCACATTTATCATTGGCGGATCCATTGGTTTGGGCAAAGAAGTGCTCGCAAGATCGGACTATGCATTAAGCTTTTCCAAGATGACCTTTCCACACCAGTTGATGCGGGTCATTCTGTTAGAGCAGATATACAGAAGTTATCGGATCATCAACGGTGAACCTTATCATAAATAGAGATCTGTCGCAGAAAACAACTGGTATAGGACATCGTGATATATTCATATACTGATGACAAAGGATTTTTATATAAAAAACTTCAATGAACCGAGAGCAGATCAAAGAAAAGATGGTATCCGCAATGGATCTCCCAAAAGATGTGATTCAGAATGCTTCTGTTATAACCATTTTAGGACGAAATGAATTATGCATTGAAAATTATCGGGGCATTATTGAATACACAGATACACTGATCCGTGTGCAGACGCGGGCAGGACAGATCCGGATCCAGGGAAAACGACTCCGGATTCAATACTACACAAATGATGAGATGAAAGTAACTGGAGCATTATCATCTTTAGAATTTACCGAGGGGAGGAATCCGGGGTGATTCATTGCCTGATCCGCTACTTGTCCGGTTATGTGAAGATTCAGATCAAAGGATACTCCCCAGAACGATTTCTGAATCTCTGCTGTTATCACCGCATCCGATTCTGGGGATTGACCCGTATCGGAACAAATTATGAGTTATACTTGAGTTTATCTGATTTTCGAAAGATTCGTCCTTATGTCAGAAAAACACATACAAAAGTCATACTAAAAAAACGGTATGGCTTTCCTTTTTTTCTTTATCGCTACCGAAAAAGAAAACTATTCTTTATCAGCATCCTCCTATGCATTTTTCTAATCGATTGTTACTCGCAATTTCTATGGGATATTCATTTTCAGGGAAATAAAAGATGGACCGACACGACCTTGACAACGTTTCTGAAAGAAGAGGGGATTTATCCTGGAATGCAAAAGAAAAATGTAGATTGTCAGGGGATTGTCAAAGCCCTTCGAAAGGAATATAATGATATCGTTTGGGTATCTGCTTCTCTTGATGGCAGCCGGTTAAAAATACAGATAAAAGAAAATGAAGATGCGCTTCCTATCATCTCATCTACTCAGACAGATTCTTTACCTGCTGATCTTATTGCTTCTACTGATGGAATCATTACAAATTTAATTACACGCACCGGCATTCCCCAGGTACATATCGGGGATTCTGTAACGAAAGGAACTTTACTTGTATCTGGACGGATTGACATCCTGGGTGACAGTGGTGAAATTACCGGATATCAATATACGCATGCCGATGCAGATATTTTCGCTGATACACAGATTTCTTATCTGGATATAATTTCCTGTTATCACAATAAAAAAGTATATACAAAAGAAACAAAAAAGTCCGGATTTATTCAAATCGGCTCTGTCCGGTTAGAAACATGGAAACCAAAAATGTCCGCTACTTCTGAAAAATTGTGTATAGCACATCAGTTAAAACTGGGAGAAAATTTTTCACTTCCGATTTTTTATGGGCATGAAACAATAAAAAAATACGGCTTCAAGAAAATAAAATATACAAAAAAAGAGATGCAGACAATTTTAAGCAGTCGATTTCGCTATTTTTGTAAAGATTTAGAGGAAAAGGGTATTCAAATTAATGAAAAAAATGTTAAGATATATATATCTGCCGAAAAGGCAACGGCTTCAGGTACGCTCTATCTGAATCAGCAGATTGAAGAGGAAACAGAGACCGAAAGAATAACTTTAGAAAGGAACGAACCAGATGAGTCTGTCGGAACTGATCATTGATATTCCGGCTGAATACGAGATGAATGTATTTGGCCAGTTTGATACTTATATAAAGAAAATAGAAAGAACTTTTCATGTCACATTGATTTCACGTGACGGTGCAACCAAGATTGTAGGAGATACAATTGCTGCACAGAAAGCCCAGCGTGTACTTACACAGCTTGTAGAACTTGCTAAACGAGGGAATACAATTACGGAACAGAATGTAGACTATGCAATCTCGCTCGTATTTGAAGATCAGGAAGAAGCCCTTGTTTCTATTGATAAAGATCTGATCTGTCATACACTTCAGGGAAAACCTATAAAGCCAAAAACATTAGGTCAGAAAAAATATGTTGATGCAATTCGAAATGGAATGATCACTTTCGGTCTCGGACCTGCCGGAACAGGAAAGACCTATCTTGCGATGGCGATGGCAATCACAGCATTCAAACGCGAAGAAGTAAGCAGAATCATCCTGACGCGCCCGGCAATTGAAGCCGGAGAGAAGCTTGGATTTCTTCCGGGTGACCTGCAAAGCAAGATTGATCCGTATTTAAGACCTTTATATGACGCGCTTTATCAGATCATGGGAGCTGACAGTTTTCTTAAGAATTCTGAAAAAGGATTGATTGAGGTTGCTCCTTTGGCATATATGCGCGGACGTACTTTAGATAATGCGTTCATCATCCTTGATGAAGCACAGAATACAACGCCGGCCCAGATGAAGATGTTCTTAACAAGAATTGGTTTTGGATCCAAAGTTGTCATTACAGGTGATTCTACGCAGAAAGATCTTCCATCCGGAACAATATCTGGACTTGATGTTGCTGTAAAGGTTGTAAAGGATCTGGAAGGGATCAACATCTGTACGCTGACAAGCAAAGATGTTGTAAGACATCCATTAGTTCAGAAAATTGTAAAAGCATATGAGGACTATGAGAAGAAATCGTCCAGACCGAGAGAAAACAGGAGGAAAAAAGGATGAGTCTTTTTATCGAAGAAGAGGGGAATATAAAGTTAGACTTTGATACAGAAGAGATTGCCGCATTAGTTATTGACGCTGCATTAGAACTTGCAGACTGTCCTTATGAAGCAGAGATCAATCTTCTTTTGACTGAGAATGCCCAGATTCACGAAATGAATCTGGAACAACGTGGAATTGACCGCCCAACAGATGTACTTTCTTTCCCTATGATTGAATACGAAGAGCCGGGAGATTTTTCCGTGATTGATGAAGAAAGTGCAGAAGCCTTTAATCCGGAATCCGGAGAATTGATGCTTGGTGATATCGTTATCTCAAAGGAAAAAGTACTATCCCAGGCTGAAGAATATGGACATTTACCCAAAAGAGAGTATGCTTTCCTGATTGCACACAGTATGCTTCACTTATTTGGATACGATCACATGGTTGATGAAGAACGTGTTGTCATGGAAGCGAAACAGAAAGAAATCATGGAAAAAGTCGGTATTTTCCGCTGATAGGATACATATATTAAATAGATTTTAAGGAATGGGACACTAGGAGGAAGTTATGTCTGAAACTGAGGCACAAACAACGAAAAAACGAACGAAAAAGGATGATTATATTGTCCAGGGTTCGATACTTGCAGCAGCAGCTGTACTTACAAAAATCATAGGCGTAGTCTACAGGATTCCGCTGACGAATATTTTAGGAGATGAAGGAAACGGATTTTATGGATATGCCTATCAGGTCTATGCAATCGCTCTGATGATTTCATCATTCAGCCTTCCGACTGCCGTATCCAAGCTGGTATCGATCCGACTTGCAAAGCGTCAGAGACGAAATGCATTCCGTGTATTTATCTGTTCTCTTGCTTTTGCAATCGGTGTTGGATTATTCATCTCGCTGACAATCTTTTTGGGCGCAGGACTGATTTCAACACATTTAATGAAATCTCCACTTAGCGTTTACGCACTGCGGGTTCTTGCCCCGGGACTTCTGATCGTTGCAGTTATGGCTGTTATCCGTGGATATTTCCAGGGAATGGGAACAATGCTTCCAACAGCTATCTCACAGATCATTGAGCAGGTATTTAATGCCGTGATCAGTATTGTCGGCGCAAGTGTCCTCTTTGGTATAGGAACAAAAGCAGGAGAAAAATCCGGAGAGGAGCTTCTCGGACCTGCTTACGGTGCTGCCGGAAGTACACTTGGAACGGTTATCGGCTCTTTATCTGGATTGTTATTTCTTTTGTTTGTCATTTTTTTATATAAAAATGTAATACGCAAACAGCTTAAAAGAGACCGCACCCAGAATGTTGAAAGTTATTCTTTCCTTCTGAAAGCATTACTTTTAACAGCAATCCCCGTTGTATTCAGTACCGCTGTATATAATATTAACCAGATTATCGACCTTACAATCTTTAATCATGTTATGGAGTCACAAGGCTATGTAGAGAAAGAATATATGGCTCTTCAGGGTATTTACACCGGTAAATACGACACCCTGATCAATGTCCCGATGGCAATTGCGAACGCACTTGGAACATCTCTTGTGCCAAGTCTTACAGCTGTTGTTACAGCAGGTACAAAGAAACAGGTTCACAATAAGATTAACCAGACTTTACGTCTTACAATGGTAATTGCTATTCCAAGTTGTATCGGTTATTTTGTACTTGCTTCCCCAATTATGGTTCTGCTGTACAATGACTCCAGTGCAACACCGGCGCGTCTGTTGATGGCAGGAGCTATCGTTGTTGTACTGTATGGACTTTCCTCTGTAACGAATTCCATTCTTCATGGATTAAACTACATGACAAGTCCCGCAAAGAATGCTGCAGCAGCTCTTGGAATTCATCTGGTAGCATTTGTACTGATGATGACTGTATTCAAGATGAACGTCTATGCACTGGTGGGTGGAAATATTGTATTTGCACTTGCAATGAGTATTTTGAACCTGCTCAAGATTCGAAAAGTCAGCGGTTTCAAAATCGATTTTGTAAGCACTTTCGGAAAACCATTCGCTGCAGCAGCAGTGATGGGCATTGTAACTTTCGGCGTATTCAGACTGTTTGATACACTGATCGGCGGTCGTGTAATTCCAGTATGCATTTCACTGATTGTAGCAATACTTGTTTATGCGGTTGTTATGTTGAAGATCGGAACACTTTCTGAAGATGATATCCTTGATCTTCCAATGGGTGGACGTATCCTGAGAATTTCTAAGAAATTCCATCTGCTTCCAGCCGTAAAAGTAGAAGAATAAAAAAAAATAAAAAAGCCAATACTGTATGAAAAAAGGAGCGATTTGCGATGAAAAAATACATGATTGGCTTTTTTTCTGTTTTATTTCTGATTACCGGATGTTTGATTGCAGGTTATCAGGTTAGTTACAACAATCTACTGGAAAAGGAAAAAGCTATAGAACTGACTAAAAATGAAAAAAATGATTCCATTCAAACCAGACGCAGTTCAGCCAAAGGAGAGTCTGTTTCAGATGATGCCTATTATCTGAAAGAGCTGCATGGATATGTTGCTGTCTATCTGCAAGATGGGACAACCCTTTACGAAACAACCAGCCTATCCGTAAATAATCTGCCGGATGAAGTACAACAGGATCTGAAAAATGGAATCTATCTTAAGTCTGCCGAAGAACTGTATGGTTTTCTTGAGAATTATTCCAGTTAAAAAAGTGGACGAAGTGCACAGAATCGTGTATAATACAGAATCAGCGGAGTGATTGACACGGGAGTGAACAGTAAAGAATATCGCAACATTAAACGGAACAAGAAAAAGGAGAGAGATAGACAATGGAACAAAAGAAGATTGATCGTATCAATGAATTATATAAAAAATCAAAAGCGGAAGGACTCACTCCGGAAGAAGCGAAAGAACAGAAGATTCTTCGTAAAGAATATATGGAACTTATCCGGGTGAACTTAAGAAGCCAGCTGAACAATATTGACATGGAACAAAAAGATGGAAGTATTGTTAATCTTGGTGAGAAGTATGGCGAAAAATATATGAACAAGAAAGGAAACTAGGATCATGTTACAGAATTTACCACAGGATCCTGTCATCCTTCTGAGCGTCATAAATACAAAGCTCAGAGATTTTTATCCATCACTGGATCAGTTATGTAAAGAGATGGAAGTGAATAAAAAAGAACTTACAGATAAATTAGATCTGATTGACTATGCTTATGATGCATCCTGCAATCAGTTTGTATAAAGGAAATGAGAATGAAAGAAATAATTGAAAATGTAAAGCTGGTGGAGAATGCTCCGTTGGAAGAGCCTGCACGCCAGTATTATTTTATGGAAAAAGCAAAAGAATATGTTGCTGAAATGTCTGAGAAACTGGGGCGTCCATTAACTGCGTGTGTGACGACATTTGGTTGTCAGATGGTATTGGCAACACAGAATTTATAAAGACAGGAAGAAAGCCCCGGAAACGTTGATTTCTAGGGCTTTTTGTTATTTATAGAGTAGTTTATGCGTGAGTCCGTTTTTGAATATTATTTCAGTGATGCGCTTATCCATTACGGTTATATGATCGAGCACTGAGTTGAAAAGATTTTTAATGGAATCCTCGTCTGTAATCGCAAGTTCTTTATAGTTTATTATTTCATCTTTGTTCAGTTCGTGCATGAGCAAATACTGCGATGCGGTTTTAATGAACTCTACTTGATTCACATTTACTGAGATCGATTCTGCTTCCATTCCCTTTATTTCGTTTTCAATTTTAACTCGGTCAATTTCTAGCTTCGACTTCATTTCAAGAAATTCCTTCTCATCAAGTCCATCATCATCAAATAAAAATGCTTTCTTGAGTCGCTCAATAGCTCTTTCTGTTTTTTCAAGTTTCGCCTGTAGTTCGGTTAGCTTTTGTTTGTTCTCTGATTTATCTTCTTGGCTGACTGTGTTTGCTGACCATAGTTGAGTTCCATTCTTCCCATATAGTAAATCTAAAGTGTCCTTCAAACTATCCTCGGAAATTCCGGCGATATCAGAAAAGCTGATCCGTTTGAGAATCATTTGTTCAAGTTCTTTCGTTGTCTTGATATGTCTTTTATGTTTGGCAATGTCAGCCATAGCAGCTATGTAATTGATTATGATAGGAGCTATCGCTACATCACTGACATTTTGGTTGTCGCAAGTTCCTTTTCGTGATCTCTTCCCGCACGCATAAGATGATGGTCGGAATCCACTTCCTTGTCTACTGTCCTTGCTTCTAACATTGTATCGTTCTCCGCACTTTCCGCAAAAGATTAAACCAGTGAATACATTGCATCGTTTATTCATGATTGTCTGTCCGCTTGAGTTCATCTTTAATCCACGCCCGTCCATGAGCTTATTTGCCTTTTCCCAGTCATTTATAGACACAAGTGGTTCAAATATACCTTTGATATAAATAACTTCTTCCTGAGGCTTTTTACGCCCTCTGGCGGACTCTCTGTAATTATATCTGTAGTCACCTTTATTCATTGGGTTGCGAATTACATCGGCAATTGTCTTAGAAGTCCATTCGCCACCGCGCTTGGTTGGAATATTGTTCGCATTATAGCTTTTGGCGATTGATACGCTTGAGCCACCATTGAGATAGTCTGCGTACATCTGTTTTACATATTTTGCTTCTGTCTTAGAATGTACTGGACATTTGTTTTCATCGTCCCAGTCCCAACCATATGGAACTCTTGCTCCGTTCCATAATCCGCTCTGCGCTCTGCCTATCATTACATCCGTGACACGCTCTGACGTCAGCTTTCGCTCTAATTCCGCGAACACTAGTATAATCTTCAAGATAGCCTCTCCAATCGCACTAGAGGTATCAAATTGCTCGTTCAGCGATATGAATGTGACTTTGTTATATTTGAAATCATCATACATGAGAGAGAAGTCCACAAGGTTTCGTGAGATTCGGTCAATTTTGTACACGATCACATGAGAAACTTGTCCATGCTTTACTTTCTCCATCATTCGCTCAAACGCCGGTCGCTTCGTGTTCTTTCCTGACTTTCCAGCATCTTCAAATATCTCGATTCGCTTTTTGTCGATGTGAAGAACGTGTTCGCAATATGCTTTCAATTCTTTCTTCTGGAATGGGAGAGAGTCTTTATCTACCTGATATCCAGTAGACACACGAACATATAATGCTACGATTCTTTTATCTTCTGACATAGTACCACCTTCCTAAAAATGAGTATAAAAATAACAGCTAGCAGAGAACGGATGTTTCGCTTGCGATAGCTGTCCGAAGATGATACAATATTACTGACCAAAGTATAGTGTATATCTTCGGATGTACCTTAAAGACCGTTCCTGTTGGCGCAGGGGCGGTTTTTTATTTTATTGGATTATTATTTTTGTTTTAGCATCACCAATCATGCTTTCATGATACTCTAATTCAATTGATGTACAATTTTCTGGAACAACATAATATGTTTTAAATGTAACATTTCTGCCAGGAGAAAGATTAGTATTTATGAAATCTGAATCATCAGATAAATAAGCTTGATCGCAAGTTGAATTGTCTGCATAGCAGTCGAAATCATAAATACTTACATATTTATCACCGGATGAATTCGTGTTCTCAAAAGTGAAGTCAACCATAATGTACTTCATTCCACTTGCTGGTGCACTATCATATTCACCCCAGTCAGTAAAATTAGTATTTGCATCATTGATGGTTACTTTTAATCCTTTTACTTCAAATGATGATCCAACTCGAATATCTGGCTCTTTTTGTTCTTCCACTTTCTTCTGTTCATCATGTTTTGCTTTTGAATCGTCGGTTTCGTTATGCTTACTTTCTTGAACCGTTTGTTTATTTGATTCAGCATTGTTTTTATCGTCAGACGAACCTGGTACCAAAGCCACAAGTGTATAGAACGCTAGTACGACAGTGATGATAATTCTAGCTGCAAGATTCTTAGGTTTGTTAGAAATCCACATAAGGACAATTCCGACTGGTGGTAAGAATATGCAGGCAAGAACGATTAACCATGTTTTTTCGTAGAACTTTTCCTTGCGCGGTTGCTGGTTCATGTTTTGATTAGGTTGGCAGTATCCGTTGTAATTCATATTTTGTTGTTGATAATAGCCGCCATTATTCATGTTCGATCGTTGAGAGTTATTATTCTGTTGCATTGGCGGAACATTATAATTTTGGTTAAACAGCTGCGCTCCGCAGCTAACGCAGAACTTATTTCCATCTTGATTATTTGCTCCACATCTAGGACATATCATCTGTTCTTCTCCATCCTTTCTATTTTCAGCCTTGTTCCTAAGCGCACCACACGCGTGTATATAATCGCACGTAGCGGTCATATCATTTGTACAAATCCAGATAATGCTTATAATTATCTTCTTTGTCTTGGTATTTTAATTCGGCATTCCTTTTCATAGCATTGCGTTCGATTTCTTTCTGCTTCGTTCTTTCAGCACATTCTTCTTGAAGTCCGTTCTCTCTTTCAATGCGTTCTTCTTGAAGTTTAAGTTCTTTGTACCCATGTGCAATCATTCCTATTCCTAAAAGTAAGATTAGTATTACAGAAGCAATGGCGATAGCAGATACGATGTATTCAAATATGCTTACAATGAACGAAATCAAAATTATAATGCCTACTAATAACAACAGTGAGCCACTGGATTTCTTATTTTTTTTGCGTGAACTCATATCAAGTAGCTCCAATAATTCTCATGTTCTTTACATATGGGAAAATTTCTGTTGAAACTTCTATATAGTAATCATGCATATGGTTCTTCATTTCTATCATTTGCACATCGGATTCACTGAAATCATCCCCTAAAATATGTCTCATTTCATGTAAGAACACTTCATGCTGTTTTTCGTAGTTTAATGATGCATCTATGAATATAGTATAGGAATCATCCGAATTGTGACGGACACATCCCGGAATACCATATGATTTATCAAGCATTACTATATTTATGTAATATCCTTTGTAATACAATCATTCCTCACCCTCTTCAAATTTACGTAGTTCTGCGAGCTTCTTGGCAAAATCAACCAGTCTTTCTTTATCAACAGTGTTGTATACATCAAAGAGAATCTTGTCGTTGTTGTAGATTTCCTGTGCTGTCCGAGCTGTCTCTTCATCAATGTAGTAACCTTGATTAGAAGCATCTATTGTTGGCTCTTCGCCTGTCATAAGATATTCGATTGATACACCAAAGTAATCAGCTATCTTCTGTAATTTATCTTGTTTCGGAGTGCTTCTCCCTTTTTTCCAATCAGTAAACGTTGATGATGGTATGCTAGTAGCCCTTGAAACATCAATCGCTTTCTTTCCGCTTTCGTCTAGTAGTTTCGCAAATATCTCATACATAATATTCCTTTCCGAAAAAATTAGGAAATCATAAAAATACCTATTGACTTTTTAGGAAATCCGAAATATAATGTACTTGTGTTTAAGGAAATCCGAAAAAAGAATGGGTTCTACCTAATTCTTTTCTATTTAATATTTTTGTGGTTATTGATATTATAAAGGATTTCCTTAATAAATGCAATATATAATAAGGATTTTCGTAAAATTCTTATTGCATTGAAAGGAGGATTAAAATTGTACGAAAAGTTTGAGCGACTCATAAATGAGAGAGGACTAACAGCTTACAGAGTTGCGAAAGACACGAACCTTGCACCAACAGTTTTTTCAGACTGGAAAACCGGGAAGAGTAAGCCGAAAGTAGACAAGCTAATGATTCTAGCGAAATACTTCGATGTTCCGATTGAGTATTTCCTGGAAGAGTAGAAAGGAGAAAGCATGGTCGAGAAAATCAATACATTATGCGATCAGATTTATGAGGGCAATTCATGCAGATGTACGTTCCAGCGTCACTCTTATCACCAGTTTGTGGATAACCGATATCGGGTAAAAGACCCATAATATCACCTCCAGGGTAATTATATCACAGAAAGGAAATAGGATGAACGAATTACAAATTTTTAATTCAGAAGAGTTCGGTGATATCCGAACAGTAACTATTAATAATGAACCGTGGTTTGTTGGAAAAGATGTGGCAGAAGCACTTGGATATGCCGAACCGAGAAGTGCTGTATCTAAGAAAATTGATGAAGCAGACAGAGGTGTTGCTGAAATGGAAACACCTAGTGGAAAGCAGAATATGACCATTATCAACGAATCCGGCTTATACGCATTAATCTTCGGAAGTAAGTTGGAATCCGCTAAGAGATTCAAACACTGGGTTACATCAGAAGTGCTTCCGGCAATCAGAAAGACTGGTGCTTATCAGAAGCCAATGACAACCGATCAGAAGATTCAGTTGCTTGCTCAGGGAAACGTAGAGCTGACAGAAAAGATTGAGAAAGTCAATGATGACTTGCAGGAGTTTAAAAAGGATATGCCTTTACTTGCGCTGGAATGTCAGAAGATTACAAGAGCGAAGAATCAGAAAGTCGTTCCACTTATGGGTGGCAAGAGTGCTCCGGCTTATAAGAATAAGAGTTTGATGCACAAAGTCTACGGAGACATTGATTCACAGCTCAGAAGAGAGTTTGGAGTCAATACCTATAAAGCTATCAAGCGTAACCAGTGTGATTTAGCTATCAGCATTATTGAAGCATATAAACTTCCAATGTTCTTGCAGAAAGAAATTGACGCTGAAAACGCTCAGATGCGCCTGCCAGTATAGGAAGCGTAGGGTGAATGGAATGAAAGAACAGGTTTACGAATATCTTATCAGCTTCATTTCAGATGTCGGCTATCCACCAACAGTAAGAGAGATTGCGGATCACTTCCATATAAGCACTAGCACAGCAAGATATTATCTGAATGGCTTGGAAAAGCTGAGACTCATTGAAATGCATGGTGTTCCGAGAGGAATCAAAGTGATCGGTTACAAATTTGTAAAGGAATGAGGTGTTAAGCGTGAACGAGAAAGCGAAGCGGATTGAAGAAAGACTTAAGGAACTGGGAATCAATTCAATCGAAGAACTGAATGCAGCTATTAAACGTGAGTCGCTAAACATTTCACTGATGGTTTGCAAGGGAGTAAATGAGAAATGTTAGATGTAATTGACATTAGAAGAAAAAAGCCACTTGAAGTGGTAGATATCCGCAAAGAGCTTCCGGCAATAAAGGAAGAGGGCTTACGCAATGACCTGACACCATTTCTTGTAGGAGTGATAGCGGTAGCAATACCAATACTCATGACAGCGGTGTGAGCGATATGCGGATATTAAAAAGAGTGCCATAACAAAGGCGGCAACCTTCAGGCACTCGGCTATAAAACCAACTTAATAATAGCATAGGAGTAGAAATGAAGCAACCGAAGAAACTTACATTGAAAAACAAGAAGCTACTTGCAGATGTCGGACTTAATCCTATGGAATGGATGAATTACTTTGAAGATGACGTTTATCTTCATGTGATTCGCAAGACCGATAATGCAGTAATTATTATCGACAAAAATGAAAGGGAGATAACGAGACAATGAAACGAATTACATTACTGTCAATGGACATTCAGAATTTTAAAGGGTGTACCGGCAGAACAATTGATTTCGCAGATAAGACAAAAATCTGCGGTGCAAACGCTACTGGAAAGACAACTATCTTTGATGCGTTTACATTCTTACTGTTTAACAGGGATTCACTTGGGAGTTCTGATTTTGATATCAGACCACTTGATGCAGACGGAAAGATGATTGACAACATTGAGATTTCCGTTAAGGCAAGAATTTCTGTAGATGATGAAGAGTTTGAGTTGAAAAAAGTTCAGAAACAGAAGTGGGTTAAGAAAAGAGGTACAGACTCAAGAGAGTTCCAGGGAAATATCAATGAATTTGAGATTAACGGATATCCGAAGTCACAGAAGGAATTTAAAGAGTTTATTTCTGAAATTGTTGACGAAGATGTATTTAATCTGATTACGAACCCAGCAGCGTTCAACTCGCTTCCTTGGAAGAAACAGCGTGAAACACTTATGGAGTTTGTTGGAAATTTCTCAGATGTTGAAATTGCAGAAACATTCGGAGATAAGTACGCAAAGCTGATTCCGGAGCTTAAATGCGCTAAGACAGATGACATTTTGAAAAAGTACACGAAAGCGAAAAACAGTCTTAATAAGAATGCGGTTGAGATTCCGGCAAGAATTGATGAAGTGTCAAAACAGCTTGTAATTGCAGATGTTGGAGCACTGGAAGTAGAAAAGGCTGCTAAAGAAGCTGAACTGAGTAAAGTTGAAGCTGATCTGTCAAGTGGTAACGGAAAGACAGGAGAAATTAACAGCAAGCGTGAAGAGATTATGAATCTGAAATTCCACTTATCAGAGATTCAGAATGAAGCAAATCGAAAGTTGCTTGATGATTCTTCCAGTATCAGAGAAGAAGTGGCTAAGAAGCGTGAAGTTGCTGAGAATCTGCAACGTGAATTGTCTGAACTAAGAAGTAGCGGAAGAACTGTTCAGGCTGAATATCAGGCACATGAGAATGATGTAAAGAGACTTCTTGATGAATGGAAAGTCGAGAAAGCTAAGACATTTCCTGAGTTTGTTCCGTTTGAGCCATTACCAGACAGTGCTACTGTGTGCCCTACTTGCGGTCAGGAATTGCCGGAAGATGTGAAGAAAAAGAACATTGCTAATTATGAAGCACGCAAACAGGCTCGTGAGGACGATTATAACAAGCGTAAAGCTGATTTTGAAGCGGATCACGAAAAGAAGTTAGCTGACATTATAAAGGCTGGAAGTGAAGCTGCCAAGCTCAGAGATGAAGCTAAAGAGAAGTTAAAAACATTCGGACGTTCGGCAAGGACTTATGAGCAGAAAATCGAAGAAGCGAAACGTGCTTATGGAGAAGAGAAAGAAAAGCTCGATAAATTTCCAAAGGTTGCTGATGTTTCCGAGAATGAAGAATACAAGGCAACTAACGAGAAAATCTCGGTACTTGAGAAAGAAATTAGTGAACTTGCCAGTGAAGCAACAGACAAGACAGAGCTTGAAGCTAGAAAAATTGCTCTCAAAGACGAAATTGCGGAGATTGCCGGGAAAATTTTGGCAGCAGACAATTCCAAGGTAAAGGAACGTATCGCAGAACTTGAGGCTAAACAGAAAGAAGTCGGACAGAAGATTGCTAATCAGGAAATGATGATTGACCTTGTGGAAGATTTCATCAGAACAAAAATGAACATGATCTCTAAGAAAATCAATGAAATGTTCAAGATTGTTTCATTCAAGCTGTTCTCAGAACAAATCAATGGTGGATTGAAAGAAACTTGTGAATGTACGGTGAATGGAGTTCCACTGTCCAGTCTGAACAATGGTCACAGAATTGTAGCTGGGTTAGACATTATCCATTCATTATCAAATCTGTACGGAGTTAGCTGTCCGATATTCGTGGACAATGCAGAAAGCATCAATGACTTCAATGTTCCTGAAATGGACGCACAGATGATTTATTTGACGGTAACAGATGACAAGGAACTGAAAGTAGCGGAGGGATAAAAGATGATTAAAACTGGACGTGTAGAAGGTAAAGAAACAGGAACACTTGAAATGAGTGGTACACTCAATGATTTGATGAATGACTATAACGTAATTGCTAAAGGTATGAGAAAAATACTTGTTGAGAAATTCGGAAAAGAAGATGGAGATAAGGTTTTCGATATACTTTCAAGCGATAAGCCAAGAGATGGATTGCGTGAAGAAGTTCACAGTGTGATTGACGAGCATTTAGAGAATGAATTTAAGAAATCTGAACCTACTGGATTGCTCAAAGCGTTTATGAATATGTTCGATAAAGGTAAGACTTTTGAAGATGGTAAGAAATATGTCTTTGATGCCGAGCTTTGCAGAGAGGATTTATCTAGCATGGGAGCGCTTCCCAATATTGCCAACGTATGGATTAACGATTGTGATCGGAAAGAAGTAATTGTCAAAAGCAGTATGTTAGGACTTATCGGCACTTTCAGTATCTTTCCTGAATGGTGCAGAGAGGTTAAATAAAGGAGAAGAGTAATGGCAGAGAAAAATGAAGTTGCTAAAAAGCAAGAATTTACCACTGGTTTGAGCCAGTGGACAAATACGATCACTGACCTCGTTACAAGGGATTTTGAGCAGAATGGCGTTCAGCACGATGAATATTCCAAACAGTGTGCAATGAATGCGATGTCAGCAATTTATCAGCTTGTGCAGAATACGGATAAGACTGACATGAACAATCTTAATACTTCTAATCTAAGAGAGGTTGTTGCTCAGTGTGCAAGCCTTAAACTTAATGCTAATGCGATGCCGAGAGAGGTTTTCTTCCAGCTCAGAAGTAAACAAGTTGGCGGACAGTGGGTAAAAATGGTCGAGATGGGCGTTGAAGGTGACGGGAACGATGCGCTGCTCAGACAGTTTGGAAATAACGTAGACACTGTTTATCCAGTGTGGCTTGTAAAAGAGGGTGATGATTTCACGTATCCTCGCAGAAGAGGTATTGAGATTGAGCCTGCGGAGTGGACTCCTAAAGGGCTGTCAGACAAGACGGTGAGAGTTGTATATCCAGTGAAACTCAAAGATGGAACAATCGAATATCTGATTGCGGAAAGAGAACCGGTAAGAACAAATCTGATTGCTCATATCAAAAATAATATGTTAAATGAGACTTTCGGATTTGTAACTGGTAAAAATTCGAAAGGGAAAGACCGCACAAGATATGATGCTACGGCAGAAGAAAAAGCAAAAATCAATGCGAAAAAAGAGGAAATTCTATCGGCGGTACGCGAGTGTGAGACTCTGGAAGATATTCTGAAATGTGAAGTTGCTAAACCGTATATTAGCGCAGCGTGGCTTGATACACCGGAAGCAATGATTGTCCGCAAAATGCGTAACAATGCAATCAAGAAATTTCCAAAGAATCTTAATAGCATGGCATCCAGTTCATTATTGCAGCTTGATGAAACGTATAAGGCATCACAGGAAGAAATTGCTGAGAACGAAAATTCAGAAGAGTTTGCAATTGAAGAAGAAACTGTAGTGGCTGAATCCGAAGCTGTTGAAGTGGAAACACCAGAGTTTGCAAAGGAGTAAAAAAATGGAATTAAAAGATTTAAAAACTGGTATGGTTGTGGAGCTAAGAAATGGTAATAAATACCTTGTTATTAATCAAGATGGAAAATTGAATGGTATCAGAGAGAATTCCTACATAACGTTTAATTCCCTGTATGCTCATAAAAGCGATATGACATGGCCTGATGATTCTTGCCTTGATATTGTGAAGGTTTTTTTGTTCTTCGTTATCTAGTTTTGGAATGATGCTGAAAAACAAACGTAACTGTATTTGGACGAGAGATGAGAAGCGAAAAATGACTGTTTCTGAAATCTGCAAAGAACTTGGATATGAAGTGGAGATTGTAAAAGAATGATAGCTCAAACAAAGTGGTTAAGTGATGCCATTGAGGATATGAAAAATGGCACTTATGACATGACGGTTGATGGAAAATGTAGCCAGTGTGGGGCGTGTTGCTCAAGATGTCTGCCTTTATCCAGTAAAGAAATTATTACGATTAAGCAGTACATCAAAGCTCACAATATTAAGCCATACAGACACTTGTTTCCAGTATCTAAAGAGGTTTACGACCTGACTTGTCCGTTCATGGACGATTCAAAACTAAAAGAAAAATGCAGAATCTATCCAGTAAGGCCAGAGATATGCAGACAGTTTACTTGTAAGGCTGATAAAAAGCCATTCAAGATGAAAGCCACAAGGTATGAAGTGGTCGATGTTAGGGAGGAATTTTTCGGTGAGTAGGGAGGTACATATAAAATGCCAAATTGGTGTGAAGGAAGTTTGAAAGTTCGTGGAACAAAAGAAAATATGACGAGATTTATTCTTGAAGGCTTACGTCCAGTTGGATTCCTTGGTGAAGAAAAAGCAAAGCTGCAGCTGGATGAATATGGCGATATTAATTCAAATGAAACATGTTGGATTGAAAACACAAGAAGGGGATTTGTCAAAGGTGTAGAAGTTTATCTTTCTGAATATGAAGATGATGAAACCTTTGTTGAAGTCTTTGATTCCAAGTTTGCATGGGGAATTTCAGCAGATGAACTGCTGAAAACATGTGAAAAATATCATGTTGATATGAAAATTCATGGTTTTGAAATGGGAATGGAATTCAATCAGGACATTGAAATTGTTGATGGAAAAATTCTTAAAGACGAAGAAGTTCACTTCGAAAATTATCAATGGGATTGCATCTGTCCAAATATGGGCGGTTGATATGACATCAGAAAAGAAAGGTGTTTTTAGTGGTAGTAAAAACAATTAACTCCGGTTCAAAAGGAAATGGCTATGCTCTGATTTCGGGAGAAGAGATTCTTCTCTTGGAATGTGGAGTGAGAGCAAAAGATATGTTGAAAGCCATTGACTATCGTACTTCTAGAGTGGTCGGTTGTATTGTCACTCATAGCCATGTAGATCATGCCGGTTACATCAAACAGTATATGCAGTACGGAATCAATGTTTACACATCGGATGAAGTACAGTCGGACATTGAAACAATCATTGGAGAGCGAACAATCGGATTACAACGCATGAGACGAAAGAATTTTCTTGGTTGCTTTTCAGTTATCCCATTCCGTGTACCACATGGAGATACAGAATGTGACGGATGGCTGATTGATACGGCAGAAGGACGTGTTTTATTCATCACCGATGCAGAATATTGCCCGTATGATTTCTCAAAAATGAATATCAATTACGGACTGATTGAATGTAATTACTCTATTGATTACATCACTTTGGAAGATGATGGAGTGAAAAACAGACGCGTGTTAGAAACTCACATGGAGCTACAAACGTGTAAAAGGCTTGTACAGAGCATTAATACCGATAACCTAAGAAGTATAGGCTTGGTACATTTGAGTGCCTACAATGGAAATCCACAGCGGTTCAGAGACGAGATACGAAGTGTGGTTGACTCAGATGTGAATGTTTGGATTGCCGAAAAGGGAACGGAGAAAGAATTTAGGCTTATGCCATTCTAGGGGGAACAATGATTTAAAAAACATTATTAATAATTTTCAACGCTATGGGAGCGACTTTTGATTTTTACATGTATAAAGACACTGGGGATAAAGTATATTTAATTCCGTTTTTAATATTCTTGCTCGCATTAATCTTAAGTATCGTAAACATGGTTATTTATTTACATAAATAAGGAGGACTACATAGATGAATAAAACAGTTTTAATGGGAAGATTGACAGCAGATCCGCAGGTGAGATATTCACAGGGAGACAATGCTACAGCGGTTGCAAGATATACACTTGCTGTAAACAGAAAATTTAAGAAAGACGGAGAGCCGACAGCGGATTTCATTTCTTGTGTTGTCTTTGGAAGATCAGCTGAATTTACAGAGAAGTATTTTCGTAAAGGAATGCAAGTTGCTATCTCAGGGCGTATTCAGACTGGAAGCTATACCAATAAGGACGGTCAGAAAGTTTACACGACAGATGTAGTTGTGGAAGAACAGGAATTTGCTGAAAGTAAAGCTGCAAGCCAGCAGAATCAGAATAACGCAAGCGGCTCTGTTCCTAGTTCAGATGATTTCATGAATATCCCGGATGGTATCGATGAGGAGTTACCGTTTAACTAAGGAGTGATGGCATATGCCATACAAGAAGCCTGAGAAATGTGTACATCCCGATTGTTTCCATTGTCCATATCCTGATTGTATTTACGGGAGAGTGGTCGGTGGAGAAGTCGTGGATGTGAATATGGTGGATGGCATCAGTTATGAAAAGTATTTGCAAAGGATACGAGATAGAGAAAATGCGAGAAACAAAGGATTGTCCGTATCCTGATTGTCTTAATTGCACATACGATGATTGCATCATGGATGGAGGGATTCAAGCCCTCCTTAAGCGTAGGCGGTATAAAGCGAACCCGGAATATTACAGACAAAAGCAGAGAGATTACCGGGCGAAGGTTCGAGAATATCAGCCACGTTGTAATGAATGCAAGCATTGTGTGCTTGTAAAGAATGATAAAGGTACGGATTTTAAAAGATTGTGCATAGTTGAAATGCACTTAGTAATGCAAAAAGTAACATTATCTCCGCAGTGGTGTCCTAGAAGATTATCACGTAAGGAATATGACCATTTGCGGTATTTGAGAAGAAAGGAGGAAGGATTGATTGGAAACGGAAACAAGACCGTCTGAGAAATTAAAAAGTTTCATTCAATTCCTGGAGGATACAAAGGAATCCTACGAATCAGCCAAGAAGAAAGTAGGCGAATTTGATTCAATGGAAAGACATATCTACTGGGCGCATAAGTTTGAATTTGCCAACAACAGAAATGAGCGAAACAGACTGGCTACAGAGTATCACCATGAGAGACTGGAAAGACGTAAATATAAAGATATCTGCGATCTCTACGAGCTTGTATATGAGTTTATTAACTCGGAGAACAACAAAAGCACGTTGAAGCGATTAAAAGGTGCGATACAGCGTCAGGAGAAGCAAGAGGACTATTTAGAAAGCGAACGAACATACAAGAGAGGTGATTCCGGTGATACTGATTAGCGATAAGGGGCAGCAGGACGGTAAGCACACTGAAAAAGAACGCTACTGGACTGAGCTTGGGATAGAAGTGATAGAAGCTCCCTTGCCGACCGGAGATTACATTTTAGCGAATGACAAAGTTATGGATGTGATCTTTCGGAAGGAGCAACGAGGGATTCCAGTAAAAAAGATGGACTTCCTCGGGACATACAACGTAACAGTAGACACCAAAAAGGATATTCAGGAGCTTGTTGGGAATGTATGCGGTAAGCAACACGCAAGATTCCGTGATGAATGTATCTTGGCTCAGAACAATGGCATTAAGCTGTATGTGTTAGTACAGAACGCCGGTGGGCTGGTTAAGGGGGCAAAGGATATATATAATCCGACAATCACAAGGCTTGAGGATTTGCATAAGTGGAAAAATCCACGGTTATTCGTAAGAAGAAAAGGCGTACAGCTATATCCAAAAGCTACCAGAGGAATCACCCTTATGAAGGCTTGCATGACCATGCAGAAGGAATATGGCGTTGAGTTTGTATTCTGCCACAACAGAGATCAGGGTGAAATGGTGTTGAAGTTATTACAGGGAGAAGGTGTTTAGATGGCAGAGAAGAGAATGTTTTCCAAACAGATTATTGATTCAGATGCTTTCTTAGAAATGCCACTATCCACTCAAGCATTGTATTTCCATCTATCCATGAGAGCTGACGATGATGGATTCCTCAATAATGCAAAGAAAGTAATGAAGATTATCGGAGCGAATCAGAATGACTATGATCTGCTTGTTGCAAAATCATTTGTTATCCAGTTTCCAGACGGGATATGCGTAATTAAGCATTGGAGAATCAATAATTATTTGCGGAAAGACAGATACACGGAAACAATTTATCAGGAAGAAAAAGCTCACCTAACAGTACAGCCGAATGGTAGATATTCCCTTAGAAATGCTGCGGAATCTGATGACGATTTACCACTTGGTATACCAGTGGTGAACCAGTCGGATACCCAGTATAGAATAGATAAGAATAGAGAAGAAAAGAATAGTATAGATAAGAGTATAGAGTCTCCTATCGGAGAGGAACACTCTTTTGGAAGAAGTTCTAATCTTGCTAACTTGGAATATTTGCTTGATAACGGAATTCATCCGAAAAGCGAAGTTGTACTATCTGACAATGATTTGCTGAATTGCTTAAGAGAATGGATGACATACAAGGATGAAAAGAAGCCTAAGTCAACACATCATCTCACGGAAATGGGTTTGAAGAAAGCAATAACACAATTTGTATCGGCTTATCGTGATTACGGAATCGATGCATTGCGTACAGTGGTTGATGAATGCATGGCTTGTGGATATCAAGGTGTGATATGGGATAAGTTGAGCAGACTTCCAAAGCAACAGAAAACAGAAACAATAAACGATACGGAAGTGAGTCCTTCCGGTAGAAAGTGGCAATAAATGATTGATGAAAGCGAAATCAGGAAGGCAATATCCATTCTCAAACCGGATGGAGAGTTATTTGAAGTTCGTGTCATGTATAGCAGTAAGCAAATGTATAGCGGATATTTCAAAAGCGCAGATGATTTGATAACGGCATTGAACAGGGATGTACGTGAATATGCAAAATGTAATATGTATATCACATTAAATGCGTTGAATGAGGCTTGCTATAGTCGCGATCAGAGTAATAGGTTTATCAAAAATATCAAAATAACAACAAGTGACAATGATGTTGAAGGATATGAGTATCTGTTCATTGACATTGATCCAAGCAGGCCTACTGGCACATCATCCAGTGATGAACAAGTTGCTAAGGCGAAAGAAACCGGGAATAAAGTTTTTTCATTCATGAAAAATATCGGTTTCAATGACCCTGTATTCGGATTTAGCGGAAATGGAGTACACCTACTTTATAGAATTGAGTTAAAGAATACAGAAGACAGAAGAGAGCTGATAAAGAAGTGCTTGCAAGTATTGGATATGTATTTTTCGAATGAAGATATACAGATTGACTTGAAGAATTTCAATCCGGCAAGAGTTTGCAAGCTGTATGGAACGCAAGCTCAAAAGGGAGCTGACACGAAAGAAAGACCGCATCGAATGAGCCATATTATCGGAGACGCTAATGAAATCAAGGTGAATGATGTTGAGTATCTGAAAAAGTTAGCGGATATGCTTCCGAAAGAAGAGAAACCACAGAAGTATAACAGCTATCAACCTTCACAATTTGATTTAGATGAATGGCTCGATAAGTACGGACTGCGGTATCGAAAAACTTCTTACTCAGGCGGAACAAAGTATATCTTAGATGCTTGTCCGTTTGATAGCAACCACAATGGGAAAGATGCTTGTATCTTCAAGTCTTCCAATGGAGCGATTGGTTTCCATTGTTTTCACAATTCCTGTGCAGACAAGACTTGGAAAGATGTTCGGTTACTGTATGAGCCGGATGCTTACGAAAAGAAACAGCAGGAGTATGAACGCAAAATATACGCTAAACCGAAGAGCCAGCCTGAGCGAAAGAAAATCGAAGAAAAGGAAGGAAAGCCAGTATTCCTAACAGCTAAAGATATTCTAACCATGCCTAAATCACCAGAGCGATTCGTCAAAACTGGAATCAATGACATTGATAAGCGCATGAGAGGATTGAAAACAGGATACACTTCGGTGATCTCAGGATTGCGCGCTTCCGGGAAGAGCACAGTGATATCAGAGATATGTTTGGATTGCATAGAAGCTGGAAATAAGGTCGCCGTTTACTCCGGAGAGTTATCTCCGCAGAACTTCATGCGGTGGATGAATTTGCAAGCTGCGGGCAAGGCGTATGCAGAACCTACGCAGTTTGAAGGTTACTACAATGTGTCAAGGCAGAATCAAGAGAAGATAGCTGAATGGATGTCAAACAACTTCTCACTGTACAACAATGAGTACGGAAATGACTTCTTGGCAATCAAAGATCAGCTAGAACGCAAATTTGAGCGAAATAAGCCCGATTTGGTCATACTCGATAATTTGATGGCTTTCGACATAAAAAGCCTTTCTGATAATAAATACGAGGCTCAGACGGCATTTACATGGACATTGCATGAGATGGCTCAAGAGTACGATGTGCATATCATGTTTGTAGCCCATCCGAGAAAGGCAATGGGATTCTTGAGATTAGATGACATTTCAGGAACTGCGGATATTGGAAATGCTGTAGACAATGCTTTTATCGTTCACAGAGTGAATAATGACTTCAAGCGACTCAGTATGCAGATGTTTGGTTGGAAAGCAGATGATGACTTGTATACAGCTTCAAACGTCATTGAGATTGCAAAAGACCGTGATGGTGGATTGCAAGATTATTTCATTCCACTGTACTACGAAGCGGAGAGCAAGCGACTGAAAAACAGCTTTACGGAAAATAAGATTTACGGATGGGGCGATAATGCTGATGGATTTACTGGAACAGATCAGATGCAGATACCATTCGAGTAGGTGGCAGTATGACGGAAGAAGAAAGAAAAAAGTATTACAAAGTGATTACACAAAACTGGCTTGCGTTCAATGAATTTTTGAAGAATGGCGATTATTCAGATACGGTTCAAGTTGAGATTAGCGAAGTGATTGACAAAATATATTACGAGAACGGAAAGACAGAATTTGCGAAGAATATCGCACTGGCTGTCCTGAATGAGATAGAGCGGTTGTGTAAGGAGAAAGGAAGTAAATAATGAAATATAAAGTAGGAGACAAAGTAAGAGTTATAAAAGCAACTTCTGGATGTATGGGTGCAGAAGGTTCAATTGGCGTTGTAACAGACAAGAAAAACACTGACGGATTACTCGATTATATGAATGGTTTCAATATCGAATTGAAAAACGGAAAAATTTGGCGAATCGGATTTGAGTCTGTATGCGAGCCAGTAGAGGACGAACTGACAGCGGAAGAAACAATTAGGCTTAAGTGTGAAATGTGTGAAAGTATTTCATGTTCTGAATGTAAGTTCAGTAGACTTAATAATGGTGAAGATATTTTCTGCAATAAATTTTTAAAAAAAATACCCTGAACAAGTTGTTGAAATCCTCAAACAGTGGAAGAAAGAACATGAGAAAAAGCCAATTAAGACGGAATCAGTAGGTATTGTTCGTGTGATTGAAGGCACTGGAGATATTAAAAAATGTGTGTATGAAGAAGAACTTACTGAAAGAGAAAATCCGATGGATGCAAAAGAGAGAGTTTTGAAAGAATATTGTCAGAAACATGCTGGGAAGTTTTTTACAGTATTTGAAAGCATTTGCCGAGTAAAGGAGTAACCATGAACACAGGAGAAAAGATAGATTACATGGTTCAGTGTTTGAAAGTCGCAAAAGCTGAGTATGAGTACATGGCTGATTACATTGCAAATGAACCGACTGAAAGGCAAGAGCTGTGGAAGTTCCTTGATACACACAGAAATCCAAACAAAGCATTGATTAAAGACAACTTGAAGAATGTGGCAAGAATGGGGTTCCAGCTTGCGAATGAGGTGAAGTGATGATTAGAAAATTAATAGAAGAAATTATTGAAAAGTATTATCGAGAAAATGACGAATACTATTCGAGATACCGTGAAGATGAAGATGGAAATGATTTTGAAATGGACGAAGAAATTAAATCTGCATTGGAAGAAAAAGGAATACAGTTCGAGATTGGATTTGAAGATGGTTTTTCTTCGTGTGCCTACAACAATGATTTTCTAGCTATCGCATGGATAGAAGCGGATGGTACTTTGGAACTTAAAACCGTACTATTAGAAACTATGTAAATTAAAGAAAGGAGTACGGAGCTCCGGCCGGGCAAAGATATATCGGCTCCTTTCGAGAAGAATGAATTATCAAGATTTTTTAAATAACAAGAAATTTGTTCTCGAGAGTTCTGGATTCGATATTGATAAAAACGAATTGAATCCGAAATTATTTGATTATGAGAAAGATATTGTTAGATGGGCATTAGCAAAAGGCAGAGCTGCCATATTTGCTGATTGCGGGCTTGGAAAAACAGCTATGCAGCTTGAATGGGCTAACCAAGTATCGAAGAGAACTGGTGGAAAAGTTTTGATACTTACACCATTAGCAGTTGCGCCACAGACGGCAAAAGAGGGAGAAAAATTTGGAATTAAAGCGATTGTTTGTGAGTCGCAATCAGACTGTAAGGAAATTAGCATAACAAACTATGAAAAGTTAGATAGATTTATTGCAAAGGAATTTGCAGGGATTGTGCTTGATGAAAGTAGTATCTTGAAATCTTTTACCGGAAAAGTAAGAACGCAGATTATCGACACATTTAACAAAGTTCCTTACAAATTAGCGTGCACAGCAACACCTTCTCCGAATGACTATATGGAGCTTGGAAACCATAGTGAATTTTTAGGTGTCATGACAAGAGCTGAAATGTTGTCAATGTTCTTTGTTCACGATGGCGGAGAAACTTCAAAATGGAGATTAAAAGGCCATGCTGAAAATGTTTTTTGGCAATGGATGGCTTCATGGGCCGTATTTATTGGGAATCCTAGAGATTTAGGATATGAGGAAGAAGGATTTGATTTACCGAAATTAAATGTAAATCAGATTATTGTAGATGGAAATGAACCCATTACTGAAACGCTTACGCTTACTCAACGTAGACAAGCAAGAAAAGAGAGCATTGATTTGAGATGTAATGTCGCAGCAGAACTTGTGAATAATTCAGATGAGCAATGGTTAGTGTGGTGTGATCTGAACGATGAAAGCACATTGCTATCGTCATTAATTAATGATTCTGTAGAAGTTAAAGGCTCTGACAAGCCTGAACATAAAAAGGATTCAATGCTTGGTTTTTCAGAAGAAAATATAAAAGCATTAGTGACAAAACCGAAAATTGCTGGCTTTGGAATGAATTGGCAGAACTGTCACAACATGATTTTTGTAGGATTGTCGGACAGTTACGAAGCGTATTATCAAGCTGTTAGACGTTGCTGGAGATTCGGACAAGACAAACCTGTAAATGTTTATATTATTATTTCTGCAAAAGAAGGTTGTGTAAAAGATAATATCGAGCAGAAACAGGAGAAAGATGAACGAATGAAGGCGAAAATGATAGAGCTTACAAAAGAAATCACAAAGAAAGAACTTAGAAAAACTTGCAGAATAAGCACGCCTTATGAAGCTGAAAAAGAAATGAGATTGCCAGAATGGGAGGAATTTAACTAATGAAAATTTTAGATCAGGCTGTAGCAGATAAATACACAATTTACAACGGAGATTCTTGCGAAGTGGTAAAGGGTATCCCGGAAAACAGCATTCATTACACAATTTTCTCTCCACCGTTCGCAAGCCTTTATACATACTCAAATTCAGATAGAGATATGGGGAATTGCAAAGATGATGAAGAGTTCTATGAGCATTTCAAATTTCTTGCAAAAGAGCTTTACAGAATCACAATGCCTGGAAGATTGCTGAGCTTTCATTGCATGGATTTGCCGTTAATGAAGTCAAAAGATGGTGTGATTGGATTAAAAGACTTTCCGTCAATTATCAGACAAGTATTTGAAGATTGCGGATTTATATACCATTCCAAAGTGACAATTTGGAAGAATCCGGTTACCGAAATGCAGAGAACAAAAGCATTGGGATTACTTTGGAAGCAGATTAAAAAAGATAGTTCCATGAACAGACAGGGCATCCCGGATTACATTGTTACTATGAGAAAACCGGGTGAAAATCCAGAAAGAATTTCCCATTCAGATGAATCGTTCCCGTGTGATGTATGGCAGAAATACGCTAGTCCGGTATGGATGGATATTAAGCAGTCGAAGAACAGTTCAGATGGACTGGTGATGCAAGAAAGGTTATCGATCAGAAAGTAAAAGAAGTAATGACACCGGCAATCGAAAGAGTAAGTTTGGATGATTATGTGGTAAAACTTGATGCAATTCTCACAGAAATTATCAACAGCACGAATTTAGTTGACAACAAGGAAATCTTAGGAAACTTCAAAAACCTTATGACAGAGCCGGATAAAGATGTAATCAGCTTAAAAGACGTATTCGAGAAATACAAGGAATATGTCAGCAAGAATGTTGATACATCTGAACTTGAAATCTGCACAGACGATACGCCAAGTTATCAGAATGTGGAAGTAGGAGTAAGTGTAGATGCAAGAAATAGTATATTCGGAGGAAGATTTTGCAATTTAGTTTTTGAATGTGTTGAAGATGAGAAGCTGACAAAGGTAATCCATTTATATGAATTAAAAAGTAATAGATTCCGTATCACAGGATTCAAAAGCGAACTTGATATCAATTCATTAAGACACGTAGATGAATTTGACATTCTCATGATGCGGTTAGATCGAGCATTCTGCGATATCACAGATATTATGGAGATGCACGATGATGATGTTGAGGTTGAAGCTGAACCGGAAGCATCCTGGAACTGATGGATGGAGAACGAAGATGGGATGTAAACGGATATGTATCGTAGACATAGGCATCCGGAAATGCTGTATGGAATGCGAGAAGCACGAAGAATGTAATATTCTGTGTGATGATTTAGACCAATATGAATACATGGAAGAATGCCCGGATTATGTAAAGGAGGAACATGATGAGTAGTCGGAAAAGTATACCCAAATCAGTCCGGCTGTTGGTATACAAGAAATGCAATTGTCGATGCGCCTATTGTGGCTGCGAGCTGGAATATAAGGATATGCAAGTTGACCATGTAGAGCCGGTATATAAGCATGACTATGAAAAACATCATTCCTATAGTAAAACCTTAACAGACGAGGAACTTAACAGCATTGATAACTATATGCCGGCTTGTAGAGCTTGTAATTTCTATAAGAGCACATATAGTTTGGAAACGTTCCGAAGAAATTTATCAACTATGTTATATGAGAATTTGCGGAAGAATTTCAATTACAAATTGTTGCGTAAATACGGGCTGATAAGAGAAGAGATAAAGCCGGTTGAATTCTATTTTGAAAGGATGGAGGAAGATGATGAAAATTGTAAAAGGTAAAGAACAGGAATATAAAGACTGGTATGAAAAAAACAGTGATCCATACGGTAGAGCGTGTTTTACATATGCTGAAAGATGGGCTGGAATGATGGAAGAGAAGATAGAAGCATCAGAAGATGATGAAATGAAAGTTATTGTTGATAATGCAAAGCAGCTGAGCTATGAAGCGGATAAAGAGGGAATTACAGGATTTATGTACGGAGCAGCTGTTAGTATTCTTTCTCAATGTTGGGAATACGGAGAATGTCTAAGAAAATGGCACAACAAAGAGTATGGATATGACGGTGACGGTGTTGTAAATCCGGCGGTCATAACTGTTGGTTGAAAAGGAAAGCAAAGATGAATGGTAAAGACTTTATTAGAGCACTTGAAGAAGCCAGGATAAAAATAGAGCTGTCAAATAAACGTATTTTGTTTATGCATCCGGAAGATATCGCAATACTTGATTTGGACAAGGTGAGCAACGTTATATATCTTGTTGAAGAAAGAAGATTGGAACATGGGAAAGTAATAGCGATTACAGATGAAAAATTGAAAAGAGCTGTATTGGATGCAATCAAAAACAATAAAGTGAAGTATCACAGAGGAAGAAAAAAATGAGAAGGTTTGATATCGGTGACAAAATCAGATGTTACGAATCAGGTGTACGAGGTATATGTGTGAAATTCTACACACCTACAGCATGTGAGGAACAGACGATGGTAGAGACAGCAGACGGAAGATTTTACCACGCACCAACAAGGACATGGGAAAAGACGGATACAATTTATTTTGAGAATCTGTCGAGAAACATTGGGATATCAGCAATATGTGATTCGATTTATGGTGAATTGCAGAAAAGCGGAAAGCACATGGTTATGGCAAGAAGAAAGAGGGAAGTAAAGTGCGAAAAGAATCACTGATTCACAAAATCTTGAGGAAACTCGGATTCATCAAAGATGTTGAGGACGATAGGGAAATGAAAATGGAGATGTGCGAAAGAGCAATAAAGGCAAATGTATGTCCTGAAGATTGCGACATTTGTGCATGGGATACGAAAGGTGGAGTTAGTTATGAGAATCATTAGTCAGAACGGATTACTGGATGCGCCTTATGAACTTCTTGCAATTTCCTCATATCCAAAAAATATGGCAACAATCGTTGGAACGTTTCCGGGGAATGACATTGGCAAAGGAGATAGAGTTTATATTTTAGCTAAATATTCCACCGAAGAAAAAGCAATCAAAGCTATGGAAATGTGCAGAGAAAAGTATGCACAGTGTGAAATCAATAAGCATTTGATTCAGAAAGCAGCTGATAATTTAGAAGGTGTATCAATAACTTTTACCGGAGAAGTTAGAAATCAACTTGCAGACAAATATCTATTCCGGTTTCCAGCAGATGATGAGATTTAGAGAGCGAGGAAGAAATGAAAGAGCCAAGCGAAAAGAAAGCGATCATCAAAAAGATGATGAAAGAGGGAAAGACATATAAGCAGATTTCGGAAGAGACTGGAATCCATCCTGGAACTGTCGGAATATACGGTGGGAAGCTTAAGAAAGCTGAGAGGGAAAAGAAATGCTTCAATGGAGATAGGCATTTGTGCAGAACTTGTAAATATCGTGCTTCCGGTGCAAGAAGTGGTTGCGACTATATCATACATACCGGAAACGAGCGTGGATGCAATCCGGAAGTGTGTAACAAGTATGAGAGAGGAAAAAGAAATGAGACTAAAACCAGTAGTAAAGGCAAGTGAGTTTGCGAGATTCGGATTCAAGCCTTGCCGAGGACTTCCAAAAAGCGCAGAGAGTTACTATCTCTGCGTGAAGAACGGACACGGAGTGATGTTTGTGGACAGTAAGCATTTTACGGAATCTGAGTGGCCGATCAAGGATGCACGAATCCACAAGAACGCAAATTGCAGATACAGTGACAAGCGGACAGCAACCGAGATTGAGTGTGAATTGGTTGTGAATGGCTTGTTGGAAGAGGTGAGGGAATGAATACACTAGGATACAGATTACTTGAGCTACTGAAAGCCAAGAATATGACTCAGAAAGAGCTTGCATATACAATCGGTGTATCAGAAGTGTCGATGTCAAGATATGTAAACAATGCGAGAAAGCCTAAAACGATGATTCTCTACAAGATGGCAGAGGCACTAGGTGTAAGTGCGGAGTATTTGCTGACAGGAAACAAGAAAGAAGAATACGGAAAGTGGATTCCAGTAAGCGAAGGACTTCCAACAGATGATGACTATAGATATTACATGGTATTGGTCGAAAACCATATCGAAGGTGTTCCAATGTTTTGCCAGTGTGATCCATATTATGGTTTTGGGTATTACAGAGAGATTTTTGATCCGGTCAGCTTAGGATATGTCGATACAGAATTTAACACATTGGAAGAATTGAATTACGAGAAAGCACTGTACTGGATGCAGTTGCCAGAGCCACCTTATGAAGAAGAGGAGTAATTATGTCAGAGAGATTAACAACATACCACTGTGGAAAAGCAGTGATTAAAGACAAGAATAAGCTGTCAGAAGCTATTGAGAAGTTAGCTGAGTTTGAGGAAAAAGAAAAATGTGGAGAATGGCTTGATGCTATCGAACTTGCGAAAATTGCTATTGCACTGCGAAGTCAGAAGTGGATTCCATGTAGTGAGAGAATGCCTGATAAATACATGGAATGCCTTGTTACGGTAAATAAAAAGCATCCTACACATGGATTCACAGATGTATTTGTCGTGGAAGATACATATTTCGAATGTGAAGGCGAATTTGATTGGCAGTCAAAATTCGAGGGAATGGATTGGAACATTGTTGCGTGGATGGAACTTCCGAAACCATTTAAGGAAGACGAAATATCGGTATGCGAGAAAAAAGCTTGCCAATACTATGATGAATTCTCAGACGGTGTTGACAAGGCCAATTGAAATTGTGAAGCGAGGTGGAAGAGATGAAGATTATTGGAAATAAAGAAAGTGTTAATCAAATATCATTAACACATAAAGGTATAAATGCTAGATTTAATTGTTTTATGAAACCATTTCCCTACTGTAATGATATTGACACATCTAATCCTGAAATAATCGAGATAATATTTAAGGATTCTTACGAAATAGACAACCTAATAGATGTATTAGAAAAATTTAAAAAAGAATGTTTTGGACATTTGGGAGAGTGGAGATAATACTATGAAGAATAAAGAGCAGACAAATGCTTGTTACGGTTGCTTCGGAGCTGCGAATGGTGATTGTGATGAGTGCGCTAAGGATAGGAGTAATAAGGATGAAAAATAAAGAGAGGTATTCAAAAGAGATTGTGGAGCTTGCTTGTGATGGTAATAGAATTGCTATTGTCAGACAAACAGGGGAATTTAGATCATGTTATGGAATGCCGTGCAGAGAATGCTTGTTTCATTCTAATACGGAACGATGCAAAGAAAAAGCAAGAGAATGGGCAGAATCAGAGTACATCGAAAAGCCGGTGATAAGCAAGAGAGATAGAGCGTTTTTAGAATATCTTAGTGTGAATATACAATATATTGCAAGAGATATATCTGGTAGATTATATATTTATGTCAGAAAACCATACAAGCAAATTGATTGTTGGAGCAGTAGCGCATGTGAAACGGAAAAAACCTTGTGGATGTTTAACGTTGACCTCCCAATGATTAAATGGTCAGACTCCGAACCGTGGCTTATCGAGGATCTGAAAAAGTTGGAGGTGGTTGACAGTTATGAATAGAGAAATACTTTTCAGAGCGAAACATATTCATGCAATGGATAGTAACGAGCATCTTAATGGGACATGGGCGCAGGGCTATCTTAGTGACGAGAATTATATCTACGATAAAAGCCTTGAGGGTGAATTCCTGGTTGATGAAAATACAATTTGCCGATATGCGAATTTGACTGATTTAAAAGGCGAGGAAATATGGGAAAACGACATTTTGATGTGTCATGGTAATCCGGATGATCTTGTAAAAGCAGTATTCGGAGAGTTTAACGTCATAGAAGTGGAAAGCGAAGAAGTAATAGACAGTGTAATTGGATGGCATTATGAAGTGATTCCAACGGATGAATTAAGTAAATACGAGCCGTTCTGTTATTCAATGCCACTTACGGACACGTACATCAAGTTGAATGAGATGGAAGTTGTCGGCAACATATTTGACAATCCTGAACTGTTAGAAGAGGAGAATGTGCATGGAACAGATTAAACTAAGCTTGAGAATCGCAAGCATTGTGGTTGGAATAATCGGTTATAGTGCGATATGGATGTGGATGATTAATAATCGACGGAACGAAAAGAGTGAACTTGCGTGGGTATTATGGAAATGCTTTCATGCAATTGTGATTGCGCTTGCGTTTCTTTGGGCTTGGTTTTAGGAGAAGATAAGGAGAATAGAAATGGCAAATATATTTAAAGTAAGTGGGTATTTTGTAGATCCGAATGGCGATGTTGATAAAGATAGTTTTGAAGCAGAATTGGAAGTGTTGGAAGATGTATTTACACAACATCTTCATATAGATGAAGCAGACATCGGAGAGTGGGACGATGAAAGTCCTTTGAATTATACTGATTGCGACCTTGAAGATTGTGAGAAATACTTTAAGAGAAAAGTTCCAGTAGATAACGATAGAAATGTTATTGCAGGACAAACATATAGACATTTCAAGGGGCATACAGTTAAGGTTTTACATATCAGCCAGGATGCAGAAGCACCGGGGCAATTTTATGTGGTTTATGAATGTGAGGACGGAGCTATTTGGAGCAGACCTTATGGAATGTTCGTGAGCGAGGTTGACCACGTGAAATACCCAGATGTGAAGCAGAAATACAGATTTGAGTTAATGGAGTGATGAACAGTGAAAAGAAGTACAGAGACAAGAAGAAGTCAGGCGGAGATTAACGCTGATTCTCAGAGACATTACGGTGGATTAGCTGAGCTGCCAACAGATAAAAGGCAAGTGAGAATTTTCATCGTCCTGCATATCAGGCTTGTGAACTGATTCGGAAATCAAGTGAGTTGTTTTCTGAAAGCGTTGAAGAATGAATGTTGAGAGTCGGGATAAACCTAGAAAGAAAGATAGAGGATTTTTACAATGGAAATTAGTATTAAGTATTTTGCGAATAGCATGGGTGACAAGGTGAGAAAAATTTTCAGAGTAACAAATGGAGACTGGATTGACCTGAGAGCGGCAGAAGATGTGGTAATGAAAAAAGGTGAGCTGAGATTGATTCCGCTTGGAGTCGGCATGATTCTTCCAGATGGTTATGAAGCATGGGTGCTGCCTAGATCATCAACGCCTAGACGGTTTGGTATCATTAGTGCGAACAGTATGGGAATCATTGACAACAGTTACAATGGGAATGATGACCAGTGGGGATTCATGGCTTATGCGATTCGTGATACAGTGATTCATAAAGATGACAGGATTTGTCAGTTCAGAGTCATAAGAAATCAACCGAGACTATGGTTCAAAGCTGTAACATGTTTGAAAGAAATTAGTAGAGGTGGATTCGGAAGTACTGGAAGAAATTAAAAATTTTTTTGCAATCTTGAAAAGTCGCGCGTTTTTAGAGCGTTTTTTCCGAACCTAGAAAAATTCCCCCAAAAAAGAGATCGGTACTTTTTCAAAGAGGGCTAGAATCTGGATGTCGAAATTTCTGTTCATTTCGGCGTCCTTTTTTGTTGGAATTTTGTCGTGTGAATAACTTTCCCGCAGCTGGTCCGCTCTACTGGTCCGGTGCAGCTGTTGCCGTCCTGCTATGATCTGCAGGCGGTTCTTTCTTGCGTAATATCTCCGGGGCGTGGTTCTGCCTTGTGGCGTTCTGTTTTGCTGCTTCTATGGCTTTTATATTATTAGGCTATGATTTTACCGTTTACGGTCTGCGGCCGCTCTATGGGCGTGCTATGGCTTGCGCTGGGTGCGCATTACTCCCGCAGATTTGCGCGCGGTTGCGCTGTTATGGCTTCGCGTGTGCCCTTTCTGCGGTCTTTCGATCGGTCGGTGCTGAGTTGTTAGGGTATGCCGATGAAACGCCTTAAAAGCTCAAATAAGGGCGCTGTATATTAACATATTAGCATGTTATATTGTCAATGTACAGAGAAACCCGCTGCCGGAATCGAACCGGCTGGAACTCCTGAACGGGTGCACGAATAGCCCGGAGGGCTTCCGGGCTTGTATCGGTTAAAATATTCTATTGATAAATTTCTCAAGGTCTGCGGCTGGCATTGTCTCCAGTGTATCAATTAACCCTTTCGCGCCGTGATCGGCTCGGATCGTTCCGCCTTCAATGGCTATGATATAATTTCGATCTGGAATAACTCGGAACGCCTGAACCATTCCGCAATACTCAAAAATTAATAGATTGTCATCTGTCCACGCCTGATAAAATGCGATCTTCCCGCCTTCCGTATTTCGTACCATGTGCGCCGCCTCCCTTCCTAGCTCTGCAAATCTTCGACACGTTCACAGAGTGCAATTATCGCAGCTTTGAGCGTTGCGCCTTCTTCCAGCTGCTCAAGTTCTGCGGCAAGCTCTGCGACCGTCTCCGGGCGTTCTTCTTCGTTGTCGTATCCGTCACTTAAAGCGGTAAAAATCATTTCAGCGATATCTCTATTTTTCATTTGATTCTGTCCCCCTTCTGGTATTCTAAAAGCCGGAACGCGTCCGGCTATGCTATTTTCATTTCTTCAAAGAATTTCTTGTTGACGTTCTGCCAGTCTTCAGGAATGAGTCCGGCGCTTTCGCGTATCTGTCTAAGTCTGTAAAGGTGGGCGCGCAGGTTCTTAACTCCGCACCATACGGAACAGGCGCCGCCGCTTCCTGCGCGTGGTATGCTGTAAACAATGCCATCATATGCCCACATGTCCCAACTTCCGGAGACTGCCAAAAATGTTCCTTTGCTTATGATCGTCTGTGCGTGATCCTTCCATAGATTCCCCATTTTATCAAAATCGTATTTCCTCATTTCTGCCCTTTCTGCCTTCGTTCCTCCGTGGCGGGCGGTTGTTATCTGTAGTCGTGTACTTCGTCATTCCATGCGATACTACACGGAATAGAAGGCGCTGCGGTTCTGATCATATATACACGGGTGGCGGCTGAACTGATCGCCGCAATTAATAGAGCTAATATAATAACGTCAATTACCTTTCTCATGGTTTCAAGTCCTTTCTAGCGTTCCCAATATCGCTTTTCTATGTCTTTCTCAAAAATAGTGTTCTTCTTTTCCTTTTGGAGCTGTTCAAAGTCTTCTATAGCCTTCCGGCGTTCTTTTCCAGTGTATTTGATAGATTGTATTAGTTCTTCGTGTCCGTCTGTCAGATTTACAGAATAGAAAAGAATGAAATAATAAACTTTGTCTTGATATTTCTTTTCCCGGTATAGCTTTATTTTCTGCTTTGTCGGTGCTGTCTTGATAAAATTGTATCTTTCAGTCAATGCGTTCTCGTATGCTTTCAGCTGTAAAATAACCCTTTCAAGCTGATCAATGTCTTTTTGTGCCTTGTCAAAATAATGCAGTATGTCCGCTTCTGTGTGTAGCTTCTCCGGGTGCTGCTCGTAAATTCTTATTGTTTTCTCGCTCATTTCCTTGGTATAACTTCCGTAGCGCGTAAATAATTCTTTCAAGAGATTTTCTGATTTCTCAAGAGTGCAAGTGTCCATATTAGGACACCCGCAACACGGTATTTTTTTAATACAGATATTACTCATGCTGTTTTTTCTCCTTTCAGAATTTCGGTTGGGTCAACTCGGAAAATGAAAGCGTGTCTAAATTTGCTATAATATCCGCCGCGATCCTTCATTGCTTTATTTTCTGCAAGATATTGCTCTCTTGTGAGTGTCTCGTTGATTCTTACAAGCCATAACTCGGAACCGTCGCGCGTGTCTTCGCCCTGTGTAATCTTGTAGCTGATGCCGTCCGTCTTTACTTCGATCTGCTCCGGCTGTGGCTGTTCGTTCTTCTTGCTGGATGCTTTAACGCTGGCTTTCTTATTCTTGATTCTTGCCGTTTTTGGCACAATCTTAATTTCTGCGCCGTTATCCTGGCAGCATCCGAAGTAATAAAAATCTACGTCGAAATAATCAATCATGCCATCACAGTCTTCATAATTGTAAGACTTGACAAAGGCGTCAACGTCTTCAATGACTCCTCTTGTTATGTCGTTTAAAATGTGTGCGTATTTGCTGTTGGACTCTTCAATAGTCTTTTTCTTTTCTTCTGCTGATGCGTTCAAAAAGTTTATTCTGTTTTCGTCGTTGTAACCCCACATAAATAACCGCTTTGAAATCTCCCGAAAATCGTCGTTGTCAAGCTCTTCAAATGTCTTATAAATCTCTACTGGGCTTTCTTTTAATGTAACGTGCAACTCCTGACACATAGAAGCATAAGAAGTGCGAACGCTGAACTTATAAGTTGGATATTTTTCTTTCACGTATGCGCGGACGATCTGAGCGACTTCTTTTAGTGTTCTATCCCAGCTGTGACGGCTTCCTTCCCATCCAAACTGTGTGTAAAACTGGCTTCGTGTGCTGTCTGCGGTTTCTTTGATCTCTTCGCCTGTCTCAACTTCCTTTTTATTCTTCCAGACTGTGAAAAGTGCGTCATACTCGACATTAATTTCTTTCATTGTCTCAACGTTTCCGCCGTTGTCCGGGTGATTGGCTTTCAATAAATTTTTGTACTGGTTCTTTAAGTCCTCGTATGATTTAACAGCTTTAAAATATTTACTCATTGTCTTTTACCTTTCGCCCTGATATAATGGGCTTACCTTTCTTTTTTGATTGGTGCCGTTGGTTGCTTTGGTAGAGTGTCAACGGCTTTTTTATTTTGCGACTGCCTCAGGTTTTGCAATTAATCAGATCGCTTGCTTATGTCCTCATTGGCTTGAGTGGTTCAGGGCGTCCGGTTGTTTGTCCTGTGTGGCTGTTGCTGTATCTTGTTTACAGTTATTATAATACACGATAATAGACGAATAGTAAATTGACAAAGTACACAAAAATAGACGTTTTAAAACTTGCTTTACTTGTGCAAGTAGTACACAAAAATAGACATTGACTATAAGAGTAAAATCTATTATCATATATTATATGAACAAACAATAGAAAGAAGGTGTTATACATGGCCAACTATGGAGAAAATGGATATATAGACTTTTCCAAACTCTGGGAACTGTTAGAAAAGAAAGAACTCAATAAGCAGTGGCTTAAAAATAACGGCTTACATTCTAATACAGTCGCAAAGCTGACAAAAAACGAGAATGTTACCTGTGAGGTGATCTGTAACTTATGCAAGCTGTTAAACTGCCAGCCGGCGGACATAATGGAATATAAAAGAAAACAACCATGATATAAGTACATTATAATAGACCGCATGAAAATACATTATAATAGACTTATAAAACACTTGTGACAGCTCTTCCCGGGCTGTCTTTTTTGTGTCTTCCAGCGTTGTATCGTGTGTATGCGTTTATGCTTGGTATACCAGTTTGTAACCGGTTGGTATACCGTTTGGAAACCCAGAGAAGAATAGAAAAGAGAAGAGAAGAAAAGAAAAAAGAATATACAAGAAAAAACCTTACGGTTTTGTTCTTCTGCGGACTGTTTTCTTTCGGTTTGCCATTCTTGTTCTGTGGCTCCTATGATGTTCTTCTGCTGCCGTTTATAAAGTTATGGCGCGCCGTGGTTCGCTCACACGGGCGAAAAAATAAATTGACATACGCGGAAAATAAATATATAATTGAGTCATTAAGAAATACAGAGAAAATTGATAAGGAAGTAGCTAATAACCTGATCGGATTAGATCGGGCGTGGCTGCTTCCTTTTTTTTCGTTGCTGTGAGGTGATCGGAATGCAGAAAATGGAACGCGTAGAAGGACAAGAGATGGAGACAACAGAACAGAAAACAGAAGTATACACAGACAGAATTCAAGAATCTATATCTAATTACTGCATAGATCACGACATAGATATAAAAGATATATATACATTCGATCAACAGAGATGGAACAGTGTATTGTTATATATTTACAGATCAGTATTTAAGCCATGTAAAACTGACGGAATAACCAGAAGATATAACGAAAAAAGTAATATAGATTACAGCAATAGAGAATTAATTGATAATGTATGCGATATATATATAGCTATGTGTTATGAGTATTCAAAAGAAGTATCAGTTATGGGATTTAGTAAAATGACTGGAATACATATAGACACGTTGTATCAGTGGGTTAATAACCCGGAAATTGAACGCGGTTCGTCCGAGGTAACGAAAAAGTTGCAAGCTGAAAGAGAGGAGTCTCTGAGTAATAAATTAGCATCCGGAAAAGGAAACCCGGTTGGAATCCTTGGCATACTAAACAGGCATTACGGTTGGAACATGGGGCAGCCGAGAGGACAGACAGCAGCGCAGAAAGCTCCTGATCTTCCGGGGATTGCGAAAAAGTACGGTGTGACCGATGCAATAGGACAAAAAGAGCCGGCTCGACAGCTTCCAAAGTTTCCAGATTTGCCGGACGCCGATTGATCTTTTTTAATATCAATCAATTAAAACTATTATTTTCACAAGATGTAGTGCAATAAAGCGCACAGATACAAGATATTGTATATTAGCTATATAACAAATTGCTATTTGTCGTATAGATACATATGTTCGAATCATTGAAAAGACATGGCATCGGCTGAAAGCATCGAAAAAACGGTTTTGACCTTAAAAAGTCCCGGGTGGGGGTTACGAGGACGGGACGCCCCGGTACATACCTCACCCCCTCAAGCAATTTTTTTTCAAAAAGGCCTTATTTTACATGATAGGAGATTAGCCATGAAGGTATGTGTGATTACTTCCGGAGAGTATTCGGATTATTGCATACAGACAGTTGCATTAAGCAGAGAGAAAGCTGAACAGATATGTGCAATGCTGAATGGTTCAAATGGATATCGTAGCGACACGGCTATAATTGAAGAATATGACACAGACGAAATTCAATGCGAGACTAATAAGGATGTTGGTTTATGCTATGAGGCAGCGTTTGATTACAGAACATTGAAAAACATATATTGGTGCAACCCGTTTTATTCATTTGGTAGAAATGAAATTAAAAGAGAACTTTCGTACCATAAGTACAGAATTCAAATAATCGCCACGTTTCCAAAAGACATGCCTCAGGAAAAGGTTCGAAAAATCATGTGCGACAGAGTGGCTAAGTGGAAAGCAGAGAAAGAATGTTTGTAGGAAGTCAGGTATCATGGAATACACGATAGAAAATTTAAAAGCAACAGTAGAATCCACTGGTCAGACTGTTACTGGAAGATTGATATTTACTCAAGTGCTTCTTCGGCATCAGATAGTGCAATATTCACCGGATATTAACAGAAAAATGTCTAAGATGACTTGAATTCCTCGGTTTGAGTGTAACGAACCACTGAAAATTATGGATGACATGTTTACGAAGGTAGTTGTTCCGAAGATTGGCTTCTGGTTTAACGCTTATGCAGGTTGCAAGATGCTGATAGGGGCAGAAGGGATAGGCGAACTACCCGGATTTGTTAAGGAGGTATTTAAAGATGCTGATTTATGACGGAGTTAAACCAATTCAGCCGAGATACCATGTTGTCACAGATGATGCAACGTATTGCGTAGAGGCTTATTGTTGCGAGATTGCTCAGGATGATGGGATTATTATTTTCAGCAACAAAGATTCAGTCCAGGCCATGTTCAGACTTGATGATGTGAAAGCACTTTGGAGGGTTGTCTGATGGGTAATAAAGAAATAATTGAAACAGTCAACATGTTTTATAGCATTTATTTAGAGTTTTACAAGAAATGCGGAGATCGGAATACTGCAATTCAGCTGACATGTGCATTGTGCGGTGTGAAAGTTCCTGAATTAGAAACATTTTCGTTTTTGTTTGGAAATAGTGGATGTAAGAGGAATAAATGATGGGCGAGAAAGATAAGAGAAGATATGCGTATGATGGCTTTCCACCAACAGGGAAACTTTATATCCAACAGGATTCATGTTTAATCTGTGATGATATAGTCGAAGAATTGGCAACAATACCAACTTCAATACTAAAACAGAAAATGAGAAACATAGACAACTTATTGGACGCATCTTCGGTTTTCTATGGAACATTTGGAACATTTAATGTAAACACTTTGCCATGTTACACGATTGGTTCAAATAACTGGCGTAAACTTCATGGAATTAATATGCGGAGGAAGAAATGTTTAAGATAATAAGGCAGTTGTTTTGTAAGCATGAGCGAACCGTCCATGCAAATACTGATTTAGTCTTGCAGCCAGATGGATCGTGGAAAACAGAGCATACGTGGAGGTGTGAACGATGCGGAAAGAAAATAAAGCGAAAATAAGACATTGGCTTGCAGGTATTACGCTCATAGCTTTCACTTTTCTTGCCGGATATGTTGGAGTTGGAAAGATGATTATAGGAGCTATATTCACTCTTTTGGCTGCGTTAGATGCTCATGCAATGACTTGGGTTCTTGGCGGCACAATCTTCTTCCAGTGTATCTGCGGATTGTTTGTAGCGTGTTGTATATGGCTCATAGGCTTCATATCGTTTCCATTGATATGGGGTGAAGACGATTAGTCAGTAAAGACTATAAAATCTAGTGCAACGCACGGCACGATAAATATTGTTGCTAACCGTCAGATGGCGGTTAAAGGAATTGTAGTCCAACTGGTAGAACGCTGATCGCGACAGAAACGAGGGTTCGAGTCCTTCCGATTCCTAGAGGTGAAAATCAACCCAGTATCTTTGCGGAGAACTGGCAGTGAAAGGCTGCAAAAAGAGTTTACCTAGCTTAGTAGGTTGCAAGCATATGAACGACGGTAACTTGCGTAAAATGCCATCGCATGCCGTATTCCCATAATGGTATTGGAGCTGGTTGCTAACCAGTCAGTCGGAAACGACTTGGAGGTTCGAATCCTTCATACGGCGTTTGCAGATGAGTGGAACGGAATACCACGCAAGAGTCATGATCTTGAAATAGTCGGTTCGACTCCGGCATCTGCTATTTCTGAGTTTCACGGTTCTCAGATAAATATTTTTTTCGGACTCCCCCATCCTGAATCAAAATATAAAAACCGCGATATGCTATCATAGCTCAAATGGATAGAGCAGTTGATTACGAATCAACAGGTTTTCGGTTCGAATCCGAACGGTAGCTCTCTCCGAGTTTCGGAGAAAAAACTTTTTCATAACTTTTCCTTACTACTGTGTAGTTGGAAGCCGTATAGCTTAATGGTAAAGCGTTCATTCTACCCCTACCCAAGTGAAAGATTGAGGTTCGAATCCTTATATGGCTATTTTCAAATATGATTACCTCGGTGAAGAGTGATTTTCAGTCATGCCGAGATGCAATGGTGACGAGATAGGCTTGTTCGAGATATTGGATAAGCTGATTCTTTCCACTAGGAGTGATCCTGGTGGTGAAGATGGAAACCATCAACAATGCCTTGCAGTGTATCATCATAGAGAAGTTAAATGCAGAATCCTTGTGGTCAGTGATTAATAGACGTCTGCGGTGCAGAAATAATCCAGTGATGTGAGTGGTGCGAGAGACTACGGACTAACTGGAAATTCTCAATAAGCTGATTTGCCTTGAATCTGAGAAATCGGAGTATAACACAAGAAATTCGTTAAAGTAGCGGTATGGCAAGTTGATGAAAATAAAGCGAATAGGTGTAAGATGCAACTATGATATTCTGAAAGAACCGTGAAATTTGTAGGTATTAATCCTATGTGTGCTTAGACAGTGGTGGGAAGCCAAGAGTCGCTCTCGGAAGCTCAGACCTATCATCACAGTGGCAGAATATGACTTTTACCATGATTGAATAAGGTGAAGACCTAATTATGTTTGAAAAATGTAACAGACGGATTTTAGCTGCGGAGTTCCGTCAAGGATTTAATATTCACATTTTTGCACGATAGTCACAGTGTTATTACAATGTTCACTATTATTTTCTTCGTACTGTCAAAGAACCGTAGCAGAGGTGGTTTGATTACTGTCCACCTGCTCACGAAATGTAGCTTAACTGGTAAAGCACCAACGCAAGAGTTGGAGATTCAGGTCCGAGTCCTGATTTTTCGATTAAATGAAACAAGTTAATATGATTTTAGATAACGAGGAGAACTAACATGAAAGATGTAAAACAGCTAACCGTAACAGCTGGAAAAACAGCAACATTCGATATGGAATTACAGAGAACTAGCTTCTTGGTAAAGAACTTTACGGAAGGAAAAATCAAAGTGTTTCTAGGAGAGAATAACACTTATTCGGTGATTGACGCTGGATGCTTTGAGCATGTGTTTAACAACATTCCTAACGGGGAAATTATTGCAGAAGCGACAACTCAAGTCAAAGTAACAGCAGATGTTGACGGACTTGTAGAGGTTGCAAGTGTAGATTAGGAGCGATCTATGAAGAAATGTATTGATTATGGAAAAATGAATCGCATTACTGCGAATGGAATGTACGGAAGGCTTTCCGAACTGTCAAAAGTGGAAGAGAGTGTGTGGAAAGACATTAATAACGATTCCATACTAGATTCAAGTAACGAAGAAATTGTACTAAGGAGAAATGAACGATGACATTTAAAGAAGCATTTGAAGCAATGAAACATGGGGCAAAGGTAAAACTTCCATCATGGGCTGGGTATTGGTTCTGGTGTATTCCGGCACAGTCAATTCTGATGCATACAAAAGATGGTAATGACATTGATGTCCGTAGCACCGAGTGTGTGGATTACACATTTACAAATATTTGTTCCGATGAATGGATTTTTGCGGATGACACGAACTGTCCGGCACTTGGTGGCATGAATACATTTTCATTTCACGAAGCTATGAAGCAGGTGAAGAACGAGAAACGTGTAAGACGATTGACGTTTGAACCAGACATGTTTTTACAACTTGCATACGCCACTTTCAGAGCTTGCCTTGATGGTAGAAGGGCAGACAAATTTGATAGCGTGGAATACTCAATCATAAAAGCATGTGAGTCTAAAAATGATTCTTATTACACAAAATGTGAGCAGTATGTTCCGACACAAGCAGATATGCTTGCAGAAGATTGGGTATTTGCAGAGTAGGAGGATTAATCATGAAGAAAGCAATGTTAAGCCAGCCAATGGCTGGAAAGACTGATGAAGAAATCGTAGCAACAAGAGAGAAAGCAATTAAGGTTCTTGAAGAAAAAGGATATGAGGTTGTAAATACTCTTTTCACAGATGAGTGGTACAGTGCCGATGCAATGAAAGAACGTGGTGTAGTTCAGATTCCGATATGTTATCTTGCTAAGACGTTAGAGAATATGTCGCTGTGCCATGCAGCATACTTCTGCAAAGGCTGGGAGAATGCAAGAGGATGCAAGATCGAGCATGATACTGCGGTTGCTTACGGACTGGATATTATTTATGAGGAGTAGGAGACATGAAGTTTTTTAAAACAGTAGATGAAAAATTAGCGGATATCGGATTCGTAAAGCTAGAAGAAAACAGAGGGCATGCTCAATATGGACGAAAAAGTATGGAATACAATTATACTCAAATCGTATTTATTGGACATAAAAAATCTGGGAAGTATATATTGCAGTCATACGATGCTGATTTAACGGATCAGAAAAAGATAGGAAATACGTGTGTAGGACTAACGGCATACGAGCTTAAACTGTTCTCCAAGAAAATGAATCAGATGGAACTTAACAATAGACTGTAAACGGAGGAATAACAATGATTATCACAGGCATGAATCACTTTCAGAGTGTATGTAAAAAGAAACTTGTTGAATGGTATCTGAAGAATAGACCGGAGACACCGATTGATTTAAGTAATGTATTTATCGTTTGGTCATGTAAGACTTTGCAGAATTATAAGTGCCTTGCTTCAACTAACGTCAATGGAGATGGCATCTATGCTGAATATACATACAATGGTGACAAACAGGAGTTGTATGAAGATGTGTACAAGAAACTGACAAACACCTGTCATACAGAGGAGTAAGCAGATGAAAAGTAATTGGAAAGTAGCTTTAATTGCATTTGGTGGTATTGTTGCTGCAGCTCTAATGTGCGTATTTGGAGTATACAGCTCACAGAACAGGGCTATTGCAATGGAAGAGCAAGTAAAGACGGCACAGTCGGATATCAAGGTGCAGGAAAAACGAAGAGTTGACCTTGTGTATAATCTTGCGGATTGCGTGAAACAGTATGATTCGCATGAGGCAGAAACATTGAAAGCCGTTGTTGATGGAAGAGGACAGACGGGGAATATTGAGAATGTCACTACAGCTATTACAGCAGTAAGTGAAGCATATCCAGAGTTGAAGTCGAATGAAAATTACAAGCAGCTAATGAATGAGCTGTCAATCACAGAAAATATGATTGCTGAATATCGAAGTAACTTCAATAAACAGGTGAAGCAGTACAATCGTTACGTACGTAAATTTCCGACAAGTATTTTCTTGAATATGACTGGATATGAGAAACAGTCTTATTCTTACCTTGAATACGATGTATCAGAAGATGCACCACAAGATTTGTTCGGAGATAAATAAATGGAGATTATAAAGCGTGAAGTCTTAGCAAGTGTATCTATCGTGGCTGTAATGCTTTTGATTGGATTTCTTATATCAGGTAAGATTCAAAACAGTATTATGGATAATAATGAAAGATACAATAAGGCTGTTAAGATTGAGGATGAAGAACTTTTCCGATATGGGATGGACACAAACGTTGGGGATGCTTTTGTGTATGGTGATTTAGAAGCTGTTGATACAGTGACTTTCCCGGAAATCGGTGGAGAATATATGTGTGTTGAAAAGGAAGAAGAGCATTATAACAGACATACTAGAACATATACAACCACCGATGGAAAAGGTCACACAAAGACTCATACAGAAGTTTATTGGTCGTGGGATTACGCTGGTAGTGAGAGCAAACAATGTAAAGAAGTATCATTCTGCGGTGTAGTATTTGATAGTGGTAAAATAAAATTTCCAGATGCAGACTATATTGATACAATTAAAGAATCGAGTCGCGTGAGGTACAAGTATTATGGTACTGGAACAAGATTCAAAGGAACAATTTTTACAGAATTAAAAGACAAAACAATATCAAATAATACACATTTTTATCAGGATAGAACTATAGATAAAACTGTTGAGCATTTAGAATCAAAAGAAGTGTTTTGGCAAGTTTTATTTTGGATTTTCTGGATTGGATTGATTGGAGCTGTTGTATGTGGATTTTATTATTTGGATAATGAGTGGCTAGAGTAATGGAACAGATAAAAGAAAATTGGTATTACTGTCCACATGGTCACAAGACTGGTCAGAGAGTGGAAGTGAATTCCAATATTGAGAATGCGCCGATATGGTGTAAACACTGTAAGAAAGCGTATTATCCAGTGATTAAGGATGGAAAGATAAAACGATGAGTACGTATAAAACTTTTAGTCTGTATTTAGAAGAGTATTGCGATAGGTGCGGAGATTTTGAAGCCAATATTGAAAAGATGGATGTTAGCACATTTGGAGAGAAATCGTATCTTACAGATATTCGTTGTAAAAATGCGGACAGATGTAGAAGAATGTATGAACAGATTGTTCGGCGAACAAGGATGTGAAGATTTATGGGAAAGAAGAAACTTAAAAAGAAAATTGCCAATCTTGAAGATGATATGAGTTCTTTATTGATTGAAAATGAAAAACTAAGAAATATTATTTCAGGAATACAATCATACGTGAAATCTTACTGGGGAGCTGAAATTAAAATCATTGATCAGAATGGAATTGTTGAAATTAAAAATAATTAGTGCCAGAGCCTAAGAGCCAGAGCCGATATTTGTGAGAAATTGCAGATATTGGCTCTTTTTATTTTGGAGGAAATTGATTAAGTGATATCAGGTCGTAACAAAAGAATTATAAACGCAATAAAGAAAAAGCCTGTGTGCTGCGAAACTCTGCGTGACCTTTTCGATATGGCAAGAGCTGTATACAAAGAGGATAATGCAGAGCTTTCTTACTGTCTGAAAATCACTAGCTATATAAAACAGGTTATTCCACTTCTCGAGAAGTCAGATGCATTGAATAGCTTATACTGGGATGTCCTTTTGTGGGAAGCTCCAAACCGATTTGAGAGTTTCTTGCTGTATATGGAGAAGAACAGGCCGTACAAAAAGAAATTCTACGAACCTAGAATGAATCCGCTTAGCATTGTTGCTCAAGACTTGCAGGACTTGGAAGATGGCAAATATGACTTCTATGGATTGTCTATGCCACCCCGTGTAGGTAAGAGTACGATTTGTATTTTTTTCTACGCATGGATAATCGGTAAGCGTCCATCAAGCCATAATGCCATGAGTGGTCACAGTGGTATTCTTGCAGATAGATTCCATAATGACTTGATTAAGCTAACAGAAAATGAAGAGTATACATTCCATGAAATTTTCCCGGATGTTCAGCTCGTAAGTAAATCATCAGAAAAAAATGAACTGTATTACGATGCAGTTGAAAGTTTTGCAACTACAACTTGCCGTGGTATTGATGGTACATGGACTGGTGCTGTAGATATTAGTGAAGATGGATATCTTTACGTGGATGACTTGGTGCGTGATCGTAAAGAATCTCTAAGTTTGAAGCGTTTGGAAGGAAGGTATCAAGATTATCTAAATATCCTTGTTGACCGTAAAAACGATGGTTCAAAAGAGCTGATGGTTGGTACGCGATGGAATGTAGCTGATCCTCTTGGAAGAATCGAAAAGCAATATAAGAATAATCCTAGATACAAATTTAGGAAAATTCCAGCACTTAATGAAAAAGGAGAATCCAACTTTGATTATCCGGTAAAAGGATTTTCAACGAAATACTATCATAATATGCGTGACAGGCTCGATAAAAATGAGTGGATGGCTAAGTTTATGCAGACTCCTTTTGTCAGAGAAGGATTGCTTTTCCCGGCAGACGAATTAAGATACTACAATGGCATACTGCCGGAAGGTGACCATAGAGTCGTTGGCGCATGTGATGTTGCGTGGGGTGGTGGAGACAGCCTCTCAATGCCTATCGGTTATGAATATCCAAATGGAGATGTGTACATTCCTTCATGGATTTTCAATAAAGGCAAGAAAGAAGTTACGATTCCTCTTGTTACTGGAAAAATCATAGGAGAAAAGCTTACAGAAATACAGTTCGAAGCGAACAATGGTGGAGATATGTATTCAGACAGGGTAAGTACAGAACTAGAAAAGCATAATTACCATTGCAGCTGCTCTTATAAAAAAGCTCCGGGGAACATGGAAAAAATGACTAAGATGGTTGCGTATTCCGGTGATGTAAAGAAACATTTCATATTCTTGGATCCGGAACACCAAGACCAAGAATACAGTGATGCAATGGATGAATTGAATATGACTGTACAGATTGGTGATAACGAACATGACGATGCCGGAGATGGGATCACTCAGTTAGCAATGAAAATTTATGGAGATATTGACGGACCGGCATCAATCATTCAAAGTCCAGTTTAAGGAGGGCAACATGAAAATCACTAGAAAAGATATTGCAAACTACAGATTACTTGGAATCCTTCTTGAAAAGGACAGAAGAAAGCTACAGAAGTATGTTGAAAAAAGACCTTCTTGTTATTCCGGCAAGGTATATGGCTCTAATCAACAATTCCCATATGAGCCGAGAGGATTTACCATTGGTGGTTGTTCAGAGCATGAACAGGTAAAAATGAAAGAATGGGAAGAGAATTGTCGCATCATGGAAGAGCGGATTGAGACAGATATGGAATATCTGCATAAGCTGGAAATGGAAATTGATAAAGTGATTGCAGATTGCAAGGACATTGAGGATAAAGCAATTCTTGAGTTTACGAAAGATGGAATGTCTCAACAGGAGATTGCGTTAAAGCTGCGTATCGATCAGTCATTGGTATCGAGAAGAATAAAAAAATACGTTTCCGACTGAATTTGCATAAAATTCATAAAATACAGGGGTATAATTATAATCGAAGAAATTGTAATTCGTTCATTTTTTCAGGGATTAAGTCTTGCGTACACGTTGCGCAGGGCTTTTTTCTTTACAGATTTAAAGGTAGGTGAATTCGGTGTCCGAGGACAATAAAGCATATGTATATCCTGAATTAACTGGCAGACGCCGGATTTATTCAGACGTAGATAAGATCACAAGAGATAATATTTTTGAAGTGCTTGAGAAAGCTATGGTAGTTCACATGAAGAACGCCAATGAAATGACACTTCTCATGAGATACGAGAAAGGTGTTCAGCCACTTGTCAGAGAAAAGATTATTCGCAAGGAAGTAAACATTAAAGTTTCAGATAACCTTGCGAACCAAATTACTGAATTCAAGCTCGGATATGTATGGGGGCAACCGATTACATACGTCCAGCGTGGGAATAAAGACTTGAGAAGTTCTACAGATTCTCAGAACGAGATTCAAGACGATGGAATTTCAATGTTGAATGAGCTGAATGATTCAGAATATGCCTTTTCAAAAGACCAAGAGCTTGGACGATACGTTGAAATCAACGGTATCGGTTATCAGTTTGTCGATATCAAAAAGAATTATAACGGACTTGCTCCGTTTGACCTTGTGACACTTAATCCATTGTTTACATTCTGCATCTACAGAAATTCAGCACTTCAAGAGAAGTTAGCCGGAGTGACATTCCGTAGAACAGAGAACGGGGATGTGTACTACACGGTATTCACTCCTGATACTCGCTACGAAATTAAGAATATGCAGACTGTCATAAATGACTCTATTGAAAAGAATGAATGGTCATTTATGGAAAGAAATGGCGAGAAGAATCCATTCAAGAAGATTCCGATTGTAGAATTCAATCGTTCTACAGACAGAACAGGATGCTTCGAGCGTCAGATTTCAGATATGAACGCATTGAACGTGGAAGTATCAGATTTTGCAAACAGCGTTGCACAGACAACTCAGGAAGTGTATTTCGGAGTTGGATTCGAATTACCTCCTGGAGAAGATGGAAAAGTACAAGCTCCAGTTGGAGGACAGTGGATTCTTGCTAGGAATACCGGAAACGGTGGAACTCCAACGCTAAAGGCTATTTCCAGTACATTTGATTATCAGGGAGTACAAGAGAATATTGTAAGCAAGCGAAACACTATTTTACAGAAAGCATACGTTCCGATTCAGACCGATCCTGGTGGCGGTTCTACTGGTTCTGCAATGAATATGTCCTCAGGATGGAGTGCTGCGGAAAACAGTGCTTGCAAGGAAGAACAGATTCTCAGACGAGGTAAAGCCGAAATCGTTGAGCTTGAGATGATCGCCATTAAGAGCACGAATGACATTCCATTCGACAGTCCGCTTAGGTCACTGGAATTTTCGGATATCAAGCCTAAATTTATCCGTAACAAAACATACGACCTTGCTACAAAGGTAAATTCAATGGTTGCAATGATTAAATCGGGTGTAAATGGTCGAGTTGCTATGGAACAGGTTGATTTGTTCCCGGATGTAGCTCAGGCGTGGGCTGACAGTAAGAAAACGATTGAAGAATATCAAAAATCGTTGATTCATAAAAGTGAGTCTCAAACAGGAGAGAAGAAAGTTATGCCTGATTTGTCAGATCAGACAGAAAACTCTCCGATTCTTGATGGAATGAAGACAGGTGATAATGATGTTCACGAATCTTAGTTTTGATGAATTGAATGCGCTTGTGAAAAATGAGCGCAGTATGTCATTCAAAAAGTATTTCGGAGAAATGAATCTTCCGAAAGAAGAAAAATCTAAAAGGATTCAAATGGCAGAAGAACTGGAAGAGAATTTCATTGTCACAATGACGCTTCTGTTCACGATGGCTCAAGCGAATAAGATTGATTATGAGCTTATCAGAAAGCAGATTGAAGATTCCTATTTGGAAACGCTTAGGAAGTATGCAAGTGTGGATAGACACTTAGAGACATACGTTAAGAGCTTTTCTTACGATGTCATAGACAGCACGAAAAAGCATAAGAATGATCCTTATTACTATTCACTGGATAGAGCAAGGTTCATGGCTGAAAACGAAGTAAATACGGCAATAAACCACGCTAGGTATATAGAAGCTGTGAATGCTGGAAAGACAATGAAGCGGTGGGAATCAATCATTGATGAGGTCACTAGAAAAGACCACATCGAGATAAATGGAAAGTATATTCCGATTGGACAGGCTTTCCATGTTGGTGATTCATGGATGTTATTTCCAAAGGACACATCCTTAGGAGCATCTGCAAATCAGATTGTGAATTGCCGTTGCGCAGTAATATATTTTTAGAAATTACAGTCATTAAAAATGTGGCTGTTTTTCATACATGGCACAGAGAAGTGCCTTATCAAACGCGAAAGACAGAGAAGTCTATAATCGCGAAATGTAACTATGAGAGAGAACTCTAAACGCGAAAGAAAGGAACATGATAATTATGGAAGAAAACAAAAACCTTGAAGGACAGGGACAGCAGAATCAGGATCCGGATAACGCATCGGAAGAGAAAGAGCCTACTGTAGAAGAACTGATGGCGCAGTTAGCACAGGAAAGAGCCAACAGTGCAAAGTTGCAGAATGACTACAATAAGGCATCCTCAGAAGCCGCCAACTACAGAAAGCAGTTAAAAGCTAAACAGACAGCAGAAGAGCAGGAAGAAGAGGCAAAACGCGAGGCAGAAGAAGAGCATAAAAAATATGTCCAGGGATTGGAAAACACAATCAAAATGACAAATGCTACAAATCGCTATCTTGCGCTTGGAATGTCAGGAGACATGGCTAAGGATACTGCACAGGCAGAGCTTGACGGTGATATGGTTAAAGTCACTGAGAACATGAGTAAATTCAAAGATGCTTCAATTAAAGAGGCTGAGACAGAATGGCTTAAGAGTAGACCGCCAGTAAATGCCGGACAGGGCGAAGATGAAGAGACTGATTTATTCCTGAAAGGATTCAACGGTTAATCTTCCTAGTATATACCGGGCACATAAAGATGTGTTCGCTGATTTCAAAAAGTTAGAAAAGGAGAATTGAAATGGCTGTTAATTACGCTGAGAAGTATTCACGGATCGTGGATGAAAGATTTAAAGTTGGTGCACTCACATCTGCACTTGTAAACTACGCATACGACTGGGTTGGAGTTTCCACAGTAAAAGTATTTTCTGTACCGACTGCTACAATGGGGGATTACAAGACAGATGGTGCTAACAGATACGGAACACCGGCAGAGCTTGAGAACGAAGTTCAGGAGATGATTCTTTCCAAAGACAGAGCCTTCACATTTACAATCGACAAGAAGAGTGAAGATGACACAATGGGAACAATGGCTGCGGCAGCTGCGCTGAGACGTCAGATTGACGAAGTTATTATCCCTGAGATTGATACATACCGTATCGCTAAACTGGTTGCCGGAGCTGACGTTTCACACGTTGTAAAAGACGTTGCTGTAACAAAAGCAAATGCTTATGAGAAATTCCTTGCTGTACAGGAGATTCTTGACAATGCAAAAGTCCCTACAGGCGGAAGAGTTTGTATCGTAACTCCGGGTTACTACAATATGCTGAAACTTGACGAGGCATTTACAAAGAAAGGTGATATGGCTACACAGCTTGCTATCACAGGACTTGTAGGTGAGGTTGACGGAGTTCTTATCATTAAGGCACCGGCTTCTTACTTCCCGGAGAAAACAAACTTTGTAATCACTAATCCAGTGGTTATGCCGTCACCAATTAAACTTGCTGAGTATAAGATTCATGAGGACGCACCTGGTATCTCTGGTAGCCTTGTAGAAGGTCGTGTACGTTACGATGCTTTCGTCCTGAATCAGAAGAAAGATGCAATCGGTGTTTGCCAGAACCCAGCAGACTAAGGAGTGATCGAAATGTTTACATTCGAGAAAGATGGCGTGAGAATGCGTGTGGAGTCTGATATTCAGGCTTCCGCATTTCTTTCTTGCGGTTGGGAACCTGTTGAAGAAACTGTTAAAAAGGCACAGACCACAGAGTCTAAGCCAAAAACAGTGAGACAGACAAGGAAATAGGTGTTTGAAGATGGATAAGTTGATTGAAGAGATATATGAGGATTTAAAAACTGAATTGGGTATATCGGAAGAATCTGATTTATCCATTCTGAAAATAAAAGTAAAGAACGCATATAAAGAAGTATGCGTGATACGGAATTACCCGAAGTCATATACAGAAGAGTTTGTTGCTGGAGATATGGAACGTTTCTATTCCAATATCCGCGGTTTGGCTCTATACGACTACAATCAAATAGGAGTTGAGGGAGAATCTTCCCACAATGATAATACTGGAACTCGAACGTGGTTTTCCAGAAATACGTATCTTGAAGGAGTTGTTGCTATATGCACACTAATTTAAGAAAGGAACGGTGATCCGTAATCTCCCGTCTACTGGGTTAAGTAGAAAGAAGATTGTGCGTGACCATATTGCCGATGTTAGCAAAATGGTCGCAGGGATATATGTGCAATGATGGTGGAGGGATAGCACATTGAGAAACTTGAAAAAAAATTCTAAGAAATTATGGTATTCAAATTACAGCGGAAGGGTTCCAATTGTCGATGAATATGGAGACGAAACAGGAGATTGCACTGGCGGTTACGCTTCTCCTGTTGCGTTTCTAGCGACTTTATCAGCAAGTAGAGGTAATGCTTATGCTGATATGTTTGGAACGAATTTAAGCTATACTAGAACGCTTGCAACGGTAGAGAATCTTCCTATTAAAGAGGAGTCCTTGATATGGGTAAGTGAGCCAACACTGAATACGGATGGTACTGTTGATTCTGATTCGGCAGACTATACCGTAGTTGGTATTGCGGATGGCTTGAATGGACTTGTCGTTGCATTGAAAGCGAGGGCGAAAGATGCCTAGATATTCTACCGGATTGTCAGTGAGTGGATTCAAGAAATTGAAAGCCGATATACGAAATTACAGAAACAGTCTGCAAGAGAAATGTGAGGAATTTGCATATAAGCTTGCAGAAGAGGGCGTTGCTGTAGCTCAAATGAAGATAGGCACTAAAGACGCTATCTATACAGGAGAGTTACTGGAAAGTCTGAATATCATTCCCGGAGATATCATTTATGATGGAGCTTCATTTAGTGTTTATACGGATTGCCCGTATGCTTGCTATGTTGAGTTTGGAACTGGCGTTGTCGGAGAGGATTCTCCGCATCCTGACACTTCTATAGCTGGTTGGAAATACGATATAAATGACCACGGTGAAGCTGGATGGGTTTATTTCAAAGATGGCAAACGACATTGGACAAAAGGTATGCCATCAAGACCATTCATGTATGAGACAGCGCAGTATTTAAGAGATATGAGCGTTATAAGCCATATTGCGAAGGAGGTGTTTGGAAGTGATTGATGTGTCAAACAGAGTGCTGAGTAACATAAAATCTTATGTGAAAGATACTTGCAAGAATGTATCAAACTATTCCAGTAAAAGCCCTCCGTCATTTCCAGCAGTATCGGTTGTTCAGATTGACAATCAAGATGCTTGCATGGACTTGGAAAACAGTGAGAATGCTGTCGAGTCCGTAATTGAGATTCAGTGCTATTCAAACAAGAATATCACAGAAGCGAAGAATATCATAAATCAGTGTTGTGATGCTATGCGAATGATGGGATATCGCCGTACATACGGTCCAAAGCATATTGAAAATGCATCAGATACGAATATTTACCGAATGGTGGCAAGGTTTAAACGCCTTGTTGCATCAGTAGATGATATAGCAAAATTTTAAATTTGTACCGAATACCAATTAGAGGTATTCGCTGACCGCAAATAGTTAGCGGTAGAAAGGATGGAAACAAATGGCTAGTGCAAAAGTAAAAGCATTAAACACTATCAATACAGTGCTTAAAGTTGGAGACACAGGAGCAACCGTGGCAAAGGTGTGTCCGATTAAAAGTTATCCCGAACTTGGCGGTGATCCAGAAAAAATCCCTGTTACCGACATGGATGATGAAGACGAAGCGTCCATCCCCGGGGTGCGTGCTGCTGACGATATGCAGTTTACAGCAAACTATACAAAAGAAGCTCACGCAGCTGTTCTTGCTGCTTGCGGAAAGCATCAGATTTTTCAGCTTGATTTCGGTGCTGACGGAGCTGATGGACGGTTCTCTTGGAGTGGAGAAATGTCTGTTAAAATCAATGGCGGTGAAGTAAACAGTGCTCGTGAGATGACACTGACAATCGTTCGTGATTCAGCTATAAAAGTAGGTGCGGCTGCGGACGAGTTTCCCTCTTTATAGTCCTTGGATAGGGCTGGATGATGATTTTATACTTGATTGTGAAGGGGAAGTAATTTTCCTTAAAAACTATTAGAGTCGCTTTAAGGCGGCTCTTTTTTGATTGAAAAAATGGAGGAAGAACAATGGTCAAAGTAAAAATTAATGGAAAAAACTACAACGTAAAGGAAATGGCATTTGCTGAGTACACGAAGATGGAAGAGCAGGGCTTCTCAATTCTCGATGCTTTCAGAAAAAAGCAGATGACACTTATCGCTATGGGATTTGTTTGTGCGGTAGTTGGTTGTGATAGAGATGAAGCTGAGCGCTTAATCACTCAGCATGTACTCGGTGGTGGAAACATTATTGACATCACAAACGCATTTGCTGATGCCGTTGCAGAATCAGATTTTTTCCAGAAGATGCTCGGAATGACTCAGGACGAGCAGGAGACTCCGAAGGAAGCTACGAAGTCCAAGAAAGAAGTGGAAGAAGTAGCCGAAGAAGAGTAATTATTCCCACTAGCTATACGCAATTCATATATGAATATTGGTTACCTATAGCCGCACAATGCGGAATTAGTTGTTCTGAATTTTGGAAGATGACTCCGAAAGAAATGAACGTTTACAAAAAGATTCAAGAGGCTAAAGAGAGAGAAAAAGCCATCATGCAAGACATTTCAGCTTGGATGAATGGCTTGTATGTTCTCAATGCAATTAGCTGCGTTGTATCAAAAGATGCTAAATATCCTGAAACTCATATGATCGTTGGAGATTTTAATGAGCATGAATTAACAGAGGAAGAAGTAGAGGAAATCGTTCATGAAAATACGCAAATTGCAGCAGCTAGTTTTGCGGCATGGGCGGATGTTGCAAATAGCAGAGAACAGAGGTGAGAACAGTGGCCGAAATTGATAAGTTGGAAATAATCATTGAAGCGGAAGCGCAAAAAGCGAATCGTTCAATGGGAAAGCTTGAAAAGAAAATAGATAGCGTAACAGAAGCACTCGAACGTTGTATGCTCGTTGCTCAAGGTGCGGTATCTTTAAAAGGACTTAATATTGATAAGCTGTTCTCCGGAAAGGCTATGGAAAAGTCGGCAAAAGACATGGGGAAGAAGTTGTCGGATGACTTAATCAAAAACTTCAATCTTAATCTCGCCGGCAAAGATGTTGCAGGACAAGTCAAAAGTCTTTCCAATAAAATTGCAAACAGCCTTGCGAATAGTGCTGGAAAGCCGTATAAAGGCGCGGCAGATGACATGGAAGCTCTTGGTAATATCGTTAAAAGGCATGGTCAAATTGCGAAGACCACGTCAGACGAATATCAGGAGCTATACAATTGGATTAAGAAAAGTGGGAAAATAAAAATCTCACCTGAGACAGCAAAGTCCTTAGGTGATGATTATAAGAATAGAACTCCTGTTGCTAAACAGAAATTTTCTACAAAAGGCGGAATCGAACTTGATTCCTATTATCAGGAATTAAAAGACCAGTTTCCAACAATCCTTAAGGAAGCCTACAGTGTTGAAGATGAATTTTATCAGATGGAAAATGCTCTGAGGAAATTCTATGAAACTGCAAACTCTTTCTACAAGCCTGAGTGGATGGAAGAAGATGTTTGGGATTCCGTCATTAATGGTGTAGACGATATCAGGAAAAGCGTAATTAATGCAAAGTCGGGAGTTACTGAATTCGGAGATGCATTACAAAATGCAGAAGAATCAGGCAGGTCTTTTTCTCAGTTATTCGGTGCAAATATCAATACTTCTGGACTTGATAAAGCTGAAAAGAAACTTCACAGCGTTTCAAGAGTTGCACAGCCGAAAGCGAAAAGCAAGAATCTTTCACTCGATGACCTTTTTGAAAAACATTCAAAAGTCGGAACAGACCTCGATGTTACTGGAATGAGCGTGAAAGAGCTTCAAGCTGGATTAAAAAGTGCTACAAGTAGTGCAGAGAGACTCAATGCTAGTCTTGAGAAGAAGCTTGCTACTCAAAGAAGTAAAGAACTTGGCGTGCAAATCGAAGGACTTGTATATGATATTCAGAAAGCTACGAATCAAGCTGAAATTTTCAGAGAAGCACTTGCGAAACTTCCGGGAAGTAAACCGTTTGAAATCAGTACAGCAAAAGATGTTGATACAAGCGGCGGCGGTTATGAACAGAAAGTAACTTCTGTGCCGGAAGAAGCCATGAATTATGACGCAAGTGCTATGAGAGCTGTTTACGGTGAAGGTGCAGAGAATCTCAAGAACTTCAACGATGTTATGGATCGCTTCGGTGGTACTGCGCAAGAAGCATTTGAGAAATTGAATAACGGAACAAACTCGCTCAATACGAATAAAATAAATACTTATGAAGCACAGATTAAGCGGTTGAATGCTGAATTAGAGGATATGGCTAAACGCGGACTTACGCAGGGTGATCCTGAGTATGACAGAGTTATGCGTGAGAAAATCGAAATAGCAGAAGCTAAGAGACTGTATGAAAAGAGCATGAAAGAACAGGCTCGGGAAGATTTGGGTGCGAATGAAGCTAAGAAGGCAGCTCAGGCATTGAAAGAAGCCAACAAGCGTGCCGAACAGTTCCAGAGAACACTGAAAAAGACAGCTGGGTTTAGCAATAGAGTCAATAACCTTGCCAAAGCGCTCAAAAACGTCGGAAAGACAATGAAAAACGCAAGGGATATTGCTAATAAGGCCGCGCATCCATTCAGAACTCTTAAAGAACTGATGGGATTTGAAAGCAAAAAGAAGAATAATGGAATGCCATTCGGAAGAATGATAGGTTCTTCAATTATGTTTTCTACTATTTTCGGTTTGATTAGTCAGATCAAGCAAGCAATCAAAGAAGGTTCGGATAACCTTGTTCAGTACAGTGGCTCATATAACAATAGCATTTCTTCAATGGTATCTTCCTTACTGTATTTGAAAAATGCTTGGGCTGTTGCGTTTGCCCCAATTGTAAATGTCGTTGCTCCGTACATATCATCATTTATTGATATGGTATCCAGTGCTCTAAATGCTGTTGGGCACTTTTTGGCAGCTCTCACAGGGAAGGGATATGTAGTACAAGCTAAGAAGGCTTGGAAAAACTACGCGTCTGGATTGGACACAACTAAGGACTCGGCTAACGGTGCTGAAAAAGCTCTTAAAGATTTGCAGAACTATACATTAGGAATCGATGAATTGAATGTTATCCAGCCGAATGATAACGGTAGCTCGTCTGGAAGTAGTGGTTCTGGTAGCGGAGCGAGCAGTCCTTCTTCTTCAGATATGTTTGAGACGATTGAAGTTTCTAATTCAATGAATCAGCTTGCAGATAAATTCAAGGAAGCTATTAAGAATTCTGATTTCACTGAAATTGGAAAAATGGTTGGTGATAAGCTCAATGCAGCAATGGAGAGTATTCCGTGGGATGAAATTTATCACAAAGCGGATAATTTTGGAAAAGACCTTGCCACATTCCTTAACGGATTGATTTCGCCTGAGCTGTTCTACAACGTTGGGGCGACAGCTGCAAGTTCAATTAATACCGCACTTCATTCACTTAATTCGTTCGCGGCGAACTTTGACTGGTCTAACTTTGGTGCTTCATTGGCAAGCAGTATTACTGGGTTCTTTGAAACTTGGGATGCAAAATTAACTGGCGAAACATTCGGTAATTTTGTCAGCGGTGTTCTCGAAGCACTAAAGGGCGCAATTGATGGATTGCAAGGAGATAAGACATTTGAGATAATCGGGCAAAAAATTGTAGATTTCATTTGCGGAATTGATTGGGGAAAAATCGCATGGGATTTATCAGGACTCTTGGTATCGCTTGCGAACGCAATCATTAATTTGCCGAATGATCTTTTAAGAGGTATCGCAATAGGATTTTTCACAAATGTATTCGACATGAGTGAAGAAGAAGTCAAAATGAAATTACCTAAATTTGTTTTACCGTCACTTTCAGGACTTGGATTGGCAGCTCTTGGTTCTGATATCATCAAAGGAGTTCTTGAAGGAATTACAGAGAATTCACAACCACTACTTGATTTCTTTACTGACTTGAAAGGCAAGATCGTTGAGAAATTTGATGATGTGAAAGATTGGTTTGGAGATAAATTTGGAAAGGCTCGTGAAGCTATATCAGAAAAATTCTCCGATGTCGGAACATGGTTTGGCAACAAGAAAACTGAAATTCAAGACAATACAAAAGATGTCGATACTTGGATGAATACGAAGTACACAAGTGCTCGTAAGTATGTAAACACAGCATTTACAGACGTTGGAACATGGTTTGGAAAAAGGAAATCTGATGTTCAGACTAATATGGATAGCATTAGTACATGGTTTAAGACGAAATACCAAGGAGCTCGTTCCAATGTAAATTCAGCATTCTTAGCTATAGGTTCGTGGTTTGGCTTAAGACGCAAAGAAATTGAAGCAAATATGAGTTCTATTGCTACATGGTTCGGAGATGTATTCAGAAGAGCCTATAATGGAATCACTGCAATATTTGATAATATTGGTTCTTACTTCGAGAAAGTTGGTGGATGGATTTCTACTCCGATCAAAAATGCTTTGAATGGAGTTAGAAAAGCTGTCAACTGGATTTACGGTAAGCTTGGCGGTAAAGGCGACTTAATCGAAGCTTTTGCTACTGGTACTGGCGGTAACGGAGTTACTAAAGATACTATCGGAATGGTAAACGATCAAGCAGGTGGAACATATAGAGAGCTTGTACAGTTCCCTAATGGTAGAACAATTATCCCTACTGGAAGAAATATTGTATTGCCAATGCCTAAAGGTACGAAAGTCCTTCCGGCTGGTAAAACAAAAGAGCTTATGCAGACTCGCAACATACCGCATTTTAAAAACGGTATTGGAGATTTCTTCGGTGGTGCATGGGCTAAATTTAAAGATTTCACTGGAAATGTATTTTCATATATTACTAATCCTGGAAAATTAGTTCAGCTTGCGATCGATCATTTTACGAATTTGAGTGGTGCTATTGAGCCTGGATTGTCTATGGCAAAAGGAGCTGTTAATACAGTTTTTGATTTGGCTGTAGATAAGGTAAAAGGGCTTTTTACTGAATTTGGACAAAGCAACGTGTCTTACAATGCTTCAAAAGGTGTCCAGCAGTGGGCTGACCTTGCTGAAAAAGCTCTGAGATTGACAAACCAGTACAGCGTTTCAAATCTGAATGCATTGCTTATGCAGATGCAACATGAATCTGGCGGAAATCCGAATGCTATCAACTTGTGGGATAGCAATGCCAAGAAAGGTATTCCGTCAAAAGGACTTATGCAGGTCATTGACCCTACGTTCCGCAGTTACGCAATGTCTCCGTATGATTCAAACATCTATGACCCATTGTCAAATATGGTTGCTGCCATCAGATATACCGTTTCTCGTTACGGAAGTCTGTATAGAGGTTGGACAGCAAGAGGATATAAGGGCTATAAGAATGGCGGTATGCCAGTAAACGGGGAAGTATACATTGCAAATGAAAACGGATTTGGTTCTGAATACATTGGCCGTATGGGAAGTAATCATGTGGTTGCGAATAATCAGCAGATAGTTCAGTCCGTAAGTTCCGGAGTTGAAAGAGCGAATGATGAGACAAATGCGTTGTTAAGACAAATCATTGATTATCAAGAGAGACTTCTCAAGAAGGATTCGTCTGTAAGGATTGATAGCAAGAAGGTGAATCGACAGCTTTCACGAGGAAGTAGAAATTCAGGGTATAGTTTTAGTACCGTATAGGAGATGTTTTTATGGTGGCTAGACATATAAGTAATTTTATACAAGTAAATGGCAAGAGCTTTCCGGCTCCGAAGCGGTATCCGAACTTTGTAGTTACTACTGCCGTGAATGGAGCTAGAAATGCTTCAAACAAATTTGTCGGACAAAAGATAAGCAGAGACGACTATAAAATTGATTCATTAGAGTGGCCGTACTTAGATGCGGCCACTTGGTCTGCCATGTTGCAAGAATTTAAAAATTTTCTTGTAACAGTAAGATTTTGGGACATGGTTGAAAATGATTGGATAACTCTTACCATGTACCCAGGAGACAGAACGGCTGATGTTTTCAAATATGATGAAGAAGGAAGAGTAACTGCGTATATAAACTGTAAAGTCAATATCATTGATGCGGGGTGGTAGGATGTACGAAGTATCAGATGCATATAGAGAATCAATGAAAAATCCGCTGAGAAACGCTTCTCACATGAAAGTAACACTCGGCGTTATAAATGATGCAGCACAGAGTCAGGCATTGCTGAGTAATCAAAGCCAGTATGCCGGATTTTCTGATTTTGATGGAGTATTCGAACGGAAAGAGACTCAAAGCCAGTATGCAACATACGAGAATAATTTTTGGTTGCTTGACGGTTCTATGAGATTTCTCCCAGATGCAGCATCTCAGTATGAACCTGTTGGAATCGTATCGAAGAATCTGTTTTCAAGCAGTTTCTCAGTGAAAATGACATTTCAAGAGAATGTTGACATTGCCGGATTAACTATAAAGTTTGCCGGGAATTATCCTAGCAAATTCAGCATAATTACATCTGACGGAACATCAAAGAGCTATTCAAACAGCAGTTTGAACTTTGCGACAGATGATAGATTTGATAACACAACTTCTCTTGAGATAAAAGTCGCTGCAATGTCAGCTACAAACAATCGTGTACGTATTGAGAGCATTTTATTTGGCAATGCGATAGTTTTTACAGATAATGACATAATCAACGCAGAATCGACTTCTACGATGTCGCAGATCAATGAGGACTTGCCGGAGATTAACTTCACGCTTACTCTTGATAATAACGATAAGAAATTCGATTACGACAATAAGGAATCAATTATCAATTATCTAAGGACAGGACAAGATGTAGTTGTTCAGATTGGATATGACCTTGATGATGGAACAACAGAGTGGATGCCACTGCACGCGTTGAAGTTGAGCGAATGGTCAGCCAGTGACGAAGAAGCACGCATTACAGCTGTAGACGTTCTTCAACAGTTCGGCGATGGTGACTATTACCGTGGAGACTGGCACGCAAAAGGAATTACACTGTATGCTTTAGCAAACTACGTAATTGCTGATGCAATCGGTACTTATTCGATACCTCAAGACAAGTTTTCAATAGACAAATACTTGAAGTCGGTAGAGGTAAGAAATCCTCTTCCGGTAGTATCACACAAAGAAGCATTGCAAATTATCGCTAATGCCGGAAGATGCATTTTGACTGTGGATAGATATGGAAAAATCTGTATCAAATCAGCATTCGACCCGGATGCTGAGATAACTTCAACTGATACAGCATACTTTTCGGATGTTGAGAATGTCAATATTGACAACAAGAAAACACGGTACGCAACTTACGAAGAAACTATGTGGCAGCTCGGTAGCAGACCGCCGTTTCTTCCGAGGACTGGTGTTAAAGATGATGTCGGATTTGTTACAAAAGATATTGCTCCTAAAGGCGGAACGTTTTCGACACCTCCACAGATTGTAAAGACGTTTGAGGTTCCTAGAAAAAGCAATGGAATGAAAGTGAAAGTGTATCATTTGTTTCCAAATACAATGAGCATTAACACTTATCTGAAAGACCAGATTGTTGAATCTATCGGAATTTCTGATGGAAAAATCAACTATGCTGATGTGAAAACATGGACTACAGATCACCAGTTCAAGACGTTTGACAAGATGGTTATTGAATTTGGAAGAATCAATGTAAATACAAGGCTTGTGGTTGATTATATTGAGCTTGGTGAAGACATCGATTACACAATCGAAAGAGATGATATGTATTCCAGTCCGACTATGAGTAAGCCGGAAAATATCAAGCAGTTAAAGAATATCAGAACTGTCTATTCAAAATCCGATACGATTGAAGAAGTAGTAAGCGAAGAGGTTGAGTGGACGAATGGAACTCTACTTTATACATTTGATGAACCGCATCATTCCTATACAGCATCTCTTGAAAATGCATCGAGTGGTCAAAGCGTTGAGATTTCGGACAGTGGAGCGTATTTTGTCGAACTGCAACTTAGCGGAAATGACATGGGTAAAAATGTTCAAGTTATAGTAAACGGAAAGAAATTCAATCAGTCCAATGCTTATTCTGTTGAAGAAATCAGCAATTACGGCGTTGAAAAAGATTGGAGCAATCCGCTGATATCAGACAAACAGTTGTGCGATAAAGTTTGCAAATGGGTTGCTGACTATTACAATCCAGGTATTGACTACTCTATTGATTACCGTGGAGAACCGGCACTTGATGCAGGAGACACAATCTATCAAGAAAATCGTGACGGGGAAATGGTCAAGACAGTAGCGGAAAGCGTGTCGCTGACCTATGACGGAACTGTAAGTGGAACGCTTGAGACAAGGAGGTAATAGCATGGCATCATTTTCCGCACCTAGAACTGATTGGAATGTGAATTCCTTTTTCAGTTATGGAGCATATAACAGAATTAAGAACAATATTCAATATCTGATCGACTTGTCTTTTGAGTTGTTCCCGGAATACGAATATGAAAAGATGGGCGATGATAAGACATATTCGGATTTCCCGTATGCAGATGAATTCAATCTGATTGAATTAAACTTGAAGCTTTTACATGACAAGTCATTTGGATTTGTAAAATACGCATTCTCAGACATGAAGAACTGGTATCCAAATCAACAGACACCATCTTATGAGGATATGAACAGATATGAACAGATGACTGTTGATTACTACAATGGTTTGAACAGCATCAAGAAAAACAAGAACAAGCTCGGTGATATCAAGCTTGGAATGAAGTTATAGGAGGCATCGTTATGGCATTAAGAACTGATTTTAAGGATAGTGTACCGAAAAACACAACTGAAAAAAAGAAATACAAAATGACGAACAACAGCGACAATACAGTTTCTTTCACTGATGTTACTGAGTACTCTCAAGAAGGTAGCCCATACGGAGCAAAAGAAGTTAATGAAGAAAGGGAAGCTATTAACTCTGTTATAGTGCCTAAAACAAGAACTGTTGAAGGAAGCTATCTGACTTGTGATGTTGCGGAAGCGGGAGCTATTTCATGGTTTAGAATTTCCAGCAATACGACATCGAAACTTACAAACGGAACTGAATATGAGCCATTTACAGTAACGCCAGCACCTCTGTTCGGAATATTCCGCAGGATCTACATCAATGATTCTCTCGGTTTTATTTTTAAAATTACAACTAGCGGACAAGTTAGCATCACTCCATTCGGCGGAGATATTCAAGCTGGAGTAGGAATTAACGTATCGGAAGTGTTTATTAAAAATGTTCAGTAATGTTGGATTTCGAGATTGGCATTACAGATTATAAAAGGCACAAGCGGAATTGCATAAATATCATAAATAATTACTGTACCATTATAAGTGTAATTATTTAATAGAAACACGAAAGAAAATCACTCAGAAAGGAGTAGCATCAATGGCGAAATGGAGTGAATACAAATTAAAAGAAACTCCGGCAAGTGAAGATGAACTTATGTCTTATGACATTGCCGGAAAAGCAAATAAGAGAACCACCATTGACAAGGTGGCGAACAATACTGCGTTTAGCGGATTGAAAACAGCTAATAAGACACTGGTTGGCGGAATCAATGAGGTGAATGAAGAAAAGGCGAATGGCAAAGGAATCTCATTCTCAATCAACGAATTAGGTGGTCTCAGAGTAACTTATGACGATGGTAAATAGGAGGGTATGAACATGGCACAGGCATCTGTAGATATTGCTATGGAAAAACATCACAGGAGATTCTTGAGATGTGTAAAATTATCCGCACAATGGTGACGGATGTAGAAAAATTCGACTGGAAAAATTTCTGGGCGAATATGGCAACAGGAGAGCTGTTCTCTACAAAATTTTATAATTACGAAAGCTCAACGAATCCAGCTGGAGAAAAGCTGAATGCTTCAAAAGGACTGGTTGCAGTTCCTTCCACAGACAAGGTGAAGAATCAGGATGATTTTGCTGGAAGAAATGCATTTAATTACATTGACTGCAATTTCACGATGAATGATTCCGGTGATAAGATTCCGGTTGCAATTAAAGGTGGTAACGGATTTTCCAATATAGGAAAAGTCGATGTAGGAATCATGACTCCGCCTACTTATTGGGGCAAGGAAGAATTTGACGGATATTACATCATTCATTTTTCTGATACGCCGCATCCGGAAGTGGGCTGTACCATTCCGACTCCGTGGACAGATGAAAGTCTTGGATACGGAATCGTCACAAAATACTATGCCGGTTTGATTGATGGAATCGCATACAGTTCTTCTGGAAATGCGATTTACAACTTTGTTTCTGCGCAGTCGGCAATCGGCGAGCTAGAAAAGAAAGGTGCTGGATATGTCGGTTCCGGTTCGGAGCGTACTGCATATCTCCTCTGTATGTTGTGGATTAAGTATGCGACAAAGAACAGTCAGAAATACTTTAGAGGTTGTGTTGATACTGGCAGTCATCAGTACAAAGTTGCTGAAACTGGCGAGAATGTAAATTACGTGGTAATCGCAACAGCTCAGGCGAATAACTTCTATGTCGGAGAAACCGTATCAATTGGTACTCCGGGAACTGACAATAATATTGATCGTGGACAGACAAATATGAATGCGATTGCGAAGAACGTGAGAATCACAGCTATCGAAGCTATTGCAGACACAGCAAACAGCAAGGTCTGCGTTGAAAAGACTGGCATGACAATCACTGCGGATACTTACATTTCATCAATGCCACTTCACTCAGGTACAACAGATAAAGTGCTTGGATCTGATGGATACGTTTCTAATGACGGTAAGCACGCATTCAAGCTTGGCGGTATCGAGGAAGGTGTTGGAGCTTACTTTGTTTCCATGAATGAGCTATGGAACAAAACCACAGCCAGTATGGTTGACTACTATGTACGTCCGAAAGGCGTGGCTTGGTCTGCGACAGCTTCTGGATGGAAAAAGGTTGCTACTGTGGATTTGATTAATTCCAACGACTGTTGGATTGGAGATATTGACATTGACCTTGAGACTGGCGTTGATTATCTAAAAACGGCTGGAACTGGTGATTCTGTTGGTGTTGGAGATATGCTCTATAAAGGCGGCACTGGTACTGGTTACAGAGAGGCTTTGAAGCGTGGGAGCCTCGGGCATGGCGGGAATGGCGGTTTCTGCTTCTCGGCTCTCGGGGGCGTGGTCTCTTGGTCGAATTGGAGCTTCGCCTTCTGCGTTTAGTTCCTACCACCTTTCAGGGGTGAATTTTTTCGCAGAAAAAAGAGGGGCTCTTCCCCTTAACTAAGTTGAAGGGAAAATATAGGACTTGCAAGCCATGTGCTATTCCAGATGGATGATATCATTTTCTTCGGTCACAGCAAGAAAGACATGAAAATGTTGGTGAAAAGATTTAATGAATATATCGATAAAGAGTTAAGCCTTGAATTGAAAGAGACAGCTCGTTTTATTGACTTGCAAACAGAATATGTAGATATTCTTGGACGGAAGATATCAAGAAAGAATCTGACGATACGTTCATCAACATTCTTGAAAGCAAGGAGAACTTATAAGAGAGCATATTCGTATGTCTGCCACGGGAAAGAGATTCCACTGAAACTTGCAAGAAGTTGTGTCGCAAGATACGGAGCGATCAAACACACGGATAGCAAGAGATTCCAAAGACGATACCACATTGAAACTATAAATAAGGCAGCTAAGAAAGTAATCGGACGAGCCACGAAAGGAGAATAACGTGAATACAATGAGATTTTCGGAGAAACAGGAGAAAGTAAACATTTATGAGCTTGAAAACGGAGCGAGAGATGCGGTTATTCTAACAAATGAAAGAGAAGTTGCAGAGACAGAACCGCTGAAAGATGGTAAAGAAAAAGAGGCTACGGCATATGAGTATGATGGAAACATCTTTCGAACTCACTCGCTGACAGCTGAACAGATCAAAGCGGATCCTGAGAGTTATCTGGACTACGAGGGTGACGATGCTCCTACAGACGCAATGATTGAATATGCAAACCTTAAAATTGACGAGTACACAGCGCAGCTGATGGAAGAAGGACTCATTTAAGAAAGGTGGTAGTAAGCAATGAGAATTTTAGTAGAAAGTCTAAAAAGACTGTACGAGAATGACAGGGTAACAAAAGCACAGCTCCAGAAGAGAGTAGAAAAAGGTATCATCTCAATTGATGAGTATAACTACATTGTTGGAGAGGATACGGAAAAAACGGAAAATGAAAAAGCGGAACAGTCCGAAGAATAGAGAGGGCGAAACCATTGGAACACTTTTTTTATCAAACTTACGACACAGCATTGCCAATCGTCTTGACAGCTCTCATGGGCTATGTCGTGTGGCTTTTAAAAAATCAGAAGAAAGACAGGGATGCGAATAGTAAAGGCACGATGCTTTTACTTAGAGTCCAGTTGATTGAATACCATGATAAGTATATGAGACTTGGCTCAATCCCATCGTATGCTTACGATAATTTCTGCGAGATGTACAACGCATACCACAAACTCGGTGGCAATGGAATGATTACAAAGATGATGCACGAAATTGAAGAATTACATTTAAGAGAAAAAGGAGAATAATCATGGAGCAGATTATCAACTATGTGAAACCTGAACTTGTAGTAGTAGCAGTTGTACTGTATTTTATCGGCATGGCCATTAAGCAGTCTGAGACTATCGCAGACAAGTATATTCCTAGCATCTTAGGAATTGCTGGAATCGTGATCTGCGGTATCTACGTGATTGCAACTTGTACTCTTAGAACTGGACAGGATATCGCAATGGCAACGTTTACCGCAATCGTACAGGGAATCTTAGTGGCTGGATTAAGTAATTATGTGAACCAGTTGATTAAGCAGAGCAGAAAGGAAGAGTAATTATGACGGAACAGACAGTAAAAGAAACTATCAAGAGTTTTGCCTACGGATTATCCGCAAAGGAAATCTCAGACAATGAAGGAACATCACTGGAAACTATGGAAAAATTTGCAGAGGAACACGCAACGGAGATCGAGCAGAAGAAAGTAGAACTGAAAGAAGGTGGCTGGTATGAGTAAACTTATTATTGATGTCAGCTATCATAACGGAGTTATTAACTGGGAAAGAGTCAAAGCGTCAGGTTGTGCCGGTGCAATCCTCCGCTGTGGATATGGAGATGATATCGCATCACAGGATGACAAACAGTGGATTCGCAACCTTACTGAGTGTGAAAGACTTGGAATTCCGGTGGGAGTCTATCTGTATAGCTATGCGACTTGCGACAGACAGGCACAGAGCGAGCTTGCTCATATCTTGAGATTGATTAAAGGTCATACATTCCAGTTGCCTATCTTCCTTGATGTCGAAGAGCCGGGAACACAGAACTACGCTCCTAGATGCTGTGAGATTGTCTGTGAAGGACTTAAAGCAGCTGGATATACTCCGGGAATCTACGCATCCCTAAGCTGGTTCAACAACCACCTTGGCAGTGTTCGTGGTAAATACATCGAATGGATGGCAAGATACAAGAATCTTCCGGAAGATACTTACAATGGCCAGTATGCAATTTGGCAGTATGCTTCTGATGGACAGGTAGATGGAGTCAGTGGAAGAGTAGATGTCAACCATTGCTACATGGAGTTCGGTGGCAGTGCTACACCTGTTACACCGTCAGCACCATCTAAGCCAGTGGAAAAGAAAGACTTAGGACAGGTCGATATTACATATCAGGCTTATACAACTAAGTGGTGGCCGGCAGTAACGAACAAAGCGGATTGGGCTGGAAAAGGTGACGATGTGCCAATCAAGTGGCTTGCCATCAAGGTAAGCGAAGGAAGTATTCGCTGTAGAGTATACACAAGAAAGAATGGTTGGTTGCCATATCTCACATTCGGCAACAGCTATAACCTGAATGACAAGGTAAATGGAATCCTCGGAGATGGAACAGAGATTCTTGCCGTAGAACTGTACTACATCACACCGGACGGATATAAGTACAAGATGGTCCATTACAGAGTTTCTGTACAGAATAACAAAAACTTCTACGCAGATCAGGTCGATACACTGAAAGCAAGTGGCATGGATGGATTCGCCGGAGACAAATACAGATTCATTGACAAGTTCCAGGCTTGGATTGAGTAATACTTTAAAGGCTACGTGTAAAAGCGTAGTCTTTTTTTATTGCAGAAAATGTCTGTATCTATTATAATCATGTTCGTATAAGAATGATTGGAAGGAATAGAAAATGAACGAATTTAGCAAATTGAATTTACCATCTGATTTTGTCGATTCTATATGGGATAATGCACCTACGGAAGAACCGGCAAGACAGTATTACTTTATGGATGTTGCGAAGAGATATGTAAAAGCAATGTCTGAAAAACTAGGCAGGCCATTGTTATGTGCTACCAAGACATTTGGTTGTCAAATGAATTCGAGGGACTCTGAAAAACTGCTTGGTATTTTAGAGAAGGTTGGGTATGCAGAAGAAACGGATGAAGAGAAAGCGGATTTTGTAATCTACAATACCTGTACTGTTCGTGAAAACGCAAACCTTCGTGTTTATGGACGTCTTGGACAACTTGGTTCCATTAAGAAAAAGAATCCACATAAGATGATCGCACTTTGCGGATGCATGATGCAGGAACCGGAAGTTGTTGAGAAATTAAAAAAGAGCTACCGCTTTGTCGATCTTATTTTCGGCACACATAATATTTATAAATTTGCTGAGCTTTTAACATCTGCAATACAGTCTGACAGAACCGTCATTGATATTTGGAAAGATACAGACAAGATTGTAGAAGATCTTCCGGTTGAAAGAAAATATCCTTTCAAGTCTGGTGTAAATATCATGTTCGGATGTAACAACTTCTGTAGTTACTGTATTGTACCTTATGTACGTGGACGTGAAAGAAGCCGTGAACCGAAGGCAATCATCCGTGAGATCGAACGTCTTGTTGCAGATGGTGTTGTAGAAGTCATGCTGCTTGGACAGAATGTCAATTCTTATGGAAAGAACCTTGAAGAACCGATGACATTTGCACAGCTTCTTCAGGAGATTGAAAAAATTGAAGGACTTGAAAGAATCCGTTTCATGACTTCACATCCGAAGGATCTGTCAGATGAATTGATTGAAGTGATGAGTAAATCAAAAAAAATCTGTAAACATCTGCATCTCCCGGTTCAGTCCGGAAGCAGTCGGATCCTGAAACTCATGAACCGTCATTATGACAAAGAACAGTATCTTGCACTTGCTGAAAAGATTCGTAAAGCAGTTCCGGATATTTCACTTACTACTGATATTATTGTCGGTTTCCCTGGTGAGACAGAAGAGGACTTCCAGGAGACTCTTGATGTTGTAAGAAAAGTGCGCTATGACAGTGCGTTTACTTTTATTTATTCAAAACGTACCGGAACACCTGCTGCTGTAATGGAAGATCAGATTCCGGAAGACGTTGTAAAAGATCGTTTCAATCGTCTTTTACATGAGGTTCAGACAATTTCCGCAGAACAATGTGCAATTCATGAGGGAACGGTACAGACCGTTCTTGTAGAGTGTGTCAATGAACATGACAATCACCTGATGACAGGTCGTATGAGCAACAACCTGCTCGTCCATTTCCCTGGGGATGAAAGCCTGATCGGTCAGCTGGTTGACGTTCATCTTGATGAATGCAAAGGATTTTACTATATGGGAAGGATAGAGAGTAACTAAATATGGGGATTGTTGTAATTGGGGCAGTTTTTATCGATATCAAAGGATATTCGATCTCACCGTATATTCCTGCCGGAAGAAATGTAAACAAGAAGGAGTTCCATTCGAAGAAAGAGTTCTTATGAATTATGATCATCCGGATTCTCTGGAAACAGATCTTCTGGTAGAACATTTAAAAGAATTAAAAGCCGGAAGAGCAATTGATTGTCCGGTATATGACTATAGTCTTCATAATCGTTCTGATGAAGTGATTCGAATCGAACCAAAACCTGTAATTCTCGTAGAAGGAATTCTTCTTTTAGCCGATGAACGGATTCGTGATCTTCTGGATATCAAAATCTACGTAGAGGCTGACGCAGATGAACGAATTCTCCGCAGAATATCCCGAGATGTGGAAGAGCGCGGAAGAGATCTTAACGGTATCATTAAACAATACCTGACAACTGTAAAACCAATGCATTATCTGTATGTAGAACCAACACGTTCCAAGGCAGACATCGTGATCAACAGTGGAAAAAATGATGTAGCATTCGATCTATTTGTATCGAAAATCGAACAGCTGTTGGATGAAATGAATCAATAATTAAGTAAGAAAAAATGCATGAGTATGAAACTAAAAATCATACACATGTATTTTTTCGTTTATTTATCATATAACAAGTGAAAAGCAAACTTGTTCATGTTATAATTGATTCAAAGAAAAATGGTAAAAATACTTTGCCAAACTTGATAAAATAGCGAACAATGAGGCAGTACACTAGCAGGAGGGCAGAAAAATGTTTAACACAGAATGTAAAAAAACAGTTTCAAAAATGATCCTATCATTCATACTGATTACGTTAACTCTATTGTCCGGCTGTCAAAAGAATACCACCCATTCTGCTATTGAATTTGGAACTATAGATGTGTCTGAAATTGATAAAATCGAACTTTCTGGCACAACAGGTGGGAAAGATGGAAATTTTTCCTATACACTGTCAGATCAGGAAAAGAAGGAGTTCGTCCATTTGCTGAATCAAGTTGAGCTTGGTGATGAAGTTGATAAAAATCAAGCATTATCAAGTGGAGCAGTTACTTACTATAAGCTTTATTTCCAAGGAAAAGACGTAGTTACACTCTGTCCGGGACATTATTTCGGTGTTGATGAAAAGTATTATGAGTTTGTTAATTTTGAGGAATTGTGGGATGAGTTTATCACTTTCAATAATAAACAAGATACCTCTCAGCAAGACAAATGGGATTGTTCTGTTACTTGCGCAGAAACCTCTGAGACAAATAACTATGTAGTTACATATTCTGATAAAAAAGTATCCTCCCAAACTGGAATACTCACCTTTCAAAACAGCAATAATTTCAATATTATTGTTCATCTACAAATACCGGATGAAGAAGAAAGAACAGCAGAAATTCCAACGGGCGGTGTTAGTTCCTTGTATCAGATATCCCAAAACAAGGCATGTACTGTAGGTGTATACGCTGATGTTCCTGAAAATGAAACGATAAAATTAATGGTCTATGATGGAGCTGTAGCAGATTTGAATTCAAGTCAGGAAAAAGAACAAGTATATTTTGATGCAACTGTTCTTGAAGTAAAGAAAAAATCAATTAAGGTAAAATGTTCAGAATCCTTTGATAGTGGTATTCCTGTTGATGAAGAATTCTCTGTAACAACAAATAGGGTAGAAAGTGGTGAGCTCCCTGATTTGAATGCCGGTGACCATATTCGTATTGTATTTGATGGCATCATCAAGGAAAGTTATCCTCTGCAACTTGGAAATGTCTTTGCTATATATCTTCTAGATGAAAACGGAAACTTGTGAAGTCCGTAGTCTGAAAGGCTCCTGCAGGAGCCTTTCGTTTTTTTATGTCCCAAACCAATATATTTTATGGCCATAATATGAATGCGTGTTCGAAGTATGTTATACTGATACTGATTATGTGAGGCGAGGTGAATTCATTATATGATAAAAATTGCAATCGTTGACGATGAAGAACAGACAAGAGAACAAATTCTCCAAACTCTAAAGGAAAATATACAGGAACAACACGAAGTAGAGATTAAACTATATGTATCAGGCGAAAGTTTCTTCGAGGAAATTCAGAAGGGTCACGCAGCGGATATTTTATTTACAGACATTCAGATGCAACAGCTGGATGGAGTGGAACTGGGAAAATTGGTCCGAAGGCTTTGCCCTGACATGTACATTGTCTTCATCACATCTTATGAAGAATATGCGGCAGAAAGTTATCGGATTGAAGCATATCAGTATATTTTGAAACAGGATCTAGAATTTCGTCTTCCCGGAATTGCTGAACAGCTTATTGAAAAGCTGCAAAAACAAAAGAAAGAATTCTGTATTATAAAAGACGGTACAGAACAGGTGAAATTGCTTTATAAGGATATTCTTTATCTGTATAAATCCAAAGGTGCTAAGTATGTAAATTATGTTACTACCCAAGGCGTTGTAAGAGAGCGAACTTCTTTGGAAAATGCACTGAAAATGTTAAATAGTAGACAATTTCTTCTGGTGGAACGTGGATACGCTGTTAATATAAAGCAGATTTGCAGAGTAAGCGGTGACACTATCTATCTCGAAAAAGGATATGAAGTACCGGTAAGTAAGGCAAGACTTGCAGAAGTAAAGCGAGAAATCAATCTCTACTGGAGGAATTCGTAACGATGAATACACTTGGAATATGTATTGGACTGAATTTTCTTGAAACCTTCCTTTTCTATTATCTGTTATTCGGAACAGTTATAGACAGAAAGACTCTGAAAACGAAAGATAAATGGATTCTCTATTTTGTTTTAATCGTCACTTCAACAATTATTTCTGTATGGGTCAAAAGATCTGTGTTTAGTGCTTATGGATACCTGTTGACGATTTTAATTTTGGTTTTGGGAAGTTTCCTTGCCTATCGAAAGCAACTGATTCTTCTTACAGGGATCGCATCTATGTATGAAGCAGCAATGATGTTATTTTTATATATCATTTACTACCTTCTCGCATTTATTTACGGGAATCAGGCTGAAAACCCTCAGATTTTATTTTTCCGTTACCATGAAAATGAAGTATTTTGTGTGATACAAAGCCTGTTATTAATTATTTCCTTTTTTATCATTTTCAAAATAAGAAGCTGGAAGAAGAAAAAAGACATAGAAGCCTTTCAATGGGTATTTGTTTTATGTGGTGTACTGTTATCAGCACTCGTTTTGGAGTATCAGAAACTTTTAAAGTATGGACTACTGTACTCCACAGCCGGAATTCCGGTGATTCAGGATGTCTTAAAAGGAAGTCTCATCAGTTTTCTTACTATGATCGTGCTTGTCATCGTCATGACATTTCTTATATGGAAAAACAGAAACATAACGGGACAAAATACATTTCTTCTGATGAAAGAAGAGATGGAGAAGCAAAAGTATGAGGAAATAAGAGCTTCCATCGAGCAGAACAAAGAACTCGTTCATGATACAAAGAATCATTATCTTGTGATCAGTGAATATGTGAAAAATCAGGAATATGAAAAACTGGAAAATTATGTAGATGAAATCAGAAGAAATTTTGTAAAAATCAATCCACAGATTTATACAGGAAATCATGTAGTGGATCTGATTCTTGGGCAAAAGCGAATCCTGGCAGTACAAAAAGGGATTGATTTCCAATTGGATGTAACACCACTATCCAGTCTGACGATGGAAGAAAGAGAGATCTGTTCACTATTTGGGAATCTGTTAGACAATGCCCTGGAAGCCTGTGAGAAAGTGACTGATAAAGAACGTAAGAAAATCAGTATAAAGATTGAGCAGCATATGCAGATGTTGTTTCTTGAAATTAAGAATGGAACCGATAAGCTTCCTGCCAAATCAGGACATACTTTTCTGACTTCGAAGCAGGATAAATCTCTTCATGGATATGGCTTGAAAAGTGTGGAACGGATTGTCACACGATATGATGGAGATCTGGCCTATGAAATGGAAGATGGAATGTTTGTTGTTTCAATAACATTTTTTGATTTATAAATACTCATGTCCAGTAATCCAGTACTTGAAGGCCATCCGCTTGCAGTACTTTCACCACAAGATTAAACTGAATGTAAGAAAAAAACCTGTTCCAAATTTTCAGGATACAAAATTCGTATCACACAAACAGGAATGGAAATGGAGGAATGATGCCATGACAATTAAGAAAAAGAGAACTAAAATCATTTTACCATCGATTCTGACAGTCAGTCTTACTTGTGGTCTGTTACTTGCGGGATGTCAGAAGACACCTGACCAGAGTGCAGTTGTCAGTAAGGCCGGAGGATTAAGCGAGGATGTAATTGCAGACCCTTTGAAAGATGGAGAGACACAGACACTGAATCTGCCGGAACACTGGGACACAACAGTAACATGGAGTAATGACCGCGGAGTTTTTCACGCAGATCAGAAATTAGAATCTGTTACGACAGGAAATCTTCCGGTGATTGAAGTCAGTCAGAAAAAACTGGAGCTTGAACAATTAAACGGACTTATTTCCTATTTTGCAGGCGGAGAGATTTTGTATCAGACGCAGGAACTTACCAGAGAATACTATCAGAACCTCTTAGATAGGATTAAGAACAGGGAAGGATTCTATGCTGACAACAGTGTGGAGTATGATTTAACAGGGCTTGAAAAGTTAGTGGAAGAAGTTCTTCCTCTTGCGCCAGAGCAGACACCATTGCAGGAAATTGGACAGATTGAATACACATCAAAAAAGACAGATCCGGCGTATGAAGCAAAAAGAAAATCACTGGAAGCTTACGGAAATGATATTCTTCCGGATACCACAAAGCAGGATGGAATGGAGATTCATTTTCAGGCAACGGTTGGTGCAGATGCAAAGGGTACGATCAATGCAGAAACTTACGATCCGGAAGCAGGAAATTATAGTATCTTCTCCTGGTCAGAAGGAAATGGGATCGAACTGGCAACTATTGAAAACACTCTCGCAAGAGAGAATCTCACAGCCCAATATGGAGTTCCTGCAGGAAACGTAAAAGAATCTTTTATGGAAAAACTACAAGCACTGAAGGACCAGATGGAAGAAACCTCTCTCTTAGAAGAGACAGCAGAAGATGAAGCTGAAAAAGTTCTGAAAGATCTGAACCTCGAAAATATGCAGTTGTTGTCATCAGACAAAATCCTCTGGTATGCACAGTCTGATTATCCGGAAGCCACTATATTAGAACCACAGGAAGCATTATGGAATGCTGATCCAAATCTTGGAAAAACAGGTTATCGTCTTACTTACGTTCCTTCTGTTTCCGGATTAAAAATAAATCAGGATAAATCCGGAGGATATTCAGATGATAGTGGATTTGCATATGCACCTTCCATGCCGGTAGAGCAGATTTATATTGTAGTGACAGAAGATGGAATCCGTTCCTTCAAATGGAAGGGTATGAGTCAGGAAGAAAAGATAGTTACAGAAAATGTAAAACTCCTTGCATTTGATGAAATAGAAAACCGCCTGATCGATCAGGTGAAATATCTTTACCCTTCCAGTCAGCCTGCTGAGGACAAGACGATATTTGGTTATGATGTTGCAACTGTCGAACTAGGATATACTTATATACCGGCATATAAGAATCCACAAAATGCCTGGCTGGTTCCGGCATGGTTTTTCACTATAAGCGAGAGTGAAGATACAACTGCCGAACTTGGAACAGCCGGAAAAAAAATAGAAGGATATCAGACCGACTACATTGTATTGAATGCAACAGACGGTGGAAGAATAGGTTCTTATTGGAGATGATAGAATATGAAACGAAGACATCTTTTCAGAACAGAATTGAAATATGACTTTGGAAACCGAAGATTTTATATCTCTGTACTGGCGTTGTGTGCGGTTCTTTTGATTGTTGCACTTCCTTATCGAAATCATCTGATCGCTTTCGGTGGATCAACAGAAGGGGAAGCATGGTTATGCACCTTCACCTATGCAATCACTTCAGAAAAAGCCTTGCTTTTCTTTCCACTGTTGGTTCCTCTGGCAACAGCCGCAGATATACAGGAAGAATTACACAGCCGCTATGCATGGTTTCTTATTAACAGAATAGGAAAAAGAAATTATATTTGGATGAAAAGTTTTGGAGTTGCATTCACAGGTGGTGCCATTTCCGTTTCAGCGGCAGGAATTGCATTGGTTGTTTTTATAGTTATCTGTAGAAATATCCCGACTCTGAATACTTTGCAAAATATATCAGAGGTAATAAGTATCACAGGAATTGGATTTATCAGACTTTTTCTAAATGGAGCATTGTGGTCTTTATGCGGTTCACTGACAGCAGTTTTGACTAAGAATAAGTATCTCAGCTGTGCTGTTCCATTTATTTTATATTATGTACTCACAGTGTTTCAAGAACGCTATTACCGCAATTATTTTTTCCTCAGTCCAAAGCAGTGGGCAAGCCCGGAATATTATGGAAACGGATTCTGCCTTCTGGCTCTGCTTCTGATCAGCAGTCTTCTGGTACTGGCTTTGCGTAAATGCGTGGTAAGGAGAGTGGTTGCATGAAAAAATCGCAATTTAAAACGGACATTCATCAAATCTTTCTTCTAACAAAAAGAAATTTCTCTGACTGGGGCAAAAATCCAAGAATTTGGATGACATTTGCATTAGGCTTTGTACTTTGTCTAATGTTGACAAATCAGATTTTAGAGCAGGCACAGACATTCCAGACACCGGTGCAGATGTTCGAGCCACTGATCTGGACCTTCGGTGACGCACAGTCCGTGATGCTTTCATCCCTTTTACTGCTGTTATTATTTGCAGATATGCCTTTTGTAAATCAGATGACACCCTATTGGCTGATCCGGACAAAGCGAAGCGTATGGATGGCAAGTCAGATCCTATATGTGATCCTGGCTACTTGCCTTTATACCGTCTTCCTCTGCCTGACAGAACTTCTAATTGCAAGTCCCTGGGCTTACGTTGGAAATGTATGGAGTCAGACCGCTGCAAGCATTGGATATGGAAGTAATAATCATCTTACGGTTCCTGTATCAATAAAGACAATGGAAATGACAACACCATATAAATGTGCAATCTGTGTTGTATTTCTTATGCTTTTCTATTCGTTATTTATTACTTCAGTCATGCTTGTATTAAATCTACAGAAGGGAAGAGCCGGAGGCGTTGTTGGCGCACTCCTGATAAATCTTTATGGAATTCTTCTGACTCCGGATATTTTTCAAAAAGTTTTTCATCTGGGTGGAGGGCTTTCCTATCGGGCAAATATTCTTTGCGGATGGTTATCACCCTTAAATCACGCAACATTTCCAATGCATAATTTCGGATATGATTATTTGCCACAAATAAAAATAAGCATCCTGTTATTCCTTGCAGTGATATGTATTTTGCTTTTCATCTCGAGAAAATGTATCAAACGATATAATTTTACATTTTCTCAGGTTGATGAATCCTGACGGAATAAGAAAGGGGAAAATTATGAAAGCTGCTGTGAAAGTTAAAAATCTAACAAAATCTTTTGGCAAAGAAAAAGTATTAAAAGGAATCAGTCATACCTTTGAGGCAGGAAAAATCCACGGAATTATGGGATTTAATGGCTCCGGTAAAACAGTAATGTTCAAATGCATCTGCGGTTTTCTTCAACCTGACAGAGGGAGCGTATATGTCTATGGAAAAAGAATTGGAAAAGATATTGATTTTCCGGAAAATACCGGGATGATTATTGAGAGTCCGGGATTTCTTCCATATATCAGTGGATATGAAAACTTAAAACGACTTGCACAACTTAATAGAAAAATAGGAGATGCTGAAATCCGGGATGCAATCGCAAGAGTTGGTCTTGATCCGTTTTCTAAAAAGAAAGTAGGTCAATATTCACTCGGGATGAGAGAACGCCTTGGAATTGCACAGGCGATCATGGAGCGGCCAAAACTATTAATTTTAGACGAACCATTCAATGGATTGGATAAAAGAGGCGCACAGGATGTCTGCGAACTCTTTGTTGAATTGAAAGAAAAAGGGACAACTATTCTACTAGCTGCACACAATGTGATGGAAATGGAATGGTTGTGTGATACGGTATGCGAGATGGATGCCGGACAGTTAGAAGTTGTTTATGAAAAATGAAATAATAATTTTTTCAAATTAAAAGAAGAGAGCGAACCCAAGAATATTAAACGAATATTCTTCAGTTCGCTCTCTTCGCACATTGCGATATAGGTACTCCGACAAAATGATACATTTCTACGTTCTCAACATCTTCAACATCAGCTTGAAATTCATGTTAAAATTTGTTAGAATGATTTGCGAACTTACATTCTAAAGAGTTTTTAGAAAACCCTTGAAAACTAAGGAGAAATTGATGGAAAATATTGACATAGATAAGTTAACGCCCATGATGAAAATTTATTGCGAGACGAAAGAGCAGTACAAGGATTGTATCTTATTCTATCGCCTCGGCGATTTCTACGAAATGTTCTTTGACGATGCCTTGACTGCATCCCGAGAGCTTGAAATCACACTGACCGGGAAAAGCTGTGGTCTGGATGAACGTGCCCCGATGTGCGGAATCCCATACCATGCCGTAGAAGGTTACTTGAACCGTCTTGTTGCGAAGGGATACAAAGTCGCAATCTGTGAACAGGTAGAAGACCCAAAGACTGCGAAGGGGATCGTAAAACGTGAGGTTGTAAGAATTGTTACACCCGGAACGAATCTGGATACACAGGCATTAGATGAAACGAAGAATAATTACATCATGTGTATCGTCTATATTGCAGACCGCTATGGAGTTGCAATCGCAGATATTTCTACCGGAGATTATTTTGTCACAGAACTTCCGGACAGCAGCCGTCTGATGGATGAGATTTATAAATTCAGTCCGTCTGAGATCATCTGCAACGAAGCGTTCTATATGAGCGGTATGGATCTGGATGCGATGAGAGACAAGCTTGGAATCACGATTTATTCTCTCGATTCCTGGTATTTTGATGATGCTGTCTGCAAAGATAAGCTGCTTGAGCATTTCAAAGTAAAGAATTTTGCAGGGCTTGGACTTGCTGATTATGACTGTGGAATCATCAGTGCCGGAGCACTTCTGATCTATTTATTTGAGACACAGAAAAATTCACTTTCCAACCTGACACATATTACACCATATATCACAGGAAAATATATGCTGATTGACAGTTCTACACGTCGAAATCTGGAGCTGTGCGAAACTTTACGTGAGAAGCAGAAGCGTGGTTCCCTTCTCTGGGTTCTTGACAAAACACGTACTGCAATGGGCGCACGTACGCTTCGCAAAAATGTAGAACAGCCTTTGATCGATAAATCCGAGATCAACCGCAGACTGGATGCAGTAGAAGAACTGAAAAATCAGGCCATTGCCCGTGAAGAGATCCGGGAATATTTATCTCCGGTCTACGATCTGGAGCGTCTGATCACGAAGATCACTTACGGTTCTGCGAATCCGCGAGACCTCACCGCATTCAAAGGTTCTCTGGAGATGCTGCCACCGATCCGCTATATTTTACAGGATCTGCAGGCACCGCTTTTAAAAGAGATTTATGAAGATCTGGATGCATTAGAAGATCTCTGCGAGCTCGTCACAAAAGCCATTCGTGAGGATCCGCCGCTTGCCATGAAAGAGGGAAATATTATCCGCGACGGTTATAACGAAGAAGTTGATAAGCTTCGCCGGGCAAAATCGGACGGAAAAGACTGGCTTGCAAAACTTGAGAATGATGAACGAGAAAAAACAGGCATTAAAAACCTGAAAATAAAATACAACAAAGTCTTCGGCTATTATCTGGAAGTGACGAATTCTTACAAGGATCTTGTACCGGATTATTATACAAGAAAACAGACACTTGCGAATGCTGAGCGTTATATCACACCGGAGCTTAAAGAACTTGAAGATATGATCCTTGGTGCGGAAGATAAACTGTATGCACTGGAATATGAGCTTTACAGCGAAGTTCGTGAAACGATTGCCGGACAGGTGGAGAGAATCCAGCAAACTGCCAAAGCAGTTGCCGCACTGGATGCTTTCAGTTCTCTTGCACTTGTTGCAGAGCGCAACAACTATGTCCGTCCGAAAATCAATGAAAAAGGAATCCTTGATATCAAAGAAGGCCGTCACCCGGTCGTTGAACGAATGATTCCAAATGATATGTTTATTGCCAATGATACTTACCTGGATGATAAGAAGCACAGAATTTCAATCATCACAGGTCCGAACATGGCAGGTAAATCTACTTACATGCGTCAGACTGCATTGATCGCACTGATGGCTCAGATCGGATCTTTTGTCCCGGCAGAAAGCGCGAACATCTGTCTTTCCGACCGTATTTTCACCAGAGTCGGAGCATCCGATGACCTTGCTTCCGGACAGAGTACATTCATGGTTGAGATGACCGAAGTTGCCAATATTTTAAGAAATGCAACCTCAAAAAGTCTTCTCATTCTTGATGAAATCGGACGCGGAACAAGTACATTTGACGGTCTGTCAATTGCCTGGGCTGTTGTAGAATACATCAGCGACAGCAAACTGCTGGGAGCAAAAACTTTATTTGCTACACATTATCATGAACTGACAGAACTCGAAGGAAAGATTGATAATGTCAACAACTATTGTATTGCTGTAAAAGAAAAGGGTGACGACATCGTATTCTTACGAAAGATCGTAAAAGGCGGAGCAGACAAAAGTTATGGTATCCAGGTTGCAAAGCTTGCCGGAGTACCGGATCTTGTCATTTCCCGTGCGAAAGAAATCGTAGAAGAACTCAGCGATGAGGACATTACAAACCGCGTCAGTGAGATCGCGGCAAAGGAACATACTGCAAAGAAAAAAAGTAAAGCAAAGAAGTATGACGAAGTCGATATGGCACAGATGTCTTTGTTTGACACTGTAAAAGACGATGATGTACTCGACGAATTGAAAAATATCGATGTCGGAAATCTGACACCGATCGATGCTTTAAATACAATCTACCGGTTACAGAATAAGCTGAAGAACCGTTGGTAAAAGGAAAGGCGGAAATATGCCACACATTCATATATTAGACCAGATCACAATTGATAAAATTGCCGCAGGTGAAGTGATTGAGCGTCCTGCTTCAATTGTAAAGGAACTCGTTGAAAATGCGATCGATGCAGGATCAACTTCTGTAAAAATAGAGATCAAGGACGGGGGTATTTCCTTCATCCGTATTACAGATAATGGCTGTGGCATTCCGCAGGATGAAGTGCAGCGTGCTTTTCTGCGGCATTCTACAAGCAAGATTGAGACAGTGGAAGACCTGTCTCACATCGCGTCTTTGGGATTTCGTGGAGAGGCTCTTTCAAGTATTGCAGCTGTTACCCGGACGGAACTGATCACAAAGACAGCCGATGCAGAGCTTGGTACCCGTTATGTCATTGAAGGTGGAAAAGAAGTATCCTTGGAAGATACCGGTGCGCCGAACGGAACAACCTTTCTCGTTCATCAGTTATTTTACAATGTTCCTGCGAGAAGAAAATTTTTGAAAACGCCAATGACAGAAGCCGGACATGTGCAGGATCTCTTGATGCACCTTGCCCTGTCTCATCCGGAAGTTGCTTTTCAGTTTTTGAATAACGGACAGGAAAAACTTCGTACTTCCGGAAACGGAAAACTGAAAGATGTGATCTACAATGTCTATGGCCGTGACGTAGCGGCTAACCTGATTGAGATCGATTATGAGAAAAATGGAATCCATATCACAGGTTTTCTCGGCAAGCCGATCATCACACGTGGAAATCGCAACTTTGAAAATTTCTTCGTAAACGGCCGTTATGTCAAAAGTGCAATGATCTCCAAATCCGTGGAAGACGCTTATCGTGATTTTGTGATGCAGCACAAGTTTCCATTTGCAGTTCTGCATTTTCATCTGAGTGGAGAAAATGTAGATATCAATGTGCATCCGACAAAGATGGAGCTTCGCTTCTCGCGGCAGCAGGAGGTTTATAATACCGTCTTTGAAGCCGTACACAGGACTTTGCTGGAACCGGAACTGATCCAGAAAACAGAAGTTCCTGATCCGGTAGAGCAACCGGAGAGACAAGCCGAAAGACCGGAGCGAGTGAAAAAGACATTCACATCCGCTTCGACCAAAGATAAAGAGGATACCGGCAGTCCGTTTCTTCTTCGTCCGCGTAAGGAGAATGAAAAAGTAACAGCTGCGGAATTGATCAAAGAATCCAAGGAAACGGTTAAGGATGATGTTCAAGATGAGGATTATTTTATCCGTAAGATGAAGGAGCGCGTACTTTCTTACCATAATCGTTCTTCTTCCGCCGAAGTTGCAGACCGGAAAGAGATTTTCCGTGCAGATGAACAGAAAGACAAAATTGCTGAACATGTCAAATACGCCGTTGAAGCAGCAGATAAGACAGTTGCACCGGAAACTGCGGCAGCAGTTCAAAAATCCAAACCAGCTGTTGAAATGCAAACTGCCACCACCAGCACCGATGCAGCATCTGATTGTGAAATAACCGACGCAAAATCAGAACCAGAAAACGGTACGCAGATGGATCTCTTTGAAGAAAATTTCTTAAAAAGAGATATCCGTGCAGAATATAAACTGATTGGCCAGGTCTTTGACACTTACTGGCTCGTAGAATTCAAAGATAATCTCTACATCATTGATCAGCATGCGGCTCATGAACGCGTCTTATATGAGCGTACCTTGCATGAAATGAAAAGCAGAGATTTTACTTCTCAGTACTTAAGTCCTCCGATCATTTTAAGCTTATCCATGCAGGAAGCACAGCTTCTGAATGAAAATATGGACCGCTTTTCACGCATTGGTTTCGAGATTGAACCTTTTGGTGGAGAAGAGTATGCAGTCCGTGCAGTACCTGACAATCTGTTCAGTATTGCCAAGAAAGAACTTCTGATGGAGATGATCGATGACCTGACCGAAGGTCTTTCTACTTCTATGACACCGGAGCTGATTGATGAGAAGGTTGCATCCTTATCCTGTAAGGCTGCTGTAAAGGGAAATAACCGCCTTTCTGCACAGGAAGTAGACAAACTGATCGGCGAACTCCTGACACTGGACAATCCATATCACTGTCCGCATGGACGACCGACAATCATTGCCATGACAAAACGTGATCTGGAAAAGAAATTTAAACGAATTGTATAAATGGAATCGAGGAAATATAGATGGAACAGACAAACAAACGCCCACTTGTCATTCTGACCGGACCAACTGCTGTCGGGAAGACTGCTGCCTCCATCGGACTTGCCAAAGCGATCGGCGGAGAGATCATTTCTGCTGACTCTATGCAGGTCTACAGGGAGATGGACATCGGCTCTGCCAAGATCCGTCCGGAAGAGATGGACGGTGTGCCGCATCATCTGGTAGATGTTCTTGATCCGTCTGAGGATTTTAACGTTGTTCTCTTTCAGCAGATGGCAAAAGAAGCAATGGAAGGAATCTATCAGCGGGGACACATTCCAATCGTTGTCGGCGGAACAGGATTCTATATTCAGGCATTACTTTACGACATTGATTTCACAGAAAATAATGCCGATACTGCTTATCGGGAAGAATTAGAAGCACTTGCCAAAACCCAGGGCGCAGAATATCTTCATGAAATGCTTGAAAAAGTAGACCCGGAATCTGCGGAACAGATTCATTTTCATAATATAAAACGTGTGATCCGCGCGCTGGAATATTATCAGCAGACCGGACAGAAGATTTCCGAGCACAATGAGGCGGAACGTAAGAAAGAATCTGCTTATAACTCCGCATATTTTGTGCTGACAGATGATCGTAAGATTCTCTATGACCGGATTGATAAACGTGTCGATCTGATGATGCAGGAAGGACTTCTTGAAGAAGTCAATGCGTTAAGATTGCGCGGACTTAAAAGAGAAAGTGTTGCGATGCAAGGACTTGGATACAAAGAACTGTTTGGCTATTTTGAAGGAGAGTATCCTTTGGAAGAAGCCGTACGCATTATTAAGAGAGACACAAGACATTTTGCCAAGCGGCAGCTGACCTGGTTTAGAAGAGAACGAGATGTCATCTGGCTTGATAAAAGTGAGATTGGAAGAGAAGATGAACAACTGATCCAACAGATGCTCACTGTTTTAAAGGAAAAAGATATTATTCATTAGGATATCAGGCTGCATTTAGATAAAATGCAGCTTTGCCATGTAAATCAAACGATAAAAAACTTAAAAAGAAAGAAGAAGAAAAATGAATACACCAACTACAGAAACAATTTACGAACAACTAGGAATCAGTAAAGAAGTCTGGGCGTTCGGACAGAAGACAGAAGAGAAACTAAAAGAACGTTTTGAAGAATTTGACAGAAACGCTGAATACAATCAGTTAAAAGTAATTCATGCCATGCAGGAAAACCGCGTAAGTGAAGGATGCTTTAACTATGTAAGCGGATATGGATACAATGATCAGGGAAGAGATACTTTAGAGGATGTCTATGCCTCTGTTTTCCATACTGAAGCCGCTCTGGTGCGCCCACAGATCACTTGCGGAACACACGCACTTGCCCTCGCGCTTGCAGCGAATCTTCGTCCTGGAGACACACTGTTATCTCCGGTTGGAAAACCATATGATACACTTGAAGAAGTAATCGGAATCCGTCCATCTAACGGCTCTCTTGCAGAATATGGAATCTCCTATAAACAGGTAGAACTTCTGGAAGATGGATATTTTGATTATCCTGCGATTGAAAAAGCTCTGGAAGATAAAACAATCAAACTGGCAACGATCCAGCGTTCCAAAGGATACCAGACACGCCCAAGCTACTCTGTAGAAAAAATCGGCGAACTGATTGCATTTATCAAAGAACGTCGCCCTGATATCATCTGTATGGTAGATAACTGTTACGGTGAATTCGTTGAGCGTATCGAGCCAAGTGATGTCGGTGCAGACATGATCGTCGGTTCTCTGATCAAAAATCCGGGTGGCGGACTTGCCCCAATCGGCGGATATGTTGCCGGAAGAGCTGATCTGATCGAAAACTGTGCTTATCGTCTGACTTCTCCGGGACTCGGTAAAGAAGTCGGTGCTACACTTGGTGTTACACAGTCCTTCTATCAGGGATTCTTCCTTGCACCAACTGTTGTATGCGGTGCTTTAAAGGGTGCTACTTTTGCAGCAAATATCTACGAAGCTTTAGGATATCCGGTAATTCCGAACGGTTCTGAATCCCGTCATGATATCATCCAGGCTGTTACACTTGGATCTGCAGAAGGTGTTATTGCATTCTGTAAAGGAATTCAGGCAGCTGCTCCGGTAGACAGTTATGTAAGCCCGGAACCATGGGCAATGCCGGGATATGACAGTGATGTGATCATGGCAGCTGGTGCTTTCGTTCAGGGTTCCTCGATTGAACTGAGTGCTGATGGACCAGTAAAACCTCCGTACGCTGTCTATTTCCAGGGTGGACTCACATGGTATCACGCAAAGCTTGGTATTCTCAAATCACTGCAGAGCGTTATTGATACAGGCGTTCTTTCTATCGAGCGTGTGAGAGAACTTCTGTAAAACAATTTTTCGAGAGAATTCTATCGAAAATTCAGTTGAGTTGAATGAATTGTTATGTTAAAATTCAGACAGATGTAATCTGCTAAGAAAGTAAGAGGATATGAATTTTAATGAACACAATTGCAATTATAGGTGGCGGTGCATCAGGAATGATGGCCGCCATTTTCGCTGCCAGAAAAGGAGCGAAAGTTCTCCTTCTGGAGCAAAATGATAGATTGGGAAAGAAAATATTAGTGACAGGAAATGGCCGGTGTAATTATACAAACACTTACCAGGACGCTTCCTGTTATCGTTCGGAGCAGCCTGACTTTATCACGCGGGTACTGAATCAGTTTCCGGCAGAAAAAGTCATTGCTTTTTTCCGAGAACTTGGAATCTATCCAAAAGACAGAAATGGATATCTGTATCCGTACTCTGATCAGGCAAGTGCCATCCGTGATGTTTTGGAACAAGAAGTTTACCGTCTTGGAATTGATGTGCGTACAGAGACTTCCTGCACCGGAATACAGAAAACAAATGAACGATTTTCCTTGCAGACATCACACGGTTCTTTAACCGTAGATCAAGTGATTCTCTGCAATGGTTCAAAAGCTGCACCTTCCACCGGTTCTGACGGTTCCGGATACGCTTTAGCCAGACAGCTTGGACATCAGATAATTCCTGTACTTCCCGCTCTTTGTGCTTTACATTGTACCGGAAAGCATTTCCGCGCAATTGCCGGAGTACGTGCACAGGGAAAAGTTTCGTTGTTTGTTGACGGTGAATTAACTGCTGCTGATACCGGTGAACTTCAATTGACTGCCTATGGAATCTCAGGAATTCCGGTATTCCAGATCAGCCGCTATGCATCGAAAGCATTATATGAGCAGAAGGAAGTTGTTGCCATGCTGGATTTTCTTCCAGAATATTCGGTTGATGAAGTGAAAATTCTTCTGAAAGAACGTGCCAAGCGCCAGCCGGAAAAGACAGCAGAACAGTTCTTTACCGGCCTGTTTCATGAAAAATTGGCCGCTGTATGGCTGAAATTTACCAAAATCAAGAAAGAGAAGCTATGCGGCGACTTTACAGATGCAGATATTCAGAGGCTGTCATGGATGATCAAGGAATTCAAATCACCTGTAATTAAGACAAATTCTTATGAACAGGCACAGATCTGCTGTGGCGGCGTTGATACGACACAGATTAATCCAGAAACAATGGAATCCCGACTTGTTCCCGGGCTTTATTTTGCCGGAGAACTGGTCGATGTAGATGCAATCTGCGGTGGGTATAATCTCACCTGGGCGTGGGCAAGCGGTTATGTTGCCGGACAGTCTGCCGCATCTGCATAATCGCCTGCTGCTAACTTGTAACCAATATCTGGATGATATACTTTAATATTAGATTTCCTGAAAGAAAGGATAGATAAATGATACGAATTAATCAGCTGAAACTACAGATTCCACACACGGAAGAAGCTCTTGAAAAGAAAATACAAAAGACACTTCATCTAAAGAAAGGGGATTCTTTTACTTATCGGATTCACCGTCAGTCATTAGACGCACGCAGAAAACCGGAGTTGTTCTATGTGTATACGGTTGATGTCACTGTTTCCAATGAGAATGCTGTTTTAAAGCATTGTAAAGGAAACATCCAGAAAGTAGAAGAGAAGCATTACCAGATTCCATCTCACGGAACAGAGATTCTGAATGCCCGTCCGGTTGTTATCGGCAGCGGTCCTGCCGGACTATTCTGCGCTTATCTGCTCGCACTGGAAGGATACCGTCCTTTGGTTCTTGAACGTGGTGCCTGTGTAGAAGAACGTAAGAAGGATGTAGACCGTTTCTGGGAGACCGGTGTACTCGATACTTCTTCCAATGTCCAGTTCGGTGAAGGCGGCGCCGGTACGTTTTCTGATGGCAAATTAAATACACTTGTAAAAGATAAAACAGGACGTAACCGCTTTGTTCTTGAAACTTTCGTAAAATTCGGAGCGGATAAAGATATTTTATATGCACATAAGCCGCATATCGGTACGGATGTCCTGATTGATGTTGTAAGCCAGATGCGTCAGGAGATCATTTCGCTTGGCGGTGAATTCTGTTTCCATACACAGGTTACAGATATCGATTTAAATTCTAAGACACTCAAAGTTGTACATAACACGAAGGATACTTCCGAAGATACAATTTCTGCCGGAGCAGCCGTTTTTGCGATCGGTCACAGTGCCCGTGATACATTTGAAATGCTTTATAAGCATCAGATTCCGATGCGCGCAAAATCATTTGCCGTTGGAGTCCGTATCGAACACCCACAAACATTGATCGATCATTCTCAATATGGAAGAGATCGGGGAAATGATCTTCCGGCAGCAGCATATAAACTGACCGAGAACTTGGACAATGGAAGAGGGGTCTATACTTTCTGTATGTGCCCGGGCGGATATGTTGTAAATGCTTCTTCTGAAGAGCATCGTCTTGCAGTCAATGGAATGAGCTATCACGACCGTGCCGGAGAAAATGCAAACAGTGCTGTGATTGTTACAGTTACTCCGGATGACTTCGGTTCTGACCATCCGCTTGCCGGGATTTCTTTCCAGCGCAGCTTAGAAGAAAAAGCTTATCAGGCAGGACAGGGAAAAGTTCCTGTCCAACGTTTTGGCGACTTTAAAAAAGATCAGATCACAACTTCTTATGGTAAGGTTCATTCTTGCATGAAAGGGGCTTCTGTCTTTGGGGATGTACGCGGTATCTTTCCGGAAGAAATCGCACAGTCGCTTGAGGATGGAATCACAGCAATGGATCATAAGATTCATGGTTTTGCAGATAATGATGCATTATTATCCGGTGTAGAGAGCCGAACTTCTTCCCCTGTAAGAATTGAAAGGGATGAGAACTTTGTCTGTGCTTCCTGTGACTGGATCTATCCATGTGGTGAAGGGGCCGGATATGCCGGTGGAATCACTTCCGCAGCGATGGACGGAATGAAGGTCGCCGAGGCAATCATTCAAAAATATAAATCTTAATCATTTATGAAATTTGTGGTTTTTTGGTATCTTCTCTATACACTTTTTTAAAACTGTGCTAAAATGAATCGTTGTATTATGTCATCGCAGTGATATGATTAACATGGAAAATAAAAATACAGAAACAATCAAAATGATGTATCTTGAAGACCGTCCTTATGAAAAATGTGAGCAGTACGGTGCAGAACATCTGACAGATGTAGAACTTTTAGCTGTTTTACTTCGTACCGGAACGAAAGGGGAGAATTCGCTCCGACTTGCCCAGAAGATTCTGCATCCTCCATTTGGCTCTGAAGGACTTCTCAGCATCCCACAGTGGTCTATGGAACAGCTGCTGAAGATCAAAGGAATCGGAAAGGTAAAATCCATCCAGATTCTTTGTCTGGCAGAACTTGCAAGACGTATGGCGAAAGCAGAAGCCTCACTGGGATTGGATTTTTCCTCTCCGGACAGTATTGCACGTTATTATATGGAAGATCTTCGGCATAAGAAACGGGAAGTAATGAAGCTTTTGCTTCTGAATACCAGATCCAGGCTGATCAGTGAGATGGATGTTTCAGCAGGAACCATAAATTCCACACTTGTTTCTCCACGAGAACTGTTTGTGGAAGCTTTGCAGAAGAATGCCGTATCCATTATTCTTTTGCATAATCATCCGAGTGGAGATCCGACACCAAGCAAAGATGATCTTCTGACAACCCGGCGCATCCGTGAAGCAGGGGCTTTGATCGGTATAGAACTTCTCGATCACATCATTATTGGAGATAATTGTTATTTCAGTTTAAGGGAGAAAGGATTCTTTTCTCAAGAATCTGCAAATAGATAAGGGGATGGAGTGTATTTATGGCCAGGAATGTATATGGGTTAGATCTTGGAACTTATGATATCAAGATTTTTGATAAGAAAAAAGACCGCATATGGCATGCCAAGAATGTAATTGCCATGAAAGATAAAAAATATATTTTTTCTGTCGGAGACGATGCTTATGAGATGTATGAAAAGGCTCCGGGAAATATACAGATCATATTTCCGATGAAGAATGGTGTCATTGCCCGTTTTGATGACATGCAATATCTTCTCGGAGATCTTTTGAAGGAAGAGCGTCCGTTTATCCGTGGGGCAGAATATGTGATTGCTGTTCCTACAGATGTCACAGAAGTAGAAAAGAAGGCTTTCTATGATCTTGTGCTTCATTCTGAAGCGAAAGCAAAATCAGTAAGAATTGTAGAGCGCGGTCTTGCAGACGGACTTGGACTTGGGATTGATGTTCTGGAAGAACCAGGAGCTTTTATCGCCAATTTAGGTGGAGGAACAACAGAACTTTCCGTTCTTTCCTACGGTGGTATTGTTATGAACCGTCTGCTTAAGATCGGTGGCGAACAGCTGGATAGTGCGATCGCCAATCTTGTCCGTCATTCTAAAGATTTTATAATCGGACGTCCGACTGCCGAACGACTGCGGAAAGAATTTGGAGTTTTTGACCAGTCCACCGGAAGCTTTCTTACTGTATACGGCAGAGATATGATGCGCGGCGGTCCGTCGCACATTGACATTCCAATCAGTCTTGTACGGGCAGCGATCAAAGAACCTTTGAGAGAATGTGTGCGGGCCATTCATTCCATGCTCGACCGTACGCCTCCCGATGTCCGGAGAAATATTAATAAAAACGGGATTTATATTACTGGAGGACTTGCTAATCTGCGAGGGATTTCTACTTATCTGGAAGAAAGTATCGGTCTGCCGGTTCACATGAAAACAGACCCTGAACTCTGTGCCGTCAAAGGTCTGCAGAGGATCATACTGAATAAGACCTTGTATAGAAAATTAAGTTACTCCATGTTAGACGAAGATTATAGGTGGTTAAGATAATATGAAAAAAAAGAAGAATCAGACTTCTGTTATGAACAGATATTTACTTATAGGACTTTCTGTTTTCTGCATTTTTATGATGCTGTTATCTTCCTTTTCAGACAAAGTAGGAGGTCCATTTAAAGTTGTTGCAAATGTAACCGTTATCCCTCTTCAGCAGGGAATCAATCAGATTGGTGGCTGGATGGGAGATATGAAAGACAATTTCCAAACTCTGAAACAGGTACGCGCAGAAAATACAAAGCTTCAGAAACAGGTTGACTCTCTGATTACAGAAAATAACAATCTGCAGCAAGAACGTTATGAGCTTCAGAGACTGCAGGAATTATATCAGTTGGACAAGAACTATGCGGATTACAAAAAAACTGCTGCGCATGTAATCGGGAAAGATTCCGGAAACTGGTTCAGTACATTTACCATTGACAAAGGAAGTAAAGACGGTATTGCCACAGATATGAACGTAATGGCCGGAAGCGGTCTTGTCGGCATTGTCACAGAAGTTGGTCCAACCTGGGCAAAAGTCCGTTCTATTATCGATGATTCAAGTAATGTAAGTGCAATGGTACTTTCTACTTCTGACCGTTGTATCGTAAGTGGAGATCTGTCACTTATGAGCGATAACCAGATTCGTTTTGGTCAGATGGAAAACAATGATAATACGGTTTCCGTCGGAGACCAGATCGTCACTTCTTATATTAGTGATAAATACCTGCAGGGAATCCTGATCGGATATGTCAGTGAAGTAACGGTCGACTCTAACAATCTGACTCGTTCCGGATATATTACACCGGCTGTAGATTTTAAAAATCTTCAGGAAGTTCTTGTTATCACAACAACGAAAGCGGATTTGGTTGGATCCAATCAGAGCGAATAGGAGTGAATACTCATGAAATTAATGAAATTTAAAAGAGTTGCTGTAACTGTACTGATCGTACTTGCAGCATATCTGCTCCAGTGTACCTTATTCAATCATCTGGAACTTGCCGGAATTAAACCTAACCTGATTCTGATTGTCACAGCATCCTTTGGTTTTATGCGTGGGCAGAAAGAAGGAATGCTGGTCGGTTTCTTTGCCGGCCTTATCACAGATATCCAGTTTGGTACAATTTTGGGATTTTATGCATTACTTTACCTGGTAATCGGTTTTGTAAACGGATTATTTGAACAGCTTTATTTTGATGAAGATATCAAGCTGCCGTTATTTTTGATTTCTGTCAGCGAATTTCTCTACGGTATCATCATTTATTTGCTCATGTTCATGTTGCGAAGTGATTTTAACTTTTTATATTATCTCAACCGCATCATCGTTCCTGAACTGATTTACACAATCGTGATCACACTGGGATTATACCCACTGATTTTATTTATTAACCACAAACTTGAAGCAGAAGAAAAAAGGAGTGCAAGTAAATTTGTTTAGAAATATTTTAGACCGTCTGAAAGAAGCCGGAGCTTACCTGATGCAGTCAAGACTCGTTACTTTGATCATTATATTTTGTGTCAGTTCTTCCATCCTGATCGGAAGATTATTCTATCTTCAGATTGTAAAAGGGTCTGATTATCTTGAAAACTACGAATATTCTATCCGCCGGACGACATCCGTTGCAGCAACACGCGGAAATATTTATGACCGTAATGGAAATCTGCTGGCTTATAACCAGCTGGCTTATTCCGTGACAATTAATCTGTCAACCGTTGAAAACTCCATCACAACAGATAAACGTTCTGAAAAAAATGCGGCATTAAATAAAATCCTGGATCAGGTTCTTTCTATCGTAGAATCAAATGGAGATTCTGTTGTTTCAAGCTTTGGTATCATCCTGGATTCCTCCGGAACCTATCAGTTTACACAGTCAAGCGATACCCAGAAGCTCCGTTTTATTGCAGATGTCTATGGAAAACGAACAATAGATGAACTTACAAAAAAACAGCAGAACCAAAGTGCAGCGGATATCATTCATTATCTTTGTACCGATGAAAAATATGGATATGGCCTTGATGACAGCACATTAGAGCCTGCTTATATTTTAAAGATCATCAACATGCGTTATGCAATGGCATTAAATGCATATCAGCAGTATATTGATACAGTTCTTGCATCCGATGTAAGTGACGAAACAGCAGCAGCAATTATGGAGAATAAGGACGTTCTTACCGGTGTTGACATTTCAGAAGATTCTATCCGAAAATATACCGATGGAATGTATTTTGCATCTATTATCGGATATACCGGACAGATTTCCCAGGATGAATACGATGCGCTGGACAAGGATGAAAAGAAAAAGTACTCTCTGTCTGATATTGTAGGAAAGGCCGGCATTGAACAAAGCATGGACAATGTCCTTCAGGGCACAAAAGGTGAAAGAACCGTGTATGTAGATAACCTCGGACGTGTAACTGATACTGTCAGCCGGAAAGATCCTGAAGCCGGAAATGATGTATATCTGACGATTGATAAAAATCTTCAGGAAAGTACTTATAAACTTCTGGAAGAGAAGATTGCCGGAATTGTTTTATCCAAACTACAGAATGTTCTGGAATACGATACATCCAGTGTAGATGACTCTAAGAATCTGATCATCCCGGTCAGCGATGCATATTATAATCTGATTGGAAATGCCGTCATCGATTCCGGACACTTTTCAAGCAGTGATGCAAAAACTGCCGAGCAGCAGGTTTATTCCATTTTCCAGGAAAAAAAGACTGAGACGATTTCCCTGCTTGAATCAGAACTTCAGAACTCACAGGCCAGCGCATATACAGATCTTTCCAATGAAATGAAAGCATATATGGATTACATCTGTGATACCCTGCTGACAAAGGATACAGGCATCCTTATGTCAGATCAGATTGATAAGAATGATGCTACTTATATTGCATGGGCAAAAGATGAGACAATCAATTTATATACTTACCTGAATTATGCGATTTCTAAAAACTGGATCGATACTTCCAAACTTGGAAGCAGTTCTTATTCCAGTTCAGAAGAGATTTATCAGGAGATTTTAAAATATTTAAAAGAATATTTAGCAGATGACAGTAATTTCGACAAACTTCTCTACAAATATCTTATAAAATCAGGTAGTGTTACTGGTGAACAAGTTTGTGCTATCGTATATGAACAGGGTGTTCTTCCTATGGATGACTCGACCTATAACGGATTACTCAACGGAGAGACAAATGCTTTTTCCTGGATCAAGAGCAAGCTGGAAAGCCTTGAGCTTACACCTGGTGAACTGGCACTTGAGCCATGTTCTGCCGGTGCAGTTGTAACAAATCCAAATACCGGAGAAGTTTTAGCATGTGTTTCTTACCCTGGATATGACAATAATCGTCTCTCAAACGTAATGGATCGTTCTTATTATGTGCAGTTGAGCATGGGTATGTCACGTACCTTCTACAACAGAGCGACCCAGGAGAAGACAGCGCCAGGTTCTACTTATAAAATGCTTTCTTCTGTAGCCGGTCTGACAGAAGGGGTAATTAATGGAAACTCCTATATCAGTTGTTCAGGTGTATTTGACAAGATCACACCAAGTCCAAAATGCTGGATTTATCCAAGTGCTCATGGAAGTCTGAATGTAGTAGGTGCACTGCAGCATTCCTGTAATGATTTCTTCTATGAAGTTGGTTATCGTCTTGGACAAGACTCGAATGGTAACTATGACAGTGATACCGGCCTTGAAAAACTGGCAAAATATGCAAAAATGTTTGGATTTGACCAGACGTCAGGAATCGAAATTCCTGAATCACAACCTCAGATTTCTGATTCTGACTCTGTACGATCTGCCATTGGACAGGGTACCAACAACTATACTGTCAGCCAGATCAACCGTTATGTAACAGCCGTTGCAAACCGAGGAACTGTTTACAGTCTTTCTCTTATTGACAAAACAACCGATTCGAATGGAAAACTAATCAAAGATTATACTCCGGAAGTTGTAAATCAGATGGATGAGATCAGCTCAAGTACATGGGATCTGGTACACAATGGAATGGAAAGCATGGTAAAAAGCAGCTCCACCTTTGCCGGAATGGATATTTCCATGGGAGGAAAAACCGGAACTGCCCAGTATAGTAAGATGCATGCAGATAATGTTCTGTTTGTCGGTTATGCGCCGGCAGATTCACCTGAAATTTCAATTGCTGTCCGCATTGCAAATGGATATGCGTCTACCTATGCAGCTGAAATTGGAAGAGATATCACAAAAGTGTACTTCAATCCAGAATCCGCCGATGAACTGCTTCAAGGATATGCTTCTTCTTTAGGAACTGCAGGAGCCGGTGATTAATTAAGATAACGAAAGGGGATGGGATCATGAGTGAACTGGTAACAATAAAAAGCAGTCATTCCGGTATAGAGCTGCGGCTTAATGCCAACCTCCCATTCCCGGATCTTTTGAAAGCTGTAGAAGAGAAATTCCGACAATCTGCTGATTTTTTCAAGAATGCAAAGATGGCAGTTTCATTTAGCGGAAGGACACTTTCTATCAGCGAAGAGGAGCAGTTAATACAGGTTATTACGCAGACGACAAACCTTGAGATTATCTGTATCATTGATCATGATGAACGCAAGGAACTGATCTACAAAAGAGCGGTAGCACAGTGTTTATCTGAACGTGAGAAATCAGATGGACAATTCTATCGCGGAACATTAAAGCGAAGACAGCTTCTTGAATCCGAATCCAGCATTGTGATCTTAGGAGATGTTGAATTCGGAGCTAAAGTAGTTGCAAAAGGAAATATTATCATTCTCGGTACTCTCTATGGATCTGTTCATGCGGGAGCTGCCGGTGACAGGAATGCTTTTATCATTGCTCTCTCCATGCAGCCGCAGCGACTTGTAATCGGAGATATTGAAGCAAAACGTCAACTGATCTATCAGGACAGCCTTTCCATCAACGGACCGCAAATTGCAGTTGTTGACGGAAAAAGAATTTACCTTGATCCACTGATAGAATAAATCTTTGGAAAGACATAAGCATGGGAAATAGGAGGAATATTCAACATGGGTGAAGTAATCGTCATTACATCGGGAAAGGGCGGTGTTGGAAAAACAACAACAACAGCGAATATTGGAATTGGTCTGTCTTCAGCAGGAAAAAAAGTTCTTGTAATTGATACAGATCTCGGACTTCGAAATCTGGATGTTGTTCTTGGACTTGAAAATCGTATTGTCTACAATCTTGTTGACGTCATTGAAAGCAAATGTCGTCTGAAACAGGCAGTGATCAAAGATACGCGATTTGAAAATCTGTACCTGCTCCCATCTGCCCAGACAAAAGATAAGACAAGCGTATCACCGGAACAGATGAAAAAACTGATTGACGAACTAAAAGATGATTATGACTTCATTCTTTTAGATTGTCCGGCAGGAATTGAACAGGGTTTTAAAAATGCAATTGCAGGCGCACAGCGTTCCATTGTTGTTACAACACCTGAAGTTTCCTCAATTCGTGATGCTGACAGAATTATTGGATTACTTGAAGCTTCCGGAATCCGGAAAAATGAACTTCTGATCAATCGTCTGCGCGTTGACATGGTTCGCAGAGGTGATATGATGTCTGTAGAAGATGTCACAGAGATTCTAGCGATTGATCTGCTTGGAGTCATCCCTGATGATGAGTCTGTTGTTGTTGCAACCAATCAGGGAGAACCGGTAGTCGGCGAAGATTCCTTAGCCGGAAAATGTTACCAGAATATCTGTAGACGTCTGTTAGGAGAAGAAGTCCCGATTTCCGATTTTAATCATAAACCCGGACTTCGCAGTAAACTCTCCAGTCTTTTTCATAAGAACTAGGAGGTCACATTATGAGTGTACCTTCTGTTACAATTGCAAAAGACAGGTTGCGAAATTTGCTAATTACTGACAGAATTCAATGTACACCCGATATGATAGAATTTCTGACATCGGATTTATATCAGACGATTTCTAAATACATAGAAATCTCCCCGGAACAATTTGATGTCAAAATAACACGCACGGATATACATATAAAATATACAGGAGAAAAACATTGAAATCATTTTTTACTAATTTGAAACAGCGTTATAATATTAGAGATTATAAAATCAGTCTGGTTTTTCTGGTCACTCTGATTTCACTGGTCGGAATCCTTATGGTCCGAAGTGCAAGACCTGATTTAATGAATCGTCAGATTATGGGCGTTTGTCTTGGTCTGATTGTTATGTTTATTATCTCTTTCATTGATTATAAATGGATTTTAAACCTATATTGGCCGCTTTATGCTCTGAATATTGTTATGCTCCTGGCTGTTTTGGTTTTTGGAACAAAAGTAAATGGCGCGAGAAGATGGCTGAACCTTGGATTTACACAATTCCAGCCTTCCGACCTTACAAAAATCCTTATGATTCTGTTCTTTGCAAAATTCTTAATGGAACGAGAGCAAAAGATTAAAGAACCCAAAACGATTATTCAGGCAATTGCTTTAATCCTTCCATCACTTGCATTGATTTACAAGCAGCCAAACTTGTCTACAACAATTTGTATTGCCGCATTGTTTGCTGTCCTTCTTTACCTTGGAGGATTAAGCTACAAACTCATTGGAACCGTTCTTGTAATCACAATACCGACGATCATCATACTGCTTGTTGTTGCAATACAGCCAAACCAGCCGTTCTTAAAAGACTATCAGCAGGAGCGTATCCTCGCATGGCTGGAACCTGAAAAGTATGCCGACGACGAATCTTACCAGCAGTTAAATTCCGTTATGGCAATTGGGTCCGGACAGCTGACCGGAAAAGGGTATGATAATGACGCAACAACATCCGTTAAGAACGGAAATTTCGTATCTGAGCCGCAAACAGACTTTATTTTTGCAATTATTGGTGAAGAATTAGGATTTGTGGGTTGTTGTGGAGTCATAATTTTGTTATTATTAATTGTGATAGAGTGTATCTTAATTGGTTTGAAGGCCAAAGATACAGGAGGGCGGATCATTTGCGGAGGCGTTGCTTCACTGATTGGAATCCAGAGCTTTATTAACGTCAGTGTAGCTACAATGATTTTTCCAAATACAGGCTTGTCCCTCCCATTTGTCAGTTATGGACTGACTTCCGTAGTATGTTTTTTCATGGGAATCGGTTTTGTATTAAATGTAGGCTTACAGCCTAATAAATATCAGTAAAGAGAGGATACCACTATGAATATCGGATTAGTAGCGCATGATGCGAAGAAAAAATTGATGCAGAATTTCTGCATTGCATACCGTGGGATACTCAGTAAGCATAATTTATATGCAACAGAAACCACCGGTATACTGGTCGAGAATGTAACAAACTTAAGCATTCACAAATATCTTGCTGGACATCTCGGAGGAAAACAGCAGCTCGGCTCACAGATTGAACACAATCAGATGGATCTTTTGATTTTCTTCCGTGATCCACTGACACCTCACTCACATGAACCGGATGTTAATGACATTGTTAAGCTTTGTGATATTTATAACATTCCGATCGCAACAAATATCGCAACTGCTGAAGCATTGATCCTTGCTCTTGACAGAGGCGACCTTGACTGGCGGGAGATGTATCGATAATATGAGTAAACCATATAAAAAGAAGAGAAGACGAAGAAAGCAACGGCATTCTGTCAGCCGCATACTTATTCCTGTCATATGTCTTATTGTTGTATTGTCCGGAGCTGTCGGCGGAGTCTGGTATTACAAAGAATATGGTGGTGATCCTGTCCGGACATATGAGACAGCCATTTATAACTCTAATTTATACCAGGGAAGTTTGTTTGCTGATGATTTATGCGTCGCTGCTGATGATGTGGCTCTCACTGGATTTGATGATGAGGATTCTCTTCATGCTGCAGGATTATTCAATCTAAATGATAAAACAGTTGAATATGGATATAAACTTTATGACAAATTATATCCTGCAAGTACAACAAAGCTTATGACTGCATACCTTGCTTTTAAGTACGGTAATATGGATGACATTGTAACTGTTTCTGACAGTGTTTCAAGCTTTGCCTCTGATGAAGTAGTCTGCAACCTGCAGCCTGGTGATACAGTGACACTTTATGATTTATTATGTGGTCTTTTACTTCGTTCAGGTAATGATTGTGGTGTTGCTATCGCTGAACATATTTCCGGAAGTGTAGAAGCTTTTGCTGAGCTTATGAACTCAGAAGCGAAAGCTCTTGGTGCCACTGGCAGTCATTTCGTGAATCCTCACGGACTTCATAATGAAAACCACTATACAACAGCATATGACCTGTATCTGATCTTTAATGCCTGCATTCAGGATCAGAGATTTATGGACATTATTTCCATGGATTCTTATACAATGAATCTTACCGGAGCAGATGGTACAACAAGAACATTTGATGTAGTCCCAACCAACTATTATTCCTCAGGGAAGATCAATGCCCCTGAAGGGATTCGTGTATTTGGCGGTAAGACCGGTACCACAGATGAAGCAGGGTGCTGTGTGATCCTTTATAGCGAAGATCTGGAAAAGAATCCTTATATTTCCATTATTATGGGGGCTGAAGATAAGAGTTTTCTTTACCAGGAGATGAACCGGCTTCTTGAGGCTGGAGAAACAACTAAAACAGAATAAAGAATAACCGATACGAAAAAGCCATGTGGCACAGAGCAACAAATTAGAAGCTTTCATTTTTAATCTGTCCGCATGGTTTTTTTCTATCTTATTTCATGTAATATTCTCCTTTACCGTTTCCTGTTTTCAGTAACGCTCTTTAATTTATTAATATGTATTCTTCCCATGAAAGGCTGGAAATATACACAAAAAAATGATATACTAACAAAGTTAAAGCAGAAATGACAGGAGGTAATATTTTTATCTTGGCAAAGAAAAAAAACAAGTCTGTAAATATAAAAAGATATAAGGCAAAAAAAGAATTTAATATTGGAATGTTTCTGTTTGCAGTTGTATTTATTTATCTTATTGTTACTATTACCGCATATCTTTTAGAAGATAAGCCTTCTATTTATGAAGTGCGGGAGGGCAGTATTGTGAAGGATAATACCTATACCGGATTGATCATCCGCCAGGAAACAACTGTAAATGCAGAATCGGGCGGCTACATTAATTATTATCAGAATGGGAACAGCAAAGTCAAATATGGCGCACCTGTTTATGCAATTTCAAAGAATGCTTTGAATTTTGATGATTCATCTACAGAATCATCTTCAACTGCAGATCTTAGTCCTGATGTTCAATCAGGACTTGTGACACAACTTCAGACATTCAATGAAAACTATGACAATTCCAACTTTTCAAGTATCTATACCTTAAAGAATGAGCTGCAAAATACATTGCAAAATGCATACCGCACAACTAAAACTGCGCAGCTTGCATCTGTAATTGAGAGCAGCGGACAAACTGTCACAACCGCTTCTGCCGGACAGGACGGAATTGTTTCCTATACGATTGATGGTTTAGAGTCCTTAACTGTTGACAATTTTACAGCAGATAATTTTAATAAAACAAATTATAAAGTAACTGAGCTTACCGATCAGATGAAGATATCTTCCGGTTCACCGGCTTACCGCTTGATTACCAGTGAAAACTGGTACGTAGTGATACCTTTAAAAGAAGACACCGCAAAAGAATTTCAGAAATCTGATTTACAGAATGTGCAGGTTCGCATAGATAAAGACAGTGAAAAGATGTGGTCCGCTTTCTCTGTTCTTGAACGAGATGGGAATTTCTATGGTGTTCTGACCTTTGACAACTCTATGATTCGTTATGCATCAGAGCGTTTTCTGAACATAGAACTTATCTTAGAAGATGAGTGTGGCCTGAAGATTCCAAAATCTGCCGTAGTAGAAGAGCAGTTCTTTGTAATTCCTCATGATTACATTACAAACGGAGGTAACAGCTCTTTAGAAGGTGTTATGGTTTTGGATTCAAAAGGAACTGCCTCATTTCAGGCTGTTGATATCTATGACACCTCCGATGATGGAGAAGTTTATTTAAGTCGAGATCAGCTGAAATCCGGAACAGTGATTGTAAAACCGGATTCTTCTGATACTTATACGATTGATACCCAAAAGCCATTAAAGGGAGTCTACAATATCAATAAAGGATACGCTATTTTCAAAAAAGTATCCATTTTATGTGAAAGCGACGAATATTACATTGTTCAGGAAGGAGATTCTTACGGACTTTCTAATTACGATCATATCGTACAAAACGGAGCCGGTGTTTCCTCTGATGATGTTGTATTTCAGTGATTTGATTTTGTAGTCCTTTGAAAATTGGATACAAAATCCAAAAGAGGATAATCAAATTTAAAAAAGGAGAGATAACTTATGCTAGAAACACAGTTAAAAGAAGTAGAAGCAAAGATTCAGGCAGCCTGTGACCGTGCCGGACGCAAGCGGGAAGAAGTTACATTGATCGCCGTAAGTAAGACAAAACCGATAGAAATGCTTCAGGAAGCTTACGATCTCGGTGTCCGTGTGTTTGGTGAGAATAAAGTGCAGGAAATCACAGCCAAATACGATGCACTTCCTGATGATATCCACTGGCACATGATCGGACATCTGCAGACCAATAAGGTAAAATATATTATTGATAAAGTAGATCTGATCCACTCTGTCGATTCTGTCAAGCTTGCAGAGACAATTGAAAAGGAAGCTGCAAAACATAATCTTACAGCTAATATTTTAATTGAAGTAAATGTTGCTCAGGAAGAAAGTAAGTTTGGACTTAAAACAGAAGAAGTTCTCCCGTTTATTGAAAAGATTGCAAATTTCGAACATATCAAGGTCTGCGGACTGATGACAATTGCACCTTTTGTCGATAACCCGGAAGAAAATCGTCAAATTTTCGCAAATTTACATAAATTATCTGTTGACATTAATGAGAAAAACATTGATAATGTTTATGTGAACATACTTTCAATGGGAATGACCAATGATTACGAGGTTGCCATAGAAGAGGGAGCAACTATGGTTCGAGTTGGAACTGGTATCTTTGGTGCAAGGAACTATAATATCTGACTTAATTTATTAACCTGATGAATGAGTTACTGTTTACAGTATTTTTGAGCAGTAATTGAATAGTATCATTTTTTCGTTGGATCGTATGAATAAAAAAGAGCGCCACCTGAAAAAGGGGACAAGATAGGAGTGTAAAAATGGGTGTATTTGATAAATTTCTTGACATCATGAAGTTAAATGATGACGATTATGATGACGATGAATTTTATGATGATGATGATTTTGCAGATGACGGTGATTTTGAGGAAAAACCGCGTCGTTCTTTCTTCGGTAAGAAGAATAATAAAGAGGAATCTTTCAATGACTTTGATGCTGATGAAGATAAGACGTTTCAGCCTTCTGCTTCCAGCAAGGTTACACCAATGCGTTCTGCTGCAAAACACGGCGGAAACATGGAAGTATGCGTTGTAAAACCAACTTCTGTAGATGATTCCCGTGAGATCACAGAGACATTACTTGCAGGCCGTACTGTAATCCTTAACTTAGAAGGTATGGATCTTGAGATTGCACAGAGAATTATTGATTTTATTTCCGGAGCAGCATTTGCGATCAGCGGAAACCTTCAGAAGATTTCCAGCTATATCTTCCTTGTTACACCTACAAATGTTGATATTTCCGGTGATCTTCAGGATCTTCTCAGTGGATCTATGGAAACACCAAGTGTTCGTGGAAGATACTAGAATATAACTTCAACTATAGGAACTGGATTTTAGAATTATTATGATAAAAGAAAATCAGAAAAAAGAAACAAAGCTTTTGGAACACAGATTTATTGAACTTTCCAGAATTGCTTTTGAACGTGAGATTGTTACATATTCGGATTTTCTTAACCTGAATGATCAGAATATCCTGCATACCCTGCCAAAGAACAAGCTTTATTCAAGATATGTCCTCTTTGGCGGGTATGATATGGCGGAGCGTCAGATGGCTGCATTTATCCCTGAGGCTCTTTCTTTGCGTTATGGGGTATCTGATATTACTCCGAAAGAAATTGATTATCCGTTTTGTGCCGTGAAAATAGAACCAAAAAATAAAAGATTTTCCGAAGACCTGACTCACAGGGATTTTCTTGGTTCCATATTAAATCTTGGGATTGACCGTTCAAAAACCGGAGATATTCTTGTGACAGAAGATTCAGCACTTCTTTTTATCAATAAGGACCTTGTATCTGTTGTAACAGAAGACTTAACCCGGGTTCGCCACACTGTTATAAATAGTTCTGTCATCAACTTAGATATGATAAACTACACACCTGATTTCCAGCAGATAAAAGGAACTGTTTCATCTGTTCGCTTAGACAGCCTACTTCCACTTGCATTTTCTTCTTCCAGAAGTAAACTGTCCGGACTCATTGAAGGCGCAAAGGTCTTTGTAAACGGCAAATTGATTACAAGCAATGGATATCAGGTAAAAGAAGGAGATCTTATCTCTGTACGCGGATTAGGTAAGTTCCGTTTTGAGGAAGCGGGGAAAATCACTAAAAAGAATCGGATCAGTGTAACTATTCAGAAATATGTATAATCTAAAAAGCTTAGAAAAGAGGAGCTTATCGACTCATGAATAATACAAAAACAAAGACAAAGAGTTATCTTTTCGCTGCCATTGGGTTTCTGCTCACATTAGCACTTGACCAATGGACCAAATATCTTGCATCTACTATCTTACGCCGTCTCGAGTCTTTCTCTTTGATTTCCGGAGTTTTTGAACTTCGCTATCTTGAGAACCGCGGAGCTGCATTTGGTATTATGCAGAATCGACAGATTGTGTTTGTAGTCGGAGGTATTATTATACTTGCTGTCATTTTGTATCTGTACCAGAAGATGCCATTTACACCACATTACAGACCACTGCGTATCTGTGCTGTACTGCTTGCATCCGGAGCTGTGGGAAATATGATCGATCGTGTGAAACTTGATTATGTTGTTGACTTTTTCTATTTCCGACTGATTGATTTTCCAATCTTTAATGTTGCAGACTGCTATGTTGTAATTGCATGTATTTTATTTATTGTTCTCATTTTATTTTATTATAAGGACGACAACGATTTTGAGTTTTTAAATTTTAAGAACAGATAAAAAACGCACAACAGGAAGGATTCTGAAAGCTTATGGAAGAACTTCATTTTAATGCGGATATTACAGGGGAAAGGATCGATAAATTCCTTGACGGGAGAATAGAGAGCCTTTCCCGTTCTTATATCCAGAAATTAATTAAAGAAAAAAAAATTCTTGTAAATCAATTACCGGTTAAAGCGAATTACAAGTTAACAACAGGGGATACTATCATTCTTCAGATCCCTGACCCGGAACCACTTGATATTCAGCCTGAAAATATTCCTCTGGATATTCTCTATGAAGATGATGACATTCTCGTCGTTAACAAACCAAAAGGAATGGTTGTACATCCTGCACCGGGACATTACAGCCATACACTGGTCAATGCGGTTCTATATCACTGTGGAGAAAACCTGTCGGGAATCAATGGTGTAATCCGTCCGGGAATCGTCCATCGGATTGACATGAATACAACCGGTTCCCTTCTGATCTGTAAAAACGATAAAGCCCATCAGATTCTTGCAGAACAATTAAAAGAACATTCTATCACAAGAAAGTATCACTCTATCGTACATGGCAATCTGAAGGAGGATACAGGCACTGTAAACGCTCCGATTGGTCGGCACCCTACAGATCGTAAGAAGATGAGTACAAAAGCACCAAATGGGCGACATGCAGTCACTCATTACCGTGTATTGGAAAGATTTGGTAATTTTACCTACATTGAGTGCCAGCTTGAAACCGGTCGGACACATCAGATCCGTGTTCATATGTCCAGTATCGGACATCCAATTCTGGGCGATGAGATTTATGGTCCTGCAAAATGTCCTTATAAACTCCAGGGACAGACTTTGCATGCAAAAATCCTTGGTATCACTCATCCATCTACAGGAGAATACATAGAATTTGACGCACCTTTGCCAGAATATTTTAAAGATTTATTAAATAAATTAAGAAAACAAAACTAAGTATGGGAAATAGTATAGGAAATAGTGAATTGACATTGTCTTTTTTCATCTTTTTGGTTATAATATACATAAGATTTCGCATAGACTTGAAAAGGAGTGTGACTTATTATGAAGACAAATACTATTATAACAATCGGACGTCAGTACGGAAGTGGTGGAAAAGAGATCGGACATTTCGTTGCCGAAGCATTTGGAATTAAATTATACGACAAAGAAATGCTTGCACGTGCAGCAAAAGAAAGTGGTATCTGTGAGGAATTATTTGAGACTCATGACGAAAAGCCAACGAACAGTTTTCTATATTCTCTTGTGATGGATACATATTCTATGGGATATGCCGGCAACACATACACGGAGATGCCTATCAATCACAAAGTTTTTCTTGCACAGTTTGATGCAATTAAAAAGATTGCAGATGAGGGACCATGTGTCCTGGTAGGCCGTTGTGCAGATTATGCACTTGAATCCTATCCAAATGTTGTCAGCATCTTCATTCGTGCAGATATGGAAGATCGTATTCGTCGTGTAGCAACAAGACTTGATCTTACGGATGCGAAAGCAAAAGATCTGATCAATAAGACGGATAAAAAGAGAGCAAGCTATTACAATTATTATACAAACAAGAAGTGGGGCGAGGCAGCCAGCTATGAGCTTTGCTTAAACAGTTCTGAACTCGGAGTACAAGGTACAGCAAAAGCAATTGAACAGTATATTCTTTTAAAAGAAAGTATTGAAAAAGAAGCCAGAAATATTGTTTAATCTTATTTATTAAAATGTATAGTGCAAAGGATACAGAAGAGCAGTAGTGCATTCTTTCTGTATCCTTTTTATCTATTCTTATTCTTTTTACTTCCTATACTTCACGAAGCTTTACAGCACCTGCCGCCTGACGGCGTCGGTCTTCATCGATTGCTGCATAATGTTTCTTTGTTGTATTGACATCTTTATGCCCCAGAACATCTGCGACAAGATAAATGTCTCCGGTTTCTTTATAAAGTGCTGTTCCGTAAGTGCTGCGCAGTTTATGTGGAGTTATCTTCTTATTCGGAGTGACCTCCCTGGCGTACTTCTTTACCATATTTTCAACTGCCTGAACGCCCATACGTTTTCGCTGGGTAGACAAGAACAGTGCGTTTTCATGACCGGAGAGTGGTACAGTTTGCTTCCTGGTCGTGTAAAGATACGTCTTTAATGCATTCTCAACCTCTTCACCGAAATACACAACCATCTGATTCCCACCTTTTCGTGTTACAGTAATTCCGTTATTCTTAAAATCAATATCCTGGAGATCCAGTCCAACACATTCTGATACACGGATTCCTGTTCCAAGCAGAAGCGTCAGAATTGCCAGATCTCGATTTTTTGTCTTTTCAAAATATGCTTTCCGCTGACCTGTAAGATTATCCCCTCCATGATCAACATAATCCAGAAGCATTGCGATTTCATCCGTATCAAGCCGTATAATCGCTTTCTCATGCATCTTTGGCATCTCCACAAGCAACGTAGGGTTCTTACTGATAATTTGACGTTTAAAATAATATCCATAAAAGCTACGAAGCGCAGACATCTTTCTTGCAAGTCCCTTTTCTGTGTTCGTGATACATTTTTCTTCGTCATTCTTATAGACCTTCAGATATTCCTGGTATTCCTCAATATCTACAGGCTCCAGGCGTTCCAGATCATGTACCTCAAATTGTTCGATCGTATAATTTTTATAAACCGGATTATTCTCCATAAGGAAATGAAAGAAAACACGGATATCATAGGCATAAGAAATCCTGGTCCGCGCAGATGTCGTTGGTTCCACCGCACGAAAATAATCCTTTGCAAATGGAGGCAATGTCTTCAGGATCTCTCTGAGACGTAATGTGTTATCTATATATGTCTGTTCATGATATGTTTTTCTGTTAGAAGTTTCTGACATATTAAAAGCTCCTTTATAGATTCAAATGTACTGAAATTCCATATTTCTTATATATTTTAACATAAGTACTGTTTTTCGTCTATATCTTTTGGAAAAATCGGTATTTGTCGTATAGATTGATTTCTGTTAATAAAATCCGAAGAGACTATCTGCTGCTATTTAAAGCGCTATTTCTGGAAAGCAGATAGCAATCTTCTTCGGATTCAGGGAGTGTATATATCAATACATAGGGTGTATATTGATACCATTTAGAATTTTTCGTAAGCGATCATCAGGTATTGACCTGCATGAATCGTATCCGAATCAAGATGATTCATCACCTTAAGTGCTTCTACATATTCGCTTACGGAGCCATATCCGTCTGTAATTGTTTCTTCTGCAATGCTCCAAAGGCTGTCACCTGGTTCAATTAATCTGCTTGTGTAACAGATCTCAATAGCATCTGAAGTTCTCTGATTATCTATTTCCTTTGCCGAAACTCGGAACATTCCAAAGTACATACAGCTGCAGAGAATAAAAAGAATACTGCATATTACCAAACCAGAATGACGAATAACACCATGTTTCTTCTTTGAATTTACTGAATGATTTCCTGAATACTTTTTCATAATCCTTTTCCTCTCTTTTCGCTTACTGTATACCTATCTTCTATTATTGCTATACATCGAACGTCTGTTCTTTTATGTTTTCATTATATCGTTCGAACAAATGTTTGTCAAGCATTTTACTTCATAAAACCGAACATATTTTCGCAACAAATGTTTGCTTTCTAAAAAATGCTGTGTTATTATGTTCTTATGATTATAGTAGATTCGGAGGGAACAATATGTCAGAAGGGAATATTACTCCTAAGCAGAAAGAGATTTTAGAATATATAAAAGACCAGATTTTAACAAGAGGCTTTCCGCCGGCAGTTCGTGAGATCTGTGAGGCTGTGAATTTAAAGTCTACCTCTTCCGTTCATTCGCATCTGGAGACGCTGGAAAAGAATGGTTACATAAGAAGAGACCCTACCAAGCCTCGTGCAATTGAGATTCTGGATGATAATTTCAACCTGACAAGAAGAGAGATGGTGAATATTCCGATCATAGGCCGTGTCGCTGCCGGCGAACCGCTTCTTGCAGAACAGAATATTGAAGATTATTTTCCTATTCCTGTAGAATATATGCCAAACAAGCAGACATTTATGCTCCAGGTACAAGGTGAAAGTATGATCAATGCAGGAATTCTGAGTGGGGATTATGTTATTGTTGAGCAGACTCCATCTGCTGAAAATGGGGAACAGGTAGTTGCACTGATTGAAGATGGCGCTACAGTCAAGACTTTCTATCGTGAAGAAGGTATTATCCGCCTGCAGCCGGAAAATGATGCATATGATCCGATCATTCTTACAGATGTCACTATCCTGGGTAAGGTAATCGGTGTTATCCGTATGTATTAAATCTCATTACTGGATATAGGATTTTTAATTAGAACTCAAAGTATAAAAAACTGGCAGAATGTAGTACTCCACTACTCTTCTGCCAGTTTTTTATAACTCTCACTATTTATGCTTCAAGATCTTCAACAGACACATGATGTCCATCTTTCCAGATTCTCTCCAAATTGTAGAACTGTCTGTTCTCACGATCAAAGACGTGTACAATAATATCACCAAAATCAAGTAACACCCATCTTCCGGATGCATTTCCTTCTCTCTGTACCAGAGAATATCCTGCTTTATGCAATTCTTCCTCCACATTGTCCACAAGGGCATTCACCTGACTGTCACTGTTTCCATTTACGATCAGGAAATAATCTGCAAGTACAGACACGCCTGAGATATCGATGATCTGGATATCTTCTCCTTTTTTATCACTGAGGGCTGTATATGCCAGCTTTGCCATTTCTTTTGACTGATTCATCTTTTATTATTCTCCTTTGTCGCTATAATATTGATAAGTTTCAATGCTCATCGGATCTACCGGCTTACCATTCTTACGCAGATAATTAACCGTATTCCCTGCACAAAGACAGATTGCATGGTCAATATCGACAAACACAGTTTCACGGATCTCCTGAAGACCAGGAATTATCTTTCTGTTCGGTTCAATATAATCAGCAATATAAATAATCTTCTCAAGCATTGTCATCTCCGGTCGTCCTGTTGTATGCCATGTAATTGCACTTAAAACGCCTTTATTGGTCACACCATACTCTTTCTCCGCGAAATATGCTCCCAGTTTCGCATGGACCAATGCCGGCATCTCAAGTTCTGATTGTGTAAGCGGAATACCGTGTTTTTGACATCTCTCAACCTGTTCCTGCGCAGAACCATACTTTCCACAATCATGCAGAAGTCCTGCCATCATAGCATCATCGATATCTTCATGATAACGCATTGCAAGAGATGCTGCTGTATACATAACTCCAATTGTATGTTCAAAACGATCTTTTTTCAGCTTTTTTTCCAGTTGTTTTCTAATGTCAATGAAAGCTTCTTTCATAATCGTGTTCTATCTCCTCTCTGGTTACTGTTCACTCCCGTGTCAATCACTTCGCTGATTGACACGGAGGATGCATGTTTTGGCTTGAATGCATCTCGTCATTTTGACAAGTGCAGATAAAATATGCTTTAAATATATAGATTCTTTTCTTTAATATAATCCGCGACAACATCAGGCACCATATAACGCACGCTGAGTCCCTTTGCTGCCCTTTCTCTTATTGTAGTAGAGGAAATCTCTACCAACGGTGCGCGAAGCAGTTCTATATGTGCTCCGTATGCTTCCGTGAGATATCGTATCTGTCCCTTCATTGCTGAAGCATCTTTGTCGTCACGCATTGCCGCAAGAATCGTACAGGTCGTAAAAATTTTTCTGAAATCTTTCCACTCTTCAAAAGCAAACAGAGAATCCGCTCCGAGAATAAAATAAAATTCATCGTTTGGGTAGATCTCGTTAAAATGCCTCATTGTCTGATACGTATAAGAGTGCTTCTTCGTATCCGCTTCTGAAAGATTCAATGAGAAATTCGGATTACTTTTTATTGCAAGACGAACCATCTCGATCCTGTGATGCATTGCTTCTTCTGTATCGAGTGTCTCTTTGTGTGGAGGATTTCCATTCGGTAAAAACCAAATCTCATCAAGTCCAAAATCTTCATAAGCAAACTCACCAAGAAGAAGATGACCGATATGAATCGGCTCAAATGTACCACCCATAATACCAATCTTCATTGTCTATACCCGTTCCTTTTCTACTATGGAAAACACGCTCTGCGAGTTTCCTATATTCAAATTCAGCTTCCGAATCATATAATAACTCAGAAGCTGAAAAAATAATTATTTTGGAAGCTGAATTTTCTTTTTATCGTCTTTTCCTTCTTTGTAAAGAACGATTTTCTTTCCGATTACCTGAACAACCTGAGACTGTGTTCTCTCTGCAAGTGTCTCTGCGATTTCTCTCGGATCATCCATGCAGTTCTTTAAAACACTGATCTTGATCAGCTCACGTGCTTCCAGTGCCTCGGCAATTGCCTCCGTAAGCCCCGGATTCATGCTTGCCTTTCCAACCTGGAAAATCGGATCCATTGTCATCGCAAGTCCTTTTAAATAGGCTCTCTGTTTTGTAGTCATAATATTCTCCTTATTTATAATAATCAAACTGAAGTCCGTACATTCTAACTGTGTCACCTTCCTGGATGCCAGCTCTCTCAAGATCTGCAAGAATACCTGAATCTTTCAGGAACTTCTGGAAGAATGCAAATCCCTTCTCTGAATCAAGATTCGTATATCCAAGCATTTTCTCAATCTTCGGACCTTCAACTACATACATTCCATCTGCCTGTTCTACCGTATAAGGAAGATCTTCATAGATCAGTTCATCATCCGGGAAGTATTCCTGCTCGAATACTACCGGTTTCTGATCCAGCTTCTGAAGCTCGTTACTTACATAGTAGAGAAGATCAGAGATTCCTTTTCCTGTAGCTCCGGAGATAGGAAATACTTTGATTCCCTTTGGCTCAAACTCATCTTTCAAGCGCTGAACCGGATCATCTTCCGGATCATAGATCAAATCCGTCTTGTTCGCTGCGATTACCTGCGGACGTTCCGCAATTTCTGGATTGTAAGCAGCAAGCTCTGCATTGATCTTATGAATATCATCAACCGGATCACGTCCTTCTGTTCCGGCTGCATCAACAACATGGATCATTAACTTTGTTCTCTCGATATGGCGAAGGAACTCATGTCCAAGACCAACACCTTCGGATGCACCCTCGATTAGTCCCGGGATATCAGCCATAACGAATCCCTTTGCTCCATCCAGATCGACAACACCAAGGTTCGGATTCAATGTTGTGAAATGATAGTTCGCAATTTTCGGTTCCGCATTTGTAACACGGGAAAGCAATGTAGATTTACCAACGTTCGGGAAACCGATCAGACCAACATCTGCAATCACCTTCAATTCCAGATTCACTTCCAGCTCTCTTGCCGGCTGTCCCGGCTGTGCATACTTCGGAACCTGCATGGTAGAAGTAGCAAAATGCTGATTTCCAAGTCCGCCTCTTCCGCCTTTTAAGACAACCTGACGTCTGTTCTCTCCGGACATATCAGCGATAACTTTTCCTGTAACAGATTCTTTAATTACTGTACCCTCCGGCACACGAAGAACAAGGTCTTTTCCGTCCTTACCGTGACAGCGGCGCTTTCCGCCCTGTTCCCCATCTTCGGCAGCAAATTTTCTCTTATGTCTGTAGTCAACAAGAGTATTCAGCCCTTCATCTACTTCGAAGATCAGGTCTCCGCCGTGTCCACCGTCTCCACCGTCCGGTCCGCCGTTTGGTACATACAGTTCTCTGCGGAAGCTGCAGTGACCGTCTCCGCCTTTACCGGAACGGATCAATATCTTAGCTCTGTCTGCAAACATATTATTCTCCTCTTAATTTGTATCAACAACTGTTTCTGTATCTTTATTCACATCATATATGCGTAAATTTCTTTATCATCTGACAATAAAAGATTTCTTTGAAAGAAAAAGCCTCAGACCTTAAAAAACGTCTGAGGCTTCCTTTTGCCATGTATGCGAGTGAAAAGATTCCGTCGGAACTTTCCAGCCAAAACTGATTACTCAGCTACTGGATAGATAGAAACCTGTTTCTTATCTCTTCCTTTTCTTTCAAATCTTACTACACCGTCTACAAGTGCAAACAGAGTGTCATCTCCACCGCGTCCTACGTTAAGTCCTGGATGGATCTTTGTTCCACGCTGTCTGTAAAGAATGTTACCAGCTTTTACAAACTGTCCGTCTGCTCTTTTAGCGCCCAGTCTCTTTGCCTCGGAGTCACGACCGTTCTTTGTAGAACCAACTCCTTTTTTATGAGCGAAAAACTGAAGATTCATTTTCATCATGGTAATTACACCTCCTTGAAAATTATGTCGATATATTTCTCGTAGTCATTGCTGTCTTCTATCTCTTCCAGACCAAGAATCATGGAATCCAGCAATAATGTGGCATCATGTGATGGTATTCCGTCAAAACGGAACTCAATACTTCCGGTATCTTCATCCGAAACGCAGCTTGTCTCATCATCTGTAAAACGCTCAATTGAATTCAGCGCATTGATCACGAGAGCGGATACTCCGGCACAGACAATGTCTTCACCGGCCTCTGCATATCCCGCATGACCCTCCATATCAAACCCAGCATATTCCTGCCGTTCGGTCTTATAAATGGTTACCTTAATCATCAGAAACAGATTAAGCGTTGATCTTTTCGATCTTTACTTCTGTGTACTGCTGTCTGTGACCGTTTTTCTTATGGTATCCAGATTTTCTCTTATACTTGTAAACGATAACTTTCTTTGCTTTACCGTCACCGATTACAGAAGCTGTAACTGTTGCACCTTCAACTGTTGGGTTACCAACAACCATCTTGTCGTTGTTAACTGCAAGTACCTGGTCAAATGTATAAGTCTCACCAGCTTCTACCCCAAGTTTCTCTACTCTAATGATATCGCCTTCAGCTACTTTGTACTGTTTACCACCTGTTGCTATAATCGCGTACATATGGCACCTCCTATTATCATTACTCGCCAACTATGGTGTCTGAAATCAGAACTTAAATACCTCGTTGTGCGGCATACTCATATATATTAACTTGCAAATTTAGATTTGTCAATAGGGTTCATCTAATTTTTTTATTTTTTCATAACAGTATTCAATAATACTTTTTCTTGTTATGATTCCAATGAATTTCTTCTGGTCATCCACAACCGGAACAAAATTCTGATTCATCGCTTTCTGAAGAAGATCCTCCATATCAGCATCTGCCGATACAGCCTCATAATCTGCTTTTCTTGGAAAATCCTGGATGAAAATTGTCTCTGCCTCTTTCAGGTTTAGATTCGTATACTTCTTGATTCCCCAAAGGATATCTCCTTCTGTCATTGTTCCGACATATTCCCCTGCCTTATTCAGCATTGGAATGGATGCATATTTATGAAATTCCATTGTTTCCAAAACCTGACGTAATGTGCTGTAATCATAAATAAAAGCAACCTCACTCTTCGGTTTCAGAAAAAATAAGATATTCATCTCTTTTCAGCCTTTCTTGGTTTTAAATCTGTGTCAGTACGAAAATCTCATACAATGCCTTGATCGCATTTTTAAAATCATCATGACGTACACCAACGATGATATTAAGCTCACTGGATCCCTGGTCGATCATCTTGACATTAATGTGTGCGTGAGCAAGTGCAGAGAAGATTCTTCCTGCTGTTCCTCTTGTAGACTTCATTCCACGACCTACGATCGCGATCAGTGCAAGATCAGACTCAAGCTCAATGTGATCCGGATCTACCGCTTTGTGAATTCCTGCAAGAATCTGCTGTTCTTTCTCTTCAAACTTATCTTTGTGGACAAAGATTGTCATTGTATCGATTCCAGATGGCATGTGCTCAATAGAAACACCATTGTCTTCAAATACCTGAAGTACTTTACGACAGAAACCAACTTCTGAGTTCATCATCGCTTTTTCAATTGTGATCGCAGCAAATCCGTCTGTTCCGGCAATACCTGTAATAGTATATTTCGGCTGACAGCATGTTGCTTCTACGATAAGTGTTCCTTTGTCTGCCGGTGCATTTGTATTACGGATATTGATCGGGATTCCTGCTCTTCTTACCGGGAAGATCGCATCTTCATGAAGGACACTTGCGCCCATGTAAGAAAGCTCACGAAGCTCTTTATATGTAATTGTCTCAATTGATTTTGATCCTTTTACGATTCTTGGATCTGCAATCAGGAATCCTGATACATCCGTCCAGTTCTCATAAAGATCTGCATTGACTGCACGAGCCACAAGAGAACCTGTGATATCAGAACCACCTCTTGAAAATGTAACTACACGTCCTTCCTCTGTTGCTCCGTAGAATCCCGGGATAACAGCATTCTTAGCCTTTTCAAGTCGTGCAGACATAATTTCATTTGTGATCTCGGACTGGAAATCTCCATTCTCATCAAAACGAACAACCTCTGCTGCATCAATAAATTCAAATCCAAGATATGCAGCCATAATCTTACCATTCAGGAATTCTCCTCTGGATGCTGCATAATTACTTCCTGCTTTTTCAGAAAAGTTCTTGCGGATCACTTCAAAATCCTCGTCCAGGGAGAACTTTAAACCAAGTCCATCAATAATTTCCTGATATCTATCTTTAATTGCTGCAAGCTTCTCTGTGAAATCTTCACCATTCTCAGCAGCCGCATAGCAGCCATAGAGCATATCTGTTACCTTTGTATCAGCTGAAAAACGCTTTCCCGGAGCAGATGGTACAACATATCTTCTGGATTCTTCTGCACGGATAATATTTCCAACTTTTTTAAACTGTTCTGCGCTCGCAAGAGAACTTCCGCCGAACTTTACTACTTTCTTCATTCTTGCTATTCCTCCAATGTAATTCTGCGTTGCTGTTTCGAGTTTCCCGTGAACAGTAACAATACTGCTTTCTGCATTATCGGTTCATTATTATACAGTGTTCCACAGTTCTTGTAAACTTTTAAATAAGAAAACTTATAGGAATTTCTTATAAACATTAATAATAATCAATTAAAACGTGATCTCTCCATATTCCGCCCGTGCAGCCTTTTTCAGATCATCCGGTTTCAATTTGATCTGCATTCCAATCTTCCCGCCACTTACATAAATGTATTCCTGATGCTGTGCACTGGAATCGATCACAGTCGGAAATTGCTTCTTCATTCCGATTGCCGTACAACCACCACGCACATAACCGGTCACCGCAGTAATATCCTTCACATGGAGCATTTCTACTGATTTTTCCCCGACTGACTTCGCAGCCTTTTTCAGATCAAGCTCCGCCGCAATTGGAATAACAAACACATAATGCCCGCCTGTTTTTCCAACCGTCACAAGCGTCTTATATACCTGTTCATGCGGAAGACCGATTTTATCTGCTGTTGTGATTCCATCGACAAATTCATCACACTCATAGGTTTCATATTCATATGGGATCTTGTTCCTGTCCAAGATTCTCATTGCATTTGTTTTCAGTTCTTTCTTACTCATTATATTAGCATCTCCTCTGTTGTCTCTGCCTGCAAATGCATCTGCTATTCTATCTCTCTTACTGCTTCATGCAACGGCTTACGCACTTTCTTTCTCGTCACCTCAGCAAGTCCAAGTGCTGTAATATCAACTAATGTTGTCTGGATCGGATCTTTCGCAAGAAAATATCGGAATTCTTTTAATAAAGTTTCCTCATTCTTTTCCTCATCCTGATTTATAAAATCAATCAGAATGATTCCAGACAGATTACGAAGACGTATCTGTCTGGCTGTTTCCTTCGCCGCCTCCAGATTCATCTTCAATGTAGACTCATCATCACCCTTTTTACGGACGTTTTTCCCGGAATTTACGTCTATCACGGTAAGCGCCTCTGTTACCTGGATCACCAGATATCCTCCATGTTTCAACCAGACTCTTTCTGCTAAGGCATGTTCAACCGCTGTTTCTGTACTATAAATCTTTCCAAGTGGATAACCACTGTCATCATGGAAATGAACCAGTTCCAGATTCTCCGGCATTTCTTTCTTGAAATAGCCGCAAATCTTTTCATATATTTCTGCATCATTCACAAGAATTTCTTCCATGCCATCCATATAGACATTTTTCAGATCTGTAATATAGGACGGTGGAGCAGATTTCAGGCATGAGAAACACACTCTGGAAGCCGCATATTTTAAAAGATGTTCATATTCCGCTTTCAGCTGTTCAATCTCTGTAAGGACATCTTCGAATGCAGCATCTTTTGCATTTGTTCTGATTATAAGACCATACTGGTCATTCTGATATTCCTGAAGGCGCTCCTTATAGGCTTCCCTGTCTTTTTTTGCAATTTTAGAAGATACACCTATTCTTGTATTATCATGCGTCAAAACGGCATATCTGCCTGTCAGACTGATATTACCGGTCACTGTCGGAACCTTTGTCTTTACAGCTTCCCTGCTGATCTGAACTACCAGTTCATCACCGATGCAAAGTGGCTTCTTCCCAATCTTATGCGTAAAAAATGCATTCTGTGCATCTCTTAAATCAAAATAACAATTAACGCCAGGTTCGATCTCAAGAAAAGCTGCCCCTATATTCTGTACGATATTCTGTACTTTGGCGACATATATATCGCCAATCTGATGCACCTTTTCCTGTTCGTCGGACTTTGCACAGTGAATTTCAGCAATCTGATCCTCTTCCAGAAAAAAGGTCCACACATGATTTTCTTTTTTCTCTATCAAAACTTTTCGTTTCATCTGTTTCTTCTCATTCCTCATCGCCTGTCATATCAACACCCATTTCCTCTAATGGAATCAGGGATCCATCTTCACTGCGATCTGTATACATTTCCAGTCTGTGATGCTGGAATTTCACGCTGTCCGGTTCAATTCCAAGGAACTGACAAAATGCTTCCATCACAAGATCCGGTTTCAGATTCTCTACACTTCCTGCTGCCACTTTCAGGTAAACAGAATCGCCTCGCAGTTCCCATGCATAGATCAATGGTTTAATGTCAACTTCCTTCTCGCTTCGTTTCGTCTGCTTTACGATCCGGATCTCCGGCTGTTCCATAAATTCTGAAAATCGTTCTTTCCAGCCCTCCGGAAATGCTCCCTTTCTCACAGATGTCAGATAATCTGCTCCTGCAAGGATTGTCATTCCGGTCATCTTCTTCTCCTCAGCAATTCTACGGATGCTTACGATCTCGATCCCCTCAATCTGACAGGCTTCGTTCATCCTTCTGACTGCATCTGCACTGTTGACTGCTTCTGTTAATTCAATATCAAAATATTCTCCGTCACTTGTCAGTCCGATTCCAAGCGGGTTAGCAAATGACATGATCATATGTGGACTATATCCTCCTGAAAATGCAATCGGAATATCCGCGCGACGCATCACTTTCTGGAAGAAACGCATCACGTCAAGATGTCCGATGAATCGGAGAGAACCATATTTTCTAAATTTAATTCTTGCCTTCATAACAGACACCTCCTCCAAATTTCGCTGCACCACATCCGGAACACTGCATACGGCAGTTCGGAGTTACTTTTTCTTCCATCGCACGATCCCATTCTCTGCGCAGGAACTTTCTTGTCACACCAATATCGATGAAATCCCACGGGAACAATTCATCTTCTCCACGCTCACGCAGATTGTAAAAATCAATATCAACACCCGTGTTCTCAAATGCCTGCATCCAAAGTTCATTGTGGAAACTCTCTGTCCAGGAATCGAACAAACATCCCAGACGATATGCCTCCTCGATCGCCTTGCTGATCTTACGGTCACCTCTGGCCATAATACCTTCCAGAACCGTAACTTCCGCATCATGCCAGTTATATTTCAGACTCTTACGGTTTAACTGTTCTTTAAATTCATCATTCACTAGATGTGCACGTCTCATATATTCTTCCGCTTTGCACATCGGAGCCCACTGGAACGGTGTGAACGGCTTCGGTACAAAGAAAGAAGAACTTGCCGTGATCTGACATTTTCCATGTCTCTGATCTTTTGGAATCTCATAATATCTGCGGGCAACCTTTTCCGCAAGGTGAGCAATCTCTTTCATATCTTCCTCAGTCTCAGTCGGAAGTCCAAGCATAAAGTAAAGTTTTACCTTTGTCCATCCACCTTCGAAAGCTTCTCCGGCTCCATTTAAAATCACTTCTTCTGTCAGTCCCTTATTGATCACGTCACGCATTCTCTGTGATCCGGCTTCCGGTGCAAATGTCAGACTACTCTTGCGGATATCCTGAACCTTACTCATTACATCAAGAGAGAAGGCATCGATTCGAAGAGACGGAAGAGAAATATTAATTCCCTTATTCTTAAACTCATCGATCAGATATGTTACCAGTTCTTTCAATTCAGAATAATCACTGGAACTTAATGAACTAAGAGAAATCTCCTCATGACCGGTATTCTGCAGCATATCATGCGCATACTGTTTCAATCGCTCAACATTTCTTTCTCTGACCGGACGGTAAAGCATTCCTGCCTGGCAGAAACGACAACCACGGATACATCCTCTCTGGATCTCAAGAACAACTCTGTCCTGCGTTACTTTGATAAAAGGAACAACCGGTTTCATCGGATACGGTGCATCTGTTACATCCATAACGATCTGCTTCTTAACTACAGCCGGTGCATATTCATTATTCGATGTAAATGATTTCAAAGTACCGTCTTCATTATATTCAGCATCATAAAAAATCGGAACATACAAACCCTCGATCTGCGCTGCACGTTCTAAGAACTCCCGGCGGCTCTTTCCTGAACCTTTCCATTCCTTATAAGCGTCAAGCAGCTCATCATAAGCTGTTTCTCCTTCTCCGATATAAAAGATATCAAAGAACTCTGCAATCGGCTCCGGATTGTATGTGCACGGACCACCACCAATCACAAATGGATCGTCTAAAGTTCTGTCCTTTGCATGCAGTGGTATCTGACTCAGATCAAGGATCTGCAGAATGTTCGTATAACACATCTCAAACTGAATTGTGATTCCGAGGAAATCAAAATCCTTGATCGGATCCTGGGACTCCAGTGCAAAAAGCGGAATCTGCTGTTCTCTCATCACTTTATCCAGATCATGCCATGGAGAGTAAACTCTCTCACACCACACATCCTCTCTGCGGTTGAACATATCATAAAGAATCTGAATCCCCAAATGAGACATACCGATCTCATAGACATCCGGGAAACACATCGCAAAGCGCACGTCGATGTCTTCCACGTTCTTCATCACCGCATTCACCTCTCCGCCGATGTAACGGGCAGGTTTCTCAATTTCTAATAAAATATCATCATCTAATGCTAGTTTTCTCATGGATTTCTCCTTGTATTTTGTACTTATGCATTTATATTACAAAATTGTAAATGCTACTTTTAACATCATATCTTTTGACGATAAAAAAAGCAACCTATTTTCTCTTTTTATGTAATTGTTAACTTGCTAAGCTTGTTACAGTCATATCTTTCAGACATGTACTCCGGTAGTCACTCGGTGATATTTTATATCTTTCTTTAAATACTCGGTTAAATGTTCTCTGACTTTCAAATCCACTATCCAGACAAATGTTTGTAATAGAATCACTCGTATTTTCCAAACGATGGCATGCATAGTTCAGCCTTGCATCGTTAAGATATTGATTAAAGTTTCTATGGAATGTTTTGGAAAAGAGTCTGGATAAAACATATTTGCTCACCCCCAGATCTTTTGCCATCTCTTCCAGCGAAAATTTCTTCTTAAAATTTGCTGATATATAGGAAACTGTCTGGTAAATAAGATCGTTGCTCCCCACATTACTCTTTTCTACCAAATTTAATTTTCCTATGCAGCGTGCCAACACAATTTGAAGATATGCCTGTGCAACAGTAATATCCGACTGTTCTGTCTCTA
>OLGD01000120.1_pt1 | contig 151917 bp, 145 predicted proteins | sample 1605311 | NCBI WGS metagenome assembly OLGD01 (sample SAMEA3888917, study PRJEB22519) | human gut metagenome | biome: human gut; feature: human-associated habitat; material: faeces | place: Denmark | collected 2010 | reverse complement strand
GAGAGTATAGAAGTGCGCCCTTTAGTTCCTAAAGGGATTTTATCAGTTCGACAAATTGGAATTTATTTACTTGTTCTGTTCGTTTTGTTCCAATTTGATATGTTCCACAATGGAGTCAGCAGAGTAATAGACAATAATATTTTCATTCTCTGTCATTACCCAGATATCACCATAAAAACCAGATAGCATACCGTCTGGATTACCCCAATCTTGTACAAGTTCTTCCCGTGTACATCCTTTGAATTGGCTCAAAACGAATGCTTCATCTTTTCCATCCAACTGTAACTGTAGGTAGACAAGTTCTTTGTCTGGAATATCATTTGAAAAATTGACAAAATACATTGCAACAGTAGTTGCCACAAGAACGGCAACCACAACTACTGCAATGACAATTTTCTTTTTCATACAATCACTCTCCTTTGTCAAATTCCAGTTTGTTGCTCAATTTTCATATTCAAATTGTACCATAAAACTTGTGAACAATTCTACCGCAACTTTGGACTATATGAGAAAAGTCCGAACAGTTTTCTGCCCGGACTTCCTCGCTCAATCATAAATCAATTCCGCTTTCACAATCTCCTCTGCCTGTGCCTTGCAAGCGTTCATCTGCCGCACCCATTCCATTTGGTTTTCGGCTTTCAGTTGCTCGGTCACGCCGTTTTGCTCTGCCAGTGACCGCACGATCAGCTCCATGCGGTTTCGTGCCGCTTCGTCAATCTTAGCGCAATACTGTCTTACGTACACCCAGCTATGTCCGGGGGATTGGCTGTATACAGGGGGCATCTTTCCGAGGAGCTCGAATCGTCCTTACTTTTCAAACACCTTTGCCACGTCTTCCAGTAAGTCCCGAATGTTCAGGTGCTGGGGGCAGATGTCTTCACACTGGCCGCACTTGAGGCAGTCGGAGGCTTTCGCGGCGCTCTTGGTGTGGACGTCTTGGTAGTAATAGTCGCTGTTCCAGTCGTGGAACTGCTTTCTTGTGTTCATGCAGGCGAACAGGTCGGGAATGGGAATGCCCTGAGGGCAGACCTCGGTGCAGTAGCGGCAGCCGGTGCAGGGAATCAGACCCTGTCCCCGGAAAATCGCGCAGACTCTGGCAATGGCCATCCGCTCTTCCTCGTTCAGCGGCTGAAAATCCTTCATAAAGCCGCAGTTATCCGCCATCATTTCCGTGCTGCCCATGCCGGACAAAACCATCCGGATGCCGGGGAAGCTGGCCGCGAAGCGAATGGCATAGCTGGCGTTGGAGCCACCGTGAAGCCCATCCAGCACCTTCTGCGCGTCCTCCGGCAGATTCACCAGAGAGCCGCCCTTTACCGGCTCCATGACGATGACGGGCTTGCCATGCTTGCAGCAGACCTCGTAGCACTTCCGGGATTCTACGGAGGTGTCCTCGTAATCGACGTAGTTAAACTGAATCTGGACGACTTCAATTTGGGGATATTCGGTGAGGATTTGATCAAGAACCTCGGCTTTATCGTGGAAGGAAATGCCGAAATGGCGAATTTTTCCCTCGTCCCGCAGCGCCATGACCGTTTCATAGGCGTGCATCTGCTTGTACTTGGCAAACAAATCCTTATTCTGGGCGTGCATCAGATAAAAATCGAAATAATCTACGCCGCAGGCTTCCAGCTGCTTCTGGAAGAAGGGACGGATGTCCTCGTTTTTCTCAATGTAGTGGCCGGACAGCTTGTTGGTAAGGATGTATGCTTCCCGGGGATAGCGGGAGGTCAGGCATTTCTTCAGCGCGATCTCGCTCTGGCCGTCAAGATAGCCGTGGGCGGTGTCAAAATAGTTGAAGCCGTTCGCGAGAAACATGTCCACCATTTTGCTGGTTTCTTCAAAATCCACTTCCTTGCCCTTCATGGGAAGGCGCATACAGCCGAAACCAAAATTTTTCTTCACTTCGTCAAAACAGGATTGCATATTGGGATTCCTCCTTGATTTCCCGGTATTTTTCACATACCACAAGTATATCATCCGATAGTAACAATCGGTCAATTGGCAATTTCTACAAATATTGCGGCGGGTTTTCTATGCGGCCTGCTTTGTTTTAGCAATTTTGCGGATCAGACTTTCGTGCATGACGGCCATGAGCACCAGAATCACCAGCAGATACGCAGGCAGCAGCGAAGCGGAAATATGCTGGGCGAGCAGACCAAACAGCGGCGGCATCAGGCAGGTGCCCACATAGGCGCAGGCCATCTGAACGCCGATGATTGCCTGAGACCTGTCCGCACCGAAATGCGCCGGGGTTGAGTGGATGATGCAGGGGTAGATCGGCGCGCAGCCAAGGCCGATGACAACAAAACCCACCAGAGAAGCGGTCGCCCCGAGGGGCAGAAACAGAATAATCACGCCGCACCCGATCAGCCCCTGCCCGAGACGAACCATCTGGGTATCGTTCAGCTTCATGGTGACAAAGCCGCTGATGGCACGACCAGCGGTAATGCCGATGAAGAACATACTGGCGAAGGAGGCGGCAGTCTCCGGGAGGACGCCCTTGTGGAGCGTCAGGTAGCTGCTTGCCCACAGTCCGGCGGTCTGCTCCACGGCGCAGTAGCAGAAGAAGCAGGCCAGAACCTCTTTCACGCCGGGAATCCGCAGGATTTCTTTCAGGGAAAGGGGCTTCGCTTCCGTCTCGTTTCCCGAGATATCCACGACCTTGGGGCGCTTCTTCCAGAGTGGCAGGCTGAAAATGAGCACCACGGTCAGCATCAGCTGAATCACGGAGATGGTGCGGTAGCCTGCGTTCCATGTGCCGCCGCTGGTCATGACATAGCCCATGATGTACGGGCCGGAGGCGGCGCCCACGCCCCACATGCAGTGCAGCCAGCTCATGTGCTTGCTCTTGTAGTGCAGCGCCACGTAGTTATTCAGGGAAGCGTCCACGCTTCCCGCGCCCAGCCCGTAGGGAACCGCCCACAGGCAGAGTTGCCAGAAGGCATTGCTGACGGAAAATCCCCACAGCGCCACGGCGGTCATGGCCACGCTGACGGCCGTGACCTTCCCCGTACCCAGCCGCCGGGTCAGCCGGTCGCTTTGCAGGCTGGAAACGATGGTTCCCAGCGCAACAATCATGGAAATGATACCGGCATAGGAAACCGGCACATCGAGCTGGGGATATATGGTCGGCCACGCGGAACCGAGCAGGGAATCCGGCAGTCCCAGACTGATGAAGGACAGATAAATGATGATGAGCAGAAGTTGAAACATGGTAAAAACCTCCGGGCTTCTCTTATATCTTGGGCAGCACCGCACAATTCGTCAAGAAGTCTCAGGCAGGATTTTTGTTCCAATTCAAAGTTCCGAAAATGGAGGAATACTGTATGTATTTCCCATTTTCGGAACTGCGGAAGTGGAGCAAAAAGACGGCTGAGACTCGCAGGCGCAATTGTGCGGTGTTGCCCTTGTATAATACAGCCGAAACGCGCTTGACGCAATCGCTATACCGCCGTATAATATAACAAAACAGACAAGGAGCGCTTTTATGGGACTTCAAAATTGCGGACTGAACATTGACGCGGCCAGACGGGAACTGAATCCTCACGGGACGTCGGAATTTCCCTGCGCCGGGTATTTGTGCCGTCTCAGCGACCTTCCCACGGACGCTATCATCTGGCACCGGCACGAGGAGCTGGAGATCATTTACATTCAGGAAGGCGCAATGAAGCTGCTGGTTCCCGGCGAGGAATACCATCTGGTGAAAGGGGAGATTGCCCTCATCAACAGCGACATCCTCCATTACGCCATCGGCGACCCATTCTGCGAGCTACACTCCGCCGTGTTTTCCCATGTTCTGGTTTCCGGCGGAAACACGACCGCCTTTTACAAAAAATATGTCTACCCGCTGCTGGCGTTTCCCGGCTTCACGGTCTGGCGCACGGGGAGACAGAATTTGGCCGAAGACTTTCAGGCTGCTTTTTCCGCGCTGGAAACGGATGCCTTCGCCTGCGAGTTTACGGTCAGGGAGCGGCTTTCCAGTATTTTGCTGAGCTGCTTTCAGGCGTTCGCGCCCCAGCTTCCCACCCAAAGGTCAGAAAAAAATACGGACACCGTCCGCATTGAAAAAATGTTGGAACATATCCATACCCACTATTTTGAGCCCCTCCAGCTCAGCGACATTGCGCAGGCGGCCGACTTAAGCGAACGGGAGTGCCTGCGGTGCTTCAACCGTACCATCGGCGATACGCCGGTGCAGTATCTATTGAAGCACCGGCTGCTGCGCAGCGCCGCAATGCTGCATTCCATGCCATCGGCAAGCATTGCGGAAATTTCGGCAAAATGCGGCTTCGACCACCCCAGCTATTACACCAAACAGTTCCGCCGCTTTTACCAATGCACGCCCAGAGACTACCGGAGTCAGCGCGTCTAGAAGGGGAGCGCGTCACCCGTTTTCCGGAAGCTTGTCCCCAATATACTGAAACCTTGGCCCATGATAGCCGTCCCGGTCTACGGTCTCATTCCACATGGCGGCGGGACGCACCCAAAGGCCATACTCGCCGTACAGTGCGCGGTAGACCACCATCGGTTCCCGCGTCTCCGAATGGGTCGCGGTTCCGATGACCTCATAGAGTTTGCCCTTGAAATGCCGGTAAAAGCCGGTTTTGATATCCATAACAGTACCTTCCTGAAGAAACGCGCCGGAGAAATTCTCCGGCGCGCAATGTCGTATTAACCTGCCTTGGGAACGTTGTTGCCTCTTGCGGTCATGTCCACGACCATGTTGGGATCGAACAGACCTCTGTCAGTGAACCGCTCTTTGTACCAGACCATGGTCTCACCCGTGACCATCAGACGCTTCTGACGGACGTAGGTGTTGTTAACCTCGGTGCTGGGATCTTTACTGTTGGAAATGAAGTAGCGGAAACCGGTCTGATACATGACGTTGAAGGATGTGCCGGTGTAGTCGGAAAGGTCACTGGCCTGGGCGAAGACGAAGGTGTCCAGATCGCCGATAATGGGCTTGATCTGCTGCGTCCAGCTCTGCAGGTCGGCGGTAATGCCTGCGGAGTTCATATCCCGGTACTTGCCGTTTTCGTAGGTGTAGCATGCCAGACGGTAGCCCTTGGCCTTCAGCGCTTCCACGATGGCAATAGCGCCGGCCTTTTCCTGCTCATAGAAGTCGTTGCCCTTGGTGCTGACGTAGGAGGTGTTGCAGCGGTAGCCGAAGATGCCCTGACTGCCGGTCACGGCCAGAATGGCGCGGGCACCGCGATAGGAGAAGTCAGGATGGGCTTTGATGAAGTCCTCCAGAATGGGGACAAAATCGTAATTGCCGGTCAGGGTGTTATTGGAGCTGTCGATATACTGAGCCTTGATATCGCCGTTTTCATCCAGAACCAGCTTGTTGGCAAAGCCCGCGCCGCCGGCGTCGGCCACGCCGTCTTTGTTGCTGTCAACCATGTACTCGAAGTAGTTGACCATGGTCTCGGTGAGCATGAGAGGCTTCTTCCCCTGAGGGAGGAAAATGGACTTGGCCTCGAACTGATCGGTGCCGGAAACGGTCTGCCCGACGCTGACGAAGTCATCAAAGTCCACCAGTACGTAGTTGTTGGCGTAGAGCTGCTCCAGAATCTTGGAGAACTCGTCGATGGTGACAAAGTTCTGATTGTACTTTCCGCCAAGCTCTTTGTCGTTGAAGGCGCGGGCGGGGTCAGCAATCAGCACGTGGAAGCTGAGGTTGGGAATCTGGGAATAATCCTTGTACTCAACCAGAGAATTCATTGCGTTGACGTACTCCGCGCGCTTTGTGCTCATATCGGGGTAGTTTGCAATATCCGGGAAGGAATCCAGCTTCTCAATGGCACCCTCATAATCATAGTTGGCGGCCAGCACGGCGGCCTCGTCCATAATCCGCTGATATTCTTCCTCCGCCGCTTGGGCATTGCTGATAGAAGCCTGAATCTCATTCTGCTTGATGGCGTCGTTGACCCGTTTCTTCTCGATGGCGTTGGAGATCGCGCCGATGACGAAGGAGAGAATCAGGATCAGACACACGCAGGCGATCAGCGGGGGCAGGTAGACCTCCTTGAAGATCTGCGATTTGGTCTTCCTGCGCCGACGCCGGGGATTGGCGGGGTCTACAGGTGCTTCCAGCGCTTCCTTATTCGTCAGGGGAGCAAAGTAAAGGTCATACAGCTTGGTGAAGACGTTGGGCTTCGCTTCCTTCGGCTCCTTTGGCTTGCGCTCACGGGGCGGTTTGGAGGCCTTTTCAGGCTTTTCCTTCCGGCGGCGGGCAGGCTTGTCCTCGACTTCCTCATCCGGGTAGTCGTCTTCATCCTCCGGCTCGTCATGGAAATCTGTGTCATCCTCCGGCGCGGACTGGAAGTCGGAATCATCCTCCGGTGCGGCCTGCGTCTGATCGTCCTCGTCGTCCAGAAATTCCGTCCCATCAAAGTCCGAGTCGTCCTCCTGCTTGTTGGTGCCGAAATCGTCATGCTCCTGAGAATTGCGGCGAACGGCCTTGGGGGACAGAATATCGTCCAGATCAAGCTCGTCAACGGTCTCATCGGAATCCTCGTCCAGACCCAGACCGCTGAGATCCAGCTCGTCGTCGTATCCGTCGGCGACGGTTTCATCCAGCTTGTCACCGCCGGAAGGCACGTCGTCAAACTCGGAAAGATCTATATCTGCGCCGTCTTCGCCGTCCAAAAATGCCTTGGGGTCGAAGTCGTCATCATCGAAATGGAAATCCGTGTCGAAATCGTCCTTAGCCATAGTTCATCCCTGCCTTTATGGTATAGTCAATAGTATTCTACCATCGACAAAGAAAAAAAGCAAGGGAAATCGGAAGAAAAGGTAAAAAAAGAGAAACAGGTCGAAACCGCGGGGTTCCGGGCGATAAAGCAAACGCGCGGACTTCCCATAGTTTCGGGGAAAGTCCGCGCATGGAAAAATCGATAAAATTATACGTAGCGGATGGAAATTTCGCCGAAGCTGGCATCGCAGTTGACGTGGATGACCTCTGCCGCATCGTCATCCGGCGCGCCGGAAACCGATACGCTTGCAAACGCGGCGCTCTTGGTCGGCTCCACCCGGAAGCGGCCGGGGACGATCAGCACCAGCTCGCCGAAAGCGCAGTTCAGATCGACGGTGCAGTTTTCGCCGAGATGCTCACATTTCTGAAGATCAACGGACAAACTGCCGAAGCTCACGTCCGCGCTGCCGCCGCCCAGCGTGGGCAGGAGGATGGTGTAGTGGTTCTCGCCGAAGGCTGTGTCGCAGTCAAAGAAATTGCCGGTGCAGGTGCAGTGCTCTTTTTTGCGGCCGCCGTTTCTGGTGGGGTGGAAGGAAAAGCAGCCGCTGTTGTGCGTGCCGTTTTTTGACTTGCGAAGAGTGTCCACCAGCAGACTGCCGCCGAACAGTAGCAGAAGAACCGGCAGAAGAAACTCCCGCCCCAGTCGGAAGGGGGCAAAGTTCAAATTGCTCATCAGAAAATACAGTCCGAACAGGGAGCAGCCCAGCCGGAAGAAGGAAAATCGGGGAAACAGCCCGAAAATGCCGAACACCAGAAGCGCCGACGGCCAGACTACGTCCCAGAGCTTCGCGTGGAAGTTCAAAAGATAGGATGTCAGCATGATGCCGCCCACCAGTAAAATCCAGATGGCAAGGCCGATGCCGCCTTTCTTTCCGTCGTCCAGAGACAGTTCCCATGTCATTTCCGGATGTACGTCGTTTTCTTCCCTGTCCGCCGGGACGATCTCGGCGGGGTGAACCTCTTTCCGTTCGACCCCCAGCAGCTCGTCAGTGGAGATGCCGAAGATCTCCGCCAGCTTCGGCAGTGCGCCGATGTCCGGGCAGGACTGGTCGTTTTCCCATTTGCTCACGGCTTGGGCGGTGACGCCCATCCGCTCCGCAAGGGCGTCCTGGGTCAGTCCCAGACGCTTGCGGTGGAAGACGATCCGCTTTCCCAACGTTTCTTCCATATTCTATTGATCTCCTTTTCCTTAAATGAAGTACATGGCAGGGCGTTTTGCCTTGCCGGAAGGGTATCAGTCGTTGCAACTGCCTATATCATGCCATAACCGGGACGAAAAAGCTATAAAATGTTCGTTAATATGGGAAGAATTTTTTCCCAACCGGCGGTTGAAATGGACTCAACCACTGGTTGCGGGCGGTTTTGCTTGCAATAACGGCTGGAATGTGGTATCCTTTTCCGTAGAAAACGGAGGGAATGACATGGAAAAAATAACCAGCTTTACCATTGACCACATTAAATTGCAGCCGGGGCTGTACGTCTCCCGGAAGGATAAGGTGGGGGCGGAGACGGTGACGACCTTCGACCTGCGCCTGACGAAGCCCAACGACGAGCCGGTGATGAACACCGCCGAGGTGCATACCATCGAGCATCTTGCGGCAACCTACCTGAGAAACGAGCCGACATGGAAAGACAAGGTGCTTTACTTCGGCCCCATGGGCTGCCGGACGGGTTTTTACCTCCTGCTGACCGGGGACTACACGTCCAAAGACGTTGTTCCGCTGGTGCTGGACTGCTTCCGCTTCATCCGGGACTACCGGGGAGAGGTGCCGGGGGCAAGTCCAAAAGACTGCGGCAACTACCTGGACATGAACCTGTCCATGGCAAATTATTGGGGCAGAAAATACGCCGCGCTGTTGGAGAACATTGACGACAGCCGACTGGTTTACCCGGAATAAGGAGAAAACAATGACGAAATTAGGAATTATTGGCGCGATGGATGTGGAGGTTGAAACACTGCTTTCCGAAATGGAGCAGGTGGCCTCCACAAAGAAAGCGGGCAGCACCTTCCACGAGGGCGTGCTGATGGGACTTCCCGTGGTTCTGGTGCAGTGCGGCGTGGGCAAGGTCAACGCGGCGCTGTGCGTGCAGATCCTCTGCGACTGCTTCGGCGTGACCCATCTGGTGAACACCGGTATTGCCGGTTCCCTTTGCGCCCAGCTGGACATCGGCGATCTGGTGGTGAGCCGGGACGCCATGTACCATGACTTTGACTGCATCCATTTCGGCTATCCCTTCGGCAAGGTTCCGGGGATGGATGTCATCGCGTTTCCCGCCGATGACACGATGCTCAGCTACGCCTTTGCGGCGGCGGAAGCGGTAAATCCCGGTCACACCCGGGTGGGCAGGGTCGCCAGCGGCGACCAGTTCGTAGCCGACCCAGCGGTGAAGGAAAAAATCGTGGCAAACACCCAGGGACTGTGTACGGAAATGGAGGGCGCGGCCATCGCCCAGACGGCCTACCGCAACAGCGTTCCCTTCGTCATCCTCCGCGCCATCTCCGACAAAGCGGACGACAGCGCGGAAATGGACTATCCCACGTTTGAAAAAATCGCCGCCCACCGCTGCGCCGAGGTCACCTGCAGGCTGGCAAAACACCTGCATGAAGCGGAAATGATGAATTGATTGCATTCTCCGGGGAAAGCTACCTCCGGAGGGATTCAACATGACGGAAAAACAATACGGCGCTCTGGTGGCGCGGATGGCGCCAAAATCGCCCATGTGGCGCGACTGTCTGAACGCTTTCTGGATTGGCGGGCTGATCTGTGTGGTCGGGCAGATATTCACGAACTGCTACGGCGCCTGGGGACTGGAAAAACAGGATGCCGGAACGGCCGCGTCCATGACGCTGGTGGCGCTGTCCGCGCTGCTGACGGGTCTGAGCGTGTACGACGATATCGCCAAGCACGCGGGAGCCGGTACGCTGGTGCCCATCACGGGATTTGCCAACGCCATCGCCGCCCCGGCCGTGGAGTTCAAGACCGAAGGTTTCGTTCTGGGCGTGGGCGCAAAAATGTTCACCATCGCGGGGCCGGTGATCGTGTACGGCCTGGCCGCAAGCGTGGTGTATGGGTTTATTTACTGGCTGTATACGATTCTATAAGAAGAGGCGCTGTCATCCGAAGTAAGATGACAGCGTTTTTCATTCCCGCGTAAAAAAGCGTTTTTGAAAAATTCGCCGTATTATGGGTATGACCGGTCAAAAAAAGTGAGGTGACGCCCGTGAAGGATAAAGCCGTGATCGAAGCAATCGCACGCCGGGACGAGCAGGCGGTGAGCGCGGTCATCGATAAATACTCCCGTCTGCTCTGGCCGATTGCCAGCGCGGTGCTGGAGAAGGTCGGGTGCGCTCAGGATGTGGAGGAATGTGTCGCGGACACGTTCATCTACCTCTGGGAGCACCCGGAAAAATTTGCCCCCGAGAAGGGAAGCCTGAAAAGCTGGCTGTGCATCGTGGTGAGAAGCCGCGCCATTGACCGCTTTCGGGAGATCACCCGCCGGGGCGTGCTTCCGCTGGAAGAGGCCGTTCTGGCGCAGACCCTTGGTCTACAGGAGGAAGCCATGCGCAAGGAGACCCGGCGGGAGCTGCTGGAAACGGTGAATTCTCTGGACGAGCCGGGGCGGGAAATTCTGGTGCGGCGATATTATTATGACCAGAAGCCGCGGCAGATCGCATTGGCATTGGGAATGACGGTGAAGCAGGTGGACAACTCCCTGTACCGCAGCAAGCGTCTGCTCAGGGAAAAGCTGTCGCAAGCTTGGGGAGGTGCGGAATGAATCGATTTACCAAGAATAATTTACGTAATATCCGGCAGACATTTGAAGAAAAAACCGGTGTGAATCTGAATGTAGAAAGCCGGGTATCTCCGAAGAAAACAACATATCTGCTGTTGGCGGCGGCGCTCTGCGCGCTTCTGCTGGCGTCCTGCGCCCGGACGCTGTTTTCGGGGCTTAACGGGGACGATCTGTCCCTGAAAGGAACCTATCTTGGGGACGGGATCGTTTCCATAGAGGTGGTGAACCGGTCTGATAAGTCGCTGGAATTCCAGAAGCAGGTGAAGCTCATGGGCTGGCGGAACGGGGAAGTGGAGCCTTTGCCCGGAGGAACGGTGCGCGTTGAGAATATCCGCTTCCCGGCACATTCCGGCGGCACCATGCTGGTGGATATTTCCGAAGCTTACGATATCCGGGCACTGGAAAACGGCACATGGGGGACGCGGGAGGAGAGCGGTTACTATCTGGTCCTGACAAATCATGATTTCCTGTTCGGCCACGACTGGATGTGTTTCTTCCACTTTTCTGAGCCTGCGGAGGAAATAACGCCAACAGAGCCGGAAACGCCGCCTGAACCTGCACCGGCACAGAATCTGGACGGCATTACCGACGATCTGAAATCCTACTTCGAGGACACCTATCTGGACGAACCGCCGACAATGACACAGGCGCATTTCGAGTATCAGCAGAAGGTGCAGGAGCTTCTGGCGCAAACAAACGGGACACTTGTTCACCCGGTCGATCCCTATGTTTTCGTCCAGACGCCCCGGGAACAGGTGTTCGACGAGACGCTGCCCGCAGAAATCCAATATCAGGTGGTGATTCAGCAATACCATTCCCTTGACGCATTCAACCGGATGGTTGGCGCGGCGTTTTCCGGAACGGGCAGCGACCAGTCCCTGCAAATCATGGCGGCGCTCCCGGAATATCAGGGGCAGACGGACGGCGGGCAGTGCATCCCAGTGGTTTACCTGTTCGTGTACGAACGTGCCGCGCTGACGGCGGAGAACCCGTATGCGTTCATCTATGGAAACATCATCCCGTTTTCCCGGATGGAGCAGGACAAGGTGTACGAGGACGACCGGTACGTGATCTACGACATGACCGACCTGTTCTACACCGATCTGGATGCGTATCTGGACGATTTTGTGAGCGTTATGAAGCGCAAGGTCAGTCTGTACTTTGACGAACAGATTCGCCGCCGGGTGCATAATGTGTACGATTATTTCCGGGACGCGCAGACGCTTTCCGGGCTGATCGAGAATCATCAGGCGGAGATGGAGACCATGGGGCATAACGGATAACAAATGATCCTGGCGCGAAAAGCGCCGGGATGCTGTTATTTTTTCAGGACTTCCCTCACGGTCAGGATATTTTCCTCCACGGTGAAGCGGATATCGTACCCGGCGAAAGACAGTCCGTAGACGCGCTCCGGGCTTCGCTGATAGGAGGGGCGGGGGTCGTGGGACAGAACGCCGATGGCGGCGTCCCGCTTGTCCTCCGGGAGCAGGGACAGAAGTGCGGGCGGGAAGCTGACGTTCAGCAGGAAATCCCCGGCGGTGTCTGTGAAGCCGCCGGTGGCGTCCGGGTGGCAGTCGCCGTAGGGAATGTAGGGCTTGATGTCGAAAATCGGGGTGCCGTCCATCAAGTCCGCACCGCCCACGTGCAGAACCGTACCGAATTCCCGGGTCTGCTCCACGCCCAGAAGACGGACGCTGGACAACCCCAGATTGTTGGGGCGGAAAGGGGAACGGGTGGCGAAGACGCCCATCCGGGTGTTTCCGCCCAGCCGGGGCGGGCGCACGGTGGGTGACCAGCCCTGCCGGACGGCCTCGGAAAACTGCCAGATGAGCCACAGATGGGAAAAGTCCTCAATGCCCCGCAGAGCGTCGGAATTGCGGAATTCCGGCTCGAAGACAATGGTGGAGCGGAGGGTTTCCACCAGCCCGCTCTGCCGGGGGATGCCGAATTTGGTGGCAAAGTCGCTGTGCATCCGGGCAATGACCTGAATATTGACCGTATCCATTACGCTCTGACCTTTCTCAAGCAGAAAGTGACCGCGAAAACCGCTGCAAGCCCCAGACTGATGGCTGCGCCTGCGGAGCAGCCGGAATAGTAGGAAACCGTCAGCCCGACGACCCCGGCGAGAAACGCGAACAGCACGGAAAAACCGTGGTACTGTTTCAGATTCCGGGCGACGTTCCGCGCGGAAGCGCCGGGCAGCACCAGCAGGGAATTGAGAATCAGCAGACCAACGCTGGAAATGGACAGCGTCACCACAACGGCGATGGCAGCGGTGAAAAGCGTCTGGGAAAGTCCCACGGGAATGCCCCGGGAAGACGCCAGCTGGGGGTGAATGGCGGTGAGGGTCAGACGGTTGCTGTAGAAAATCCAGAAAACGATCACGGCCAGCAGCACCAGCGCCAGCATTCCGATCTCCCCCGGCGTGACGGAGAGAATGTCGCCGATGAGATATTTATTGTACCGGGTGAAGCTGCCGCCGCCCACGGTGGCAACGAAAATGCCCAGCGCAACGGCGGAGCTTGAAAACACGCCAATCAGGGTATCCGCCGCCTGATTGGAGCGGCTTCTGACAAAGGAAAACAGCAGGGCAAACACCACGCTGAAGCCAACCGCCGCCCAGATGGGGGCGGCCACGCCGCAGATAATGCCGATGGCGATGCCCGTAAAGGCGGAGTGTCCCAGAGCGTCGGAGAAAAAGCTCATGCGCCCGGTGACGATCATGGTGGAGAGAATGCCGAACAGCGGCGCCATGAGCAGCAGCGCCAGCAGGGCGTTTTTCATAAAGTCCCAGTGGAGCATTTCAAAGGGAAGTGCGTCCCAAATCGCGTACCAGATACTCATGCGCGGCCTCCTCTCATGTGGAAGGTGCGGTGGAATTCCTCGGAATCCAGCACGGTTTGCGGGTCGCCCTGAATCAGAACGCCGTGGTCGATGAGCACCACCTGATCGGCGTACCGGGGCAGCAGGGAAAAATCGTGGGTGGTCATCAGGATGGACAGGTCATAATTCTTGCGGATCTCGTCCAGCATGTCCATCAATGTCTCCATGCCCTCCACGTCCACGCCGGAAAGCGGCTCGTCCAGAATGAGAATGTTGGGAATGGGTTCCAGCGCCAGCGCCAGCAGCACCCGCTGCAATTCGCCGCCGGAGAGGGTTCCTACCCGCTTGTTGACCAGTTCCTCTCCGTGTACCCGGGAAAGGCACTCTGCCACCGTGTCCTTCATGGCCTTGCCGAGGCCGAGAAAAGCTGGGCGGCGGCTCATGCAGCAGGCGAACAGGTCGGACACGCTGACCGGGTCGCTGGGGTCAAAAGCGGGACTTTGGGGAACGTAGCCGATGCGGGGCTTTTTGCTTCGCTGTCCCGGCTCGGAAAAGGCGATGACGCCCTCGTACTCCCGTTGTCCCAGAATGGCTTTCAGGAAGGTGGATTTGCCCGCGCCGTTGGGGCCGATGATGGCGGCCATTTCGCCGCAGTGGACGTGAAGATTCACGTCCTTCAGAATGCAGTCGGTTCCGATTTTCACGGACATATTCTCTACCCGAAGGCAGCAGGAATGGCCGCAGGAACCGCCGTGATGTGATAGATTCATCCCAATGCCTCCTTGATGGTGTCAATGTTGCGGTACATGGCGTCAAAATAGCTGTCACCAGCCATGGCCATGTCCAGCGAATAAACAGTCACGCCGGTTTCCCGGGAAATGACCCCGGCGGCGGAGGTGCTGCCGTTGCGCTCGGTAAAAATCGCGGGCAGATCATTTTCACGGACAACGCCGATCAGGTGTTTCAGCTCCTGAGCGGAGGCTTCACTGCCGGATTCTTCCTCCACCGCTTCCAGAATGGTCAGATCAAACGCCTGAGCAAAGTAGGAAAAGCCGTCATGAAACGTCACCAGTTCCCGACATTTAAGGCCGGACAGGCTGGATTCTCCATAGCTTTGCAGTGCGTCCAAATCTTCCAGCAGTCCGTCCAGATTAGCGGAAAATGTGTCCGCATATTCGGGATACCTCTGGGAGAGCCCCACGCAGATGTTTCCTGCCATCACCTTGGCGTTTTCCGGGGAAAGCCAGATGTGGGGGTCGTCCTCGTGGTGGTGATCTTCATGACCGTGGTCGTGTTCTTCTTCCATATGCAGAAGGGCGATGCCCTCGGAAGAATCGATGATATCCGAATCATCCAGAATGCTGTCCAGAAAATCCTCCAGCCCTGCGCCGGAGATCACGACGACCTCGGCGGCCTCCGCCGCCTTTACCTGTCGGACGTTCAGGGAGTAGTCGTGCAGGCAGGAGACGCTTTCCGTCACCAGTCGGGTGACGGTGAGGGGCGTACCCTCGCAGAGCCGGGAGGTAAATTCATACACGGGCAGGGTCGTAGCGGCAATTTGTGCCGGCTGTGCCTGAGACCGGCAGCCGCTGAGCAGCATCAGCAGTGCCAGCAGAACCGGAAGTAAACATTTTTTTTGCATTAACGTTCATCCTTCAACGCTTATATCTGCTTCCATCATATCATCTTTGTCAAGAAAAAAGGAGCCTGCTTTCACAGGCTCCCCATCGGTATGTATCACGTTAATGCTTCTCCATCCAGTCCTTTACCTTGGTCTTTGCCATGCGGACAATATCCTCGGCAGGGTAGATGGAAGTCTCTCCGCCGCCTACGTGCAGGAAGTACAGGCCCTCGGGCGTCTGGTACAGGTCTTCCTCGTAACCGGCGGGATCGCCCAGCTGGCTGAAGGAATAAGCCTTGATCAGCGTTGCGGTCTCAGTGTCGTATGTTTTCTTGCAGATGACCTTCTTCATGGAACGAACCTCCTTTACTGTTGAATTCCATACAACTGGTATTATACAGTTTTTTGTCCAGAAATCAAGGGCTAATTCCAATATGTTACAATTTTTGCAAAAAGATTGGAAGGTATACTGTTTTTTTAATACAGTGAAAGCGTATTTCTATATGCAGATTGCACAATAGAATTTCCTGATTCTGGAAATGCTTCCCGCTTGCTCATAGACTGCTTCGGTGGTATAATGGGGCAAAAAAAGGGAGGCGGAGAAATGAAGGACTTTCCATGTTTTGCCACAGACGACGGCGTGGCCAGCCTGATCTTAAAGGAAATTCCCTATCGGCAGGAAGCCTATATCCGCTTTCAGGACGTACAGCCGGGGCGGTTCGCGCCCTTTTTGCAGGAGTGCGTTTCCTTCTGCCGCATGGCGGGAGCGGAGAAGATATATGCTCAGGGCCACGAGGAATTGTCGCAGTATCCGCTGCACGCCGCCGTTTACGAAATGCGGGGAAAAGCGTGGGTGGATACGAAGCTGCTGGAAAACATCTTTCCGGTGACGGAAGCCACAGCGGAAACATGGCGAAAGCTCTGCAACGAGCGGATGCGCGGCGTTGACTGCGCCGCGACCCAGACCGCCGGGGATGAAAAGGAAATTCTGGAATCCGGCGGCGCGTATTTTGTCCACAGCGCCGGTGAACTTCTTGGTATTGGCTGGATGAAGGACACCGAACTTCTGGCGGTGTGTTCCGTGAAACCCGGGGCGGGGGAACGGGTGATGCACACGCTTATGTCGCTGGTGGAAGGCGCGGGAATGACACTGGAAGTCGCGTCCACCAATGCAAAAGCCATCCGCCTGTATGAAAAGCTGGGCTTTCTGCGCACGGCGGAGAAAGTGCGCTGGTACCGGGTCGGGTAGAAACCATGCGGCATCCCGTTTGACACCGGGGATAAAATATGCTATCGTATATTGGGGTCTATCTGAAAACCATCAACACGCCCAAACAGCGGGTCTTTTCCGCCTGCTGTGCACCATTTTTCCTTGCAATACACAAAGTATTCCTGCGAAAAAATGGCTTCATCAGGCGAAAAATCCCTTGCTGTTGGTCATGTTTCCGGTTTTCAGATAGACCCCAGAAAAATAAAGCAGTATTTGTCGGTTGAGAAACCGGCTTCATCGGAGGAAAAGAATGCGGTTTGGGCGAGGATTTATCATATTGCTGTCGCTGCTGCTTGCGGGGCTGATCCTGCTTGCGTGGCACGAAGAACCGAAACAGGGGACGACCCTTTCTCTGGAAATTTCCTCCGGCAGCTCGAAAGAGAAGATCACCTGCTGGCAGTCGGATTCCGGGGAAAGCTACTTTTTCCTGCCGTCCTACGGGGAGCTGGACGAGGCCAGATTCCGGGTCAGCGGAAAGGGAACGCTGGCGCTGGACGGCACGGTGCTGACCGACGGCATGTCCTGCGGCGGTTTGGTTCTGGACGAGCCCTACAATCTGACGAACGGGGCGGGGGACAGCATGGGAAGCGTTACCTTTGTCCGGTCGGGGAATGTGGCGGCCATCTATCTGGACGTGGCTTCCGGCAGCATGGACTATATTCATGAAGATCTTGACCACAGCGAGTCCGGCCGCATCCGGGTCTACAAGGCCGACGGAAGCCCGGACTATTCCGGGCGGGTCAAATCCATAGGCGGGCGGGGACAGTCCACATGGGCGGCGGCCAAAAAGCCATACAGCATGACCCTTTCTGACAGAGCCGACCTTCTGGGCATGGGCAAGGCAAAAAAGTGGATCTTGCTGGCGAATGCCTACGATTCCAGCCACCTGCGCAACAAAATCGTACTGGACGCTTCTGCCGCAGTTGGGCCGCCCTACACGCCAGAATGCCGGTGGGTGGATCTGTACCTGAACGGCGAATACGCGGGGCTGTACCTGCTGACCGAGCGGAACGAGGTAGATCCCGAGCGGGTCGATATTGCGGGAGACGGCAGCTTTCTGGTGTCCAAGGACTGGGAGACCCGCTTTATTTCCCGGAAGCGAACCTATTTTACCACGGATTCCCACGCGGCGCTTCGCATTCTTTATTCGGACATTTCTACAGAGGAACTGAAAAGCACATGGCAGTCGGCGGAAAACGCCATTCTTGCCGAGGACGGCATTGACCCGGTCACGGGAAAGAGCTGGCAGGAATTGATTGACATGGACTCGTGGGTCAGAAGATTCCTGATCGAGGAGGTTTTTGCGAACATTGACGCCGGGATACGCAGTCAGGCGTTTTTCCGGGACGGTGCGGACGGAAAGATCTGCGCCGGGCCTGTGTGGGACTATGACCTTTCATTTGCTAATACATTCTCATGGTCAATGCCAAGCCCAAACATGACCTTTGCCAGTATCGAGGGCATCTGGGGCTCCGAGTGGTACGCAAAACTTTACTTGAAAGAGGTATTTTACAGCCGCCTGACGTCAGTTTATGAAACGGAATTCCGCCCGCTGCTGGACTACATAGTGGGTGAGCAGATCGACCGGTACGCGGAGGAAATTTCCGCCGCTGCCGCTATGAACCGTCTTCGCTGGGGAACGGGAGACGCCGCGTTGGAAGCAAAGTGGATGAAGCATTATCTGTCGGAGCGTATAGAATTTCTGGACAGCCTGTGGCTGAAAAACGAGCATTACTGCAAAGTCACCGTTTTCCTGGAAGACGGCGTCAGGCTGCGCTACTATGTCTGCCCCGGAGAGGTCATGCCAGAGCTTCGGGATTACATCAGTACGCCGTTTGTCACCTACGATGGCTGGTATAATAAAAAGACAGAGGAACCGTTTGATTTGTCCCAGCCCATATGGGAGGACACGGACATCTATCTGAAGTATACCCAGAATCAGCAGGCCGCGGAGGAGGAATACGCCACGGAGGAAGCTTCCATCCTCCGCTACGCACCGCTGGCGGCATTTATGGTGCTGGGGGTGCTGATCGTTGCGGTGGACATCTACCGCAGCCGAAAGGAGGGCAGACATGGGAGAACCAAAACCGGTCAACTTTCGTCATGAGCTGAAATACCTCATCAGCAGCGCGGAGGTGACCATGCTCAGAACCCGGCTGTCGGGGCTGATCTCTCTGGACGCCCACGCGAAGAACGGGCATTACACCATCCGCAGCCTGTATTTTGACGACTATGACGATCGCTGTCTTCTGGAAAATGAAAACGGCACCGACCCCAGAGAGAAATTCCGCATCCGCATTTATAACGGCAGCGCCGAGCGCATCAGTCTGGAATGCAAGCGTAAGGAGCGGGGGATGACCCATAAGACATCCTGCCCGCTGACCCGGGAGCAGACGGAGCTTCTGATGGCGGGAAAGATAGTGCCCAATGTGGCCGACCAGCCGCCCCTTCTCCAAAAGCTCACGGCGCAGATGATGACCCGCCGCCTGCACCCCGTGGTCATCGTGGAATACGAGCGCATTCCCTTCGTTTATAAAAGCGGCAACGTCCGCATTACACTGGACACCAACTTAGTTTCCTCCAGCGATGCCAGTCAGTTCCTGCGTGAGCGGATACCCCACCGGCCGGTCATGCCGCTGGGACAGCAGCTTCTGGAAGTCAAATACGACGCCTACCTGCCGGACTTCCTGTATCAGAGCCTCCAGTTGTCCGACTTAAGGCAGACGGCATATTCCAAATACGCACTGTGCAGAAGATATACAAGATAAGGAGAGAGTTATGAGCTTCAAAGATATTTTCAAAAAGTCCTTTCTGGAGGGCTTCGCCTCCACGGAGATCACCACGCTGACGGTGGTCACGGCACTGGGCGTGGCGTGCCTGCTGGCACTATACATCTTTTTCGTCTATCGGGTCGTGACCCGGAAGACCTTCTATTCCAAGAACTTCAACATCACGCTGGCCGGTGTCACCGTGATCACGGCGTCGCTCATTCTCACCATGCAGTCCAGCGTGGTGCTGTCGCTGGGCATGGTGGGCGCGCTGTCCATCGTCCGCTTCCGTACAGCTATCAAGGAGCCGATGGACTTGATGTTCCTCTTCTGGTCGATCAGCGTGGGCATTATCTGCGGCGCGGGGCTTGCCCAGGTGGCGGTCATTCTGTCCGTGGTGATGACCCTTGGCATCCTGATTCTGGACAGGCTGCCCGTGGCGCGCGCACCCATGATCTTTGTGGTCAACGCCGATAACTTCGACGCGGAGGACGCGGTGGTGGAAGCCGTGCGCAAATACGCGAAGCATTACCGCATTAAGTCCCGGAATCTGGCGGAGAATTCTCTTGATCTGGTTCTGGAACTGCGGACGGACGAGGGCGGTAAGCTGGTCCGGGAAGTGATGGGGCTTGCGGGCGTGACTTCCGCGTCTTTGCTTGCTCACGACGGCGAAGTTACATTCTGACCACTGTACAGGAAAAATACTTGACAGGCAGAAAAGTCTGTGCTATAATACCCGACAGTCAAGGAAATGTACTTGACACGGGAGGTTCTGAATGGACGCGCTGGAAATGTCGCTTCTGTATGACTATTACGGTGGACTGCTGACGGGCAAACAGAGGCAATGCTTTGATCTGCGCTACAATCAGGATCTTTCTCTGGGCGAGATCGCTCAGGTGATGGGCGTGAGCCGTCAGGCCGTAAGCGACAACCTGACGCGGACGGAGGCGCTTCTCCGGAAAATGGAGGATAGCATCGGCTGTGTCGGCCGGGATCTCAAGAACCGGAATGCGTTGCGGACGATTCTGGACGCTGCGGAACGCCTGAAAACGTACCCGGATGAAACCGTTTCAGTTCTGGCAGGGGAGATTATCGAAGCTGCTCAGGACTTTGAGGAGTAAAGTATGGCATTTGAAGGCTTAACCGAAAAGATTTCCGCGACCTTCAAAAAACTGCGCGGCAAGGGACGCCTGAAAGAGGCGGACGTAAAGGAGGCTATGCGGGAGATTCGCATGGCGCTGCTGGAAGCGGACGTCAGCTATAAGGTGGTCAAGGATTTTACCAAATCCGTCACCGAGCGCTGCATCGGCGCCGACGTTCTGGAATCCCTGACTCCAGCCCAGATGATCGTGAAGATCGTCAACGAGGAGCTTTGCAAGCTCATGGGCAGCGACACCAAGCATATCAACATCAACCCCAACGGCCCGACGGTGGTCATGCTGGTGGGCTTGCAGGGCGCGGGTAAAACCACCAACGGCAGCAAGCTGGCCGGACTGATGAAGCGGCAGGGCAAGAACCCGCTGCTGGTCGCCTGCGACATTTACCGTCCCGCCGCCATTCAGCAGTTGAAGGTCTGCGGCGAAAAGCTGGGCATTCCCGTGTTTGAAAAGGGAACGCAGGACCCGGTGCAGACGGCGAAAGAGGCCGTCCTCTACGCCCGTCAGCACGGCCATGACATGGTGTTTCTGGACACCGCCGGCCGTCTGCATGTGGACGAGGCTCTGATGAACGAGCTGAAAAACATCAAGGCCACCGTCAAGCCAGACGAAATTATGCTGGTCGTGGACGCCATGACCGGACAGGATGCGGTGAACGCCGCTCAGAGCTTCAACGAGTGGCTGGACATCGATTCCGTGATGCTGTCCAAGCTGGACGGCGACGCGAGAGGCGGCGCGGCGCTTTCCGTCCGCGCAATCACAGGCAAGCCCATCAAGTTCGCCGGTATCGGCGAGAAGCTGGAGGACATCGAGCCGTTCCATCCTGACCGGATGGCCAGCCGCATTCTGGGCATGGGCGATGTGCTGACCCTCATCGAGAAGGCAGAAAAGGCTTACGATGCCAAAAAGGCCGCCGAGATGGAGGAAAAGCTGAAATCCAACCGCTTCACCCTTCAGGACTTTTACGACCAGATGGTGCAGATGAAATCCATGGGCTCCATGGAGGAAATTCTCGCCCAGATGCCCGGCGGCGGAAACCTCAAGGGCGTCAAGCTGGACGAAAAGGCCATGGCGCACACCGAAGCCATCATCCTGTCCATGACCCCCAAGGAGCGGGAAAAGCCCGAGATCATCGGCGCAAGCCGGAAAAAGCGCATTGCCGCAGGCGCTGGCCTGAAGGTAGAGGACGTGAACCGGCTTCTTAAATCCTTTGAGCAGATGCGCAAGCTCATCAAGCAGTTCTCCGGCCCCGGTGCGGGGAAGAAAATGAAGCGCATGGGCCGTATGGGCGGCTTTGGCGGCTTCCCCGGCTTCTGAGCCGAAGCCGTATTGATTCGTTCGCTGTAAGCAAATATGCTTTGCGATATAGATTTATAGATTATTTATGGAGGTGAAACTCTCATGGTTAAGATCAGACTGAGAAGAATGGGCGCGAAGAAGGCTCCTTACTACCGGATTGTTGTCGCTGACTCCCGTTCTCCCCGTGATGGCCGCTGCATTGAGGAGATTGGCACTTACAATCCCTTGACCCAGCCCGCTACCATCACCGTCGATGCCGAGAAGGCTCAGGCATGGATCAAGAACGGCGCTCAGCCCACTGACACCGTCCGCGGCCTGCTGAAGAACGCCGGCGTGCTGTAAGATCCGCAAAGGAGAATTCCGCAATGAAAGAACTTTTGCTGTATATGGCAAAGAATCTGGTGGATGATCCTGATGCCGTCACCGTAACCGAAACCTCTGACGAGGAAGGGAAGGTGCTGGAGCTTCGTGTTGCCGAGGGCGACATGGGCAAGGTGATCGGCCGCCAGGGACGGATCGCCAAAGAGATCCGCACCATTATTAAGACTGTAGCCCAGCGCACAGGCGAGAAGGTCACGGTCGAAATCGTGGATTAAACGAGGATGCGTGACATTTGTCACGCATTTTTCGTTATCCCGGCAATCTGACATGAAATCATCTGCTCTTATGAGCAGTAGGGGAGAACCTAAATGAAACTTCCATATATTGAAGCCGGTGAGATCGTCACCACCCACGGCGTCCGGGGAGAGGTGAAAGTCCTTTCCTGGCTGGACAGCCCGGAAATGCTCTGCGAATTTGACCGCTGCCGGATAAGCGGCAGGGAATACGTCATGGATTCCGTTCGGGTGCAGAAGACCTGCAATCTGGTCAAGCTCCGGGGCGTTGACACCATGGAGGACGCCCAGAAGCTTCGGGGGAAAACCATGGAGCTGTACCGGGAGGACATCTCCGACGAGCTGATCTTCGCTGCCGAGCTGGTGGACGTGGAGGTCTACGCAGACGGTGCGTGCATCGGCAAGATCAAAGAGGTGCTGGACTACCCCGGCAACAGCGTCTACGTCGTGCAGGGGGAACGGGAGTACCTGATCCCCGCGGTGAAGGAATTCATTCTTTCCACCGATCTGGAAAGAAATCAGATGCAGGTGAAACTGCTGAAGGGAATGGCAAGCGATGAGGATTGACATTCTGACGCTGTTTCCCGACACGCTGGGGGATGTGCTTTCCGAAAGCATTCTGGGGCGCGCGCAGGAGCGGGGATATATTTCCATCGAAGCCCACCAGATACGGGACTACACCGCAAACAAGCAGAATCAGGTGGACGACTATCCTTACGGCGGCGGGCGGGGCGCCATCATGCAGGCTGACCCCTTATACCGCTGCTGGGAGGCGGTGTGCGACGAGGCCGGTGGGGCGGTGCATACCGTCTATCTGTCCCCCTGCGGACATACTTTCAAACAGGCGGATGCCATTCGCCTGAGCAAGCTGGACAATCTGATTCTGGTCTGCGGCCATTACGAGGGCATTGACCAGAGGTTTATTGACGAGTGCGTGGACGAGGAAATTTCTGTGGGTGACTTCGTCCTCACCGGCGGGGAGATTGCCGCCATGGCGGTGACGGATGCGGTGTGCCGCATGGTTCCGGGGGTGCTTGCCGACCCGGAGTGCTTTGAGGACGAGAGCCACTTCAACGGCCTGTTGGAATACCCCCAGTACAGCCGTCCGGCGGTATGGCACGGTCGGGCGGTGCCGGAGATCCTGCTCTCCGGCAATCACGAAAAGGTGCGTCAATGGCGGCGGAAGCAGGCGCTTCGCCGCACCCGGGCGCGGCGGCCGGACATGTATGCACAGCTGGATTTATCGTCGAAGCAGGACAAGAAGCTGCTGAAGGAAATGGAGGCGGAAGACCGTGAACAAGCTGGAAACTCTGAAAACATGGGTGCAGGAGAGTAACCGCATCGTCTTTTTCGGCGGCGCGGGAGTGAGTACAGAGTCCGGAATCCCGGATTTCCGGAGCGTGGACGGGCTGTACCACCAGAAATTCGACTACCCGCCGGAGGTCATCATCAGCCACAGCTTTTATGAGCGGAATCCGGAGTATTTCTTCCGGTTTTACCGGGAGAAAATGCTGCCGCTGGGCTTTGAACCCAACATCACCCACAGGATTCTCGCAAAGTGGGCGCAGGAGGGAAAGCTTCTTGCGGTGGTCACCCAGAACATCGACGGCCTGCACCAGAAGGCGGGGTCGAAAGAGGTCTATGAACTGCACGGTTCGGTGCTGCGCAATTACTGCACCCGCTGCGGCAAATTCTACAGCGCCGAATTTGTCAAAAATGCCCCGGGCATTCCCCGGTGCAGCTGCGGCGGCATCGTCAAGCCGGATGTCGTCCTTTACGAAGAAAGTCTGGACGAACAGACCATTGCGGGCAGCGTGAAGGCCATCCGTAGTGCGGACATGCTCATCGTGGCCGGGACCAGCCTGACGGTGTACCCGGCGGCGGGGCTTATCAATTATTATCGGGGCAGCCGGCTGGTGCTCATCAACCGGGACGAGACGCCCTATGACGGCAATGCCGATCTGGTGTTGCACGAAAGTCTCGGGGACGTTTTTTCACAGTTGGCATAAAATCAGGGAGGAAGCACAGCTTCCTCCCTGAAATTTTATGTTTTTGTCTTTTGCATTCTGCGGGATTTCCATTGGGCGTACATCCGGAACACGGTAGACCCCAGCAGGATGCCCACCGCCATTATACCGGCAATGGCGGCGGTGTTCATGCCCCTGTAGGCAAACATATCCATCTCGCCCCGCACGGCGAAGTTCATGGTGTAATACACCCCTGCGCCGGGAATCAGAGGGAACGCGGACACCAGCAAATAGGAAATGGCGGGATATTTGCGGATTCTTGCCATAATTTCGGAGTATAACGACGCAAACAGAGAAGCCCAGAAATAGGAGAGGATCTCGCTGAATCCCAGCCGCTGGCTGAGCCAGAACACCACCCAGCACGCAACGCCGCCGATGGTACACAGGATTCCCCCCGGCCCGTGAATATTGAACAGAATGGAGAAACCAAAGCATCCGATACAGGCGAACAGGCACTGCGCCAGAACGGAATGGTCAACGGCAGGTGCGGAAACCGGTGCGCCCCACAGCCGCTCGGCAAGCGACCACGCCGTGGCCGTCCCCACCGCCAGAGCCGCCGCAATCAGGAACACCTGAACGATCCGGTTGATGCCGGAATTGGTGTCGCCGTAGATGATGTCCCGCATGGCGTTGGTGAACAACAGGCCGGGAACGAGGATCATCAAAGCGCCGATGGTAATGGCGTCTGGATTCTTTGCAATGCCCATAGCGCCGAAGGCATAGGCCAGCAGCGCCATCAGGAAGGAAGCGGCAATGGTTCGGAAGAACTGGTTAGTGTCCTGCGCGTCCAGAAACCGAATTACAAGTCCTACCAGTATCCCGCAAATACCGGCGCAGAGGCCGTCCAGAAAATTGCCGCCGAACAGCAGCCCGAAGCCCAGTGCGCCCAGAAAATACCCCAGATAAACGATGGGAACCGGATAGACAAGCCGCTGAGAGCGGGTGACCTCCATCCACCGCTGGGCTTCCTTCGGCTCCGGCGTTTGACTGCAATAGGCGCGACTCAGGCCGCTGAATTTTTCTACAGAGTCCAGATCGTTGCCGTGGGAGCCGATGCGGCGCATCCGGGTGATGGGGGTACCGTCCTCCATCATGACGGTGACGATCAGATAATTGGGAATGGCGAACACTTCCGACGCGATGCCGTAGCTGCTCAGCACCCGGCTGACGCTTTCCTCCACCCGGAAGGTCTCCGCGCCGCACATGGCAAGCTCGTAGCCTAAGTCCGTGGCAAGATCCAGTAAAATGTTATAGTCCATGGGAATCCCCCAGTGTCATAGTCTGAAAGCAGTAACAGTATACCATATGCCCTGAAAAATACAAGCCGGTTTTTGCATCCAAAACACGGCTAATCGAACAGAGTAGGGGAGAGGGGGTTATCCAATGCGTCGAAGCACATCAGAATCTGTTCCCGGGAGGTCTTTTCCACGGCAAGATTGACGGGGATTTCATCTCTGCCAAACAGGCCGATTCCGGTTGTTTCAATATTTTTCTGAAATTCGCCGCTTTCGTATTTGCACATCACAAAGCACTTTACGACCCCGTAGGCATAGTTCGTGACATTGTGCTTCCGCCAGTCCTGGACGGCGATGAGCCGCTGCGCCGTGACGGTGAATCCGGCTTCCTCCCGGACTTCCTTTTCGGTGTTGGACGCAATGGACTGGTCAACGTCGCACCAGCCGCCGGGCAGACACCATGTGCCGTTATTTTCATACACAAGCAGGATTTTGCCGTCGATAAAAACAGCGGCTCTGGTATCGATTTTCGGGGTCTGATAGCCAGTCTCATTGCAGAACAGATCGCGGACTTTCTCCATGGAAATATCCGTTTTCGCGGAGATCATCTCCGCGGCGATTTCCCGCAACTCAGCGTACCGCTCCCGGTCATATTTGTCCTTCCCGTATTGAAGCCCCGCCTGGGCGATGCTCTGAATGCGGATGGCGTAATCCAGCAGCCTGTCGTTCATGCGCCCTATTCTCCTTTTCTCGACATTTCACCAGAAATCACTATACCATAGCCACCCGCGTTTTTCAACAGAAAACCGCCCGAGGGAAAACCCTTGCAAATAAAATTCGGCTATATTATAATACAGTCAACCAAACGATTGGAGGTACGTTTTTTTGAGTGCAACCGTTTATTTTTCTCCTGTTATCACCCCGGAGAAGGTTCTGGATATGTTCAAGCTGGTGGACAAGACGCTCCCCGGCAACATTGCAATCAAGCTGCATTCCGGTGAAAAGGGAAATCAGAATTTCCTTGGCCCGGAGTTCTGGAAACCTGTGATCGACTACGTCGGCGGCACCGTCGTGGAGTGCAACACTGCCTATGGCGGCGCCCGCAACACCACCGAGAAGCACCGCAAGCTGATGGACGAGCACGGTTGGAGCCGCTATTTCACGGTAGATCTGCTGGACGCCGAAGGCCCCGATATGCAGCTGGATATCCCGAACGGCAAGGTCATCAAGAAAGATTTCGTCGGCAAAGATTTGAAAAACTACGACTCCATGCTGGTGCTGTCCCACTTCAAGGGACATCCCATGGGCGGCTACGGCGGCGCACTGAAGCAGCTGTCCATCGGCGTGGCATCTTCCTACGGCAAGGCGTATATCCACGGCGCGGGCGTGCCGGAAAACCTCTGGACGCCGGATCATGATTCTTTTCTGGAATCCATGGCGGACGCAGCCAGCAGCGTTGTGAATTACTTCCACGGCAACATGATTTTCATCAACGTCATGAAGAACATGAGCGTTGACTGCGACTGCTGTGAAATTGCGGAAGACCCCTGCATGGCGGACATGGGCATTCTGGTCTCCACGGACCCCATTGCCATCGACCAGGCGTGTATCGATCTGGTGTACGGCTGCGATGACCCCGGCAAGGCGCATTTTCTGGAGCGCGTGGAAAGCCGGAACGGCGTCCACACCATTGAAGCCGCCGCGGCGCTGGGCTTCGGCAGTCGGGAGTATACGCTGGTGAAGGTTGACTGATTTACGCACCGCTGAATAAGAAACACTAAAAACGTCCACCGTGATTCCGCTGGAATTACGGTGGACGTTTTGGCTAAAATTACATCGTCGGAGCCTCGTAGACTTTGGATATTGTCTTTTCGTCTGCCATTTCGATCACAAAATTACCGGGAAGCCTTTTCTCACTGCTCCCGTCCCGATACATCAGGAAAAACCGGGATATCATATACCCTTTGTAAAACCGCGCGTCATAGATGTTGACGCAGAGCAGTTCAAGGGGGCCGGTCAGTACCACTTTGTTCTTTTTGATGGCGGATTGGATGATGTGTGCCGACGTTTCCTCAAACGACGTGATCGCGTCGGAAACCCTCCGGCAGCAGCTCTCTCTTTCCGGAAAATCTCCGTCGGACGGACAGACCGTTTTCAGCATGGAACAGGCGACGGGACGTTCGGCTTGGTTGAAGGAATATGCGCCAGAAGCAGCCAGTGCGTTGACCATCAGTGCGCCGCTGTAGTAGCAGGAAATTCGGATGGGGAACAGGCACTCCGGCTTCGTCATCGCTACGCGCATACGCTGCGTCATTGCGGCAACCGCCTGTTCGTCCAGCTGCCGCAAGGTCATCCACTCGACATAAGTCGCGGTGCCTTCGATCTCTTCTACCTTGCTTTCGTAGGCGTATTCGTATGGGTGGCGTTCACTGCGCCGCTTTCTGTGGGACAGCAGCTCCTGATAGGACGCTTCATCAAAGTGATCGAGTATGCGCAGCAGAAGTTCGTTTTCCCGCAATTTCAGGCTCAGATTGTCCGCGTTGTATTGATAACGATACAGCGCTTCCATTTCATCCGCCCAACAGTTCCAGTTCTCCACGGTCTGATAGCCATGGAACATTTCGTGGACGATTTTGGACGCCAGAACAGGGATGGGGAGGTCGTCCACCACTTTCCATATGGCTATCTGCTCTCCCTGAAAATTAATGGAGGTGTTTGCGCAGAAATCGCCGTTTTTTTCAATGTACGCCCCGTCATAAAAGCATTTTTCATCGTCATACAGGGCGAATTTCAGCGGCCGGAAGCCTGGCCAGATGCGCCCGAAATCCAGCGACGAGATCGTCTCAGATACCCGGCTGTACAGTTCATCCAGATTCATATGGTATTCCCTCAGTATCGTTTGATTTTCTTTAACCAGTAAAAAGTCCGCCGTGGTTCCCTCGAAACTACGGCGGACTTTTTGGCGGAGATGTGGGGATTCGAACCCCAGCACGGGCAGAACCCGCCTACCGGATTTCGAATCCGGACCCTTCAACCGCTTGGGTACATCTCCATAGCTCTTTGATTCCCGGTCATTATATCAGCGGTTGCGAAAAAAATCAAGACTTTTCCGCATTTCTCTTTCTTTCGGCAGGAAAACATTGCCCACGTGCCGTTCACATTTCAAGGGTAGACTTTTTCCCCAATTTGTGATACCCTAAGCATAACCCAAGAAAGAAAAGGGTAACGCTTATGATGAAAAAAACAGAAAAGCTTCTGGCGCTTATGCTGTGCGCCGCCATGATCGCGGGACTTCTGGGCGGCTGTCAGAAGAAGCCCAAGCGCACCACCAAGGAAACCGACGAGACCACCTATGGTATCGACGTTGCACGCTATCAGGGCACCATCCGCTGGGCGGAGGCCGCAGCATCCGGGGTGGATTTTGCCATGGTGCGGGTCGGTATGCGGGGAATGGCGGAGGGGGAGATTTCTCCCGATTCCAACGCCCGGTATAACCTTCAGGAAGCGGAGAAAAACGGCGTCAAGCTGGGCGTATACTTTTTCTCCACTGCCATTTCTCAGGAGGAAGCCGTGGAGGAGGCCGACTGGACGGCAGATTTCATCGCCCAGTATCCCATTACCTATCCAGTGGTCTACGACTGCGAGGGCTTTACCGACATGGACAGCCGCCAATATGGCATGTCCAAGACGGAGCGGACGGACATCGCTCTGGCGTTCCTGAAACGCATCGAGCAGCGGGGCTACGAGGGAATGTTCTACGCCGCGAAAAACGAGCTTCAGGACGAGACCCTGTGGGAAACCTCCCGCATTGAAAAGAATTATAAGATCTGGGTGGCGCAGTTCCCCGGGGATGCTGACCCGGCGGTGCACACCTCCAGCTATACCGGCGATCACCAGATGTGGCAGTACACCATGGAGGGAAGCGTCCCGGGCATTTCCCAGCCTGTTGACATGAACGTGGCCTATTTTGGCTACGACGGGGTGGAAAAGCCCAAGGACGAGACGCCCCCGGCGGAAGCCTTCCCGGACGTGGAGGCGTTGATGGACTTCACCGAGGTCAATGAAGAAGTGACCGCCAAGGTGGAGACCAACCTCCGTGACATCCCCAGCCAGGACACGGACAGCACCGTGCTGTACACCCTGAAAAACGGCGAAATTGCGACCCGCATCGCCGTAAGCAGCAGCGGCTGGTCGAAGGTCACCTTCAACGGAAACACCTATTACGCCGTGACCAGTTACTTGACCACCGACCTGAACTACTCGGCAGACGCCGCCGGTGAGGCAGGGGAGGACGGCATCAAGACGGTCTTCACCCCGGTGAATCAGGAGGTGACCGCCAAGGACGTTGTCAACCTGCGCAAGCTGCCCAGCGTGGAGCATGAGGACGCCGAGGTAATCGCCCAGCTGAAAAACGGCGACGTGGCCACCTGTGTCGGCGTCAGCGACAACGGCTGGTCGAAGCTTGAGTACAAGGGGGAAACCTGCTATGCCGTTAGCAGCTATCTGACGCCGGTGGGCAGCGGCGAGCTTCCCACCCAGCCGGAAGACGACGGCATTCAGACCCAATTTGAGGAAATGAACGATCTCGTCACCGCCAAGGTGGAGGTCAATCTGCGGTCGCTGCCCAGCGTGGAGGACCCGGACTGCGTGGTGGTTGCGTCCCTGAAAAATGGCGAGGTCGTCACCCGAACCGGCATCAACCGGGACGTTGGCTGGTCGCGGGTGGAGTACAACGGCCAGACCCTGTACTGCGTCAGCAGCTATCTCATGGCGGCGGAGGCACAATAAAAAGGGTAAAAAAGTCAAAAATAATATTGACAAATTTCCCAACCTATGTTAATATAAGCGGGTCGTTGAGAGACGGCGCTTATATGGGCGAGTGGTGGAATTGGTAGACTCGCTAGATTCAGGTTCTAGTGTTCACTGCGGACGTGCGGGTTCAAGTCCCGCCTCGCCCACCAGATAAATGAGGTACACATCCGTGTATCTCATTTATTTTTTGTTCTAAGCTGTGCACATCATACTATTTCTCGATAAAATGGTTAACACCATTTTATCCTGCGAATTCTTCGCAGGCCGCCGGTGGCGGCGAGAAATGTATGGACTTACGTTTTTTGCGGCTACGCCGCTGGCTGCTGTTTCAGCAGCCGAATAAAACGGTTTTTAACCGTTTTATTGAAAACTAGTATCAGATTCGGTAAAGATTTGCCCCGGAGGGAAAAATGATCAAATTGCTTTCCGATATCGGTAGATTTGTTCATAAGATTATGGTATTCTATTCACAAAGTGTTGAATCAAATCACGAAGGAGCGGCAGAATGGTCAAAACGAAACAGCTTATCCACGAACTTTCCAAATCCCTGCGGTGGCAGAACTTTATTTTCCTGTTTGTCGCGGGCTGCATCAACGCCTTTGGCGTCAACATTTTCTTAGCCCCGGTGGGGCTGTACGACAGCGGCATTTCCGGTACGTCCATACTCCTTTCCCAGATCACGCCGGATTATCTGTCCCTGTCCGTCTTCCTTCTGATTCTGAACGTTCCGCTTTTTCTGTTCGGACTGAAAAAGCAGGGGACGGCCTTCACCGTCTATTCCCTGTTTGCGGTCGCCGTGTATTCGGCCGCGTCGTGGATCATTGTGGACGTGCTTCCCGTGGACGTGAGCTTTGCGTCTCCGCTGGCGGGGGAAGACCTGCTCCTGTGCGCCCTGTTCGGCGGCGTGATTTCCGGCGTGGGCAGCGGCCTGACAATCCGCTATGGCGGTGCGATCGACGGCGTGGAGGTCATGGCGGTCATCTTCGCAAAGAAGCTGAGCCTGACCGTCGGCACCTTTGTCATGATCTACAACGTCATTTTGTACATTCTCTGCGGCAGCGTGATGCACAGTTGGATTCTGCCCCTTTACTCCATCGTGGCCTACGGGGCGGGGCTGAAAACCGTTGACTTCGTGGTGGAAGGCATCGACCGCTCCAAGGAGGTCATGATCGTCACGGACAAAGCCGAGGAGATCAGCGCCGCGCTGATGGAGGCTTTCGAGTGCGGCACAACGAAGATCGCCGCCAGAGGCGGCTACTCCGACGCGGACAAAACCATCATTTACTTCGTGGTGAACCGCTTCCAGATCTCCAGAATGCGGGCAATTATCCGCTCCATCGACCCGAAAGCGTTCGTGACCATCAGTGATGTGGCCGATATGTTTAAGAGCAATGACTAAAATTTAAGGCAGCGCCGCGCAATCGCGCGGCGCTGTTTTTCTAATTTCCTCTTGCATTTTCCGGCAAAATGTGCGACAATAGCGCCAAACATACGAGCGAAAACGGTGATGGTATGGAGAAAGAAGAACTATTGCAGCGGGTCTTTGGCTATTCCAGCTTCCGGCCGGGGCAGGAGAAGCTCATTGACGGCGTGCTTTCCGGGCAGGACGTATTCGGCATCATGCCCACCGGCGGCGGAAAAAGCATGTGCTACCAGCTCCCCGCGCTGATGCTGCCGGGAATCACCCTTGTCATTTCGCCCCTGATCTCTCTGATGCGGGATCAGGTGATGGCACTGAAAGGGGCGGGCGTTCCCGCCGCGTTCCTGAACAGCACCCTCACGGGGCCGCAGATGCAGGCGGCATACCGCAACCTGCTGGCGGGGCGGTACAAAATCGTCTGTGTCGCCCCGGAACGGCTGGACTATCCGGGCTTCGGCGGCGTGGTGGAGAAGCTGAACATATCCTTTATCGCGGTGGACGAAGCCCACTGCATCTCCCAGTGGGGACAGGATTTCCGCCCCAGCTATTTGAGAATCGTGCAGTTTATCGACAGCCTTCCGAAGCGCCCGGTGGTGGGCGCGTTCACCGCCACCGCGACCCGGAGCGTGCAGGAGGACGTGGAACGGATTCTGGAGCTGCGCAGTCCGGTGCGGGAGGTCACGGGATTTGACCGTCCGAACCTGTATTTTGAAGTCATCCAGCCGGAGTCCAAGGACAAGACGCTTCTCCGATTGCTTGCCGGGCAGAAGCGGAAAAGCGGCATCATCTACTGCGCCACCCGGAAAAAGGTGGAGAGCGTCTGCGAGCTGCTGTGTGACCACGGCTACGCCGCCACCCGGTATCACGCGGGGCTTTCCGAAGCCGAGCGAAGCAAAAATCAGGAGGATTTCCTCTACGACCGCAAGACCGTGATGGTGGCAACAAACGCTTTCGGCATGGGCATCGACAAGTCCAACGTCAGCTTTGTCATTCACTACAATATGCCGAAAAGCATCGAAGCCTACTATCAGGAGGCCGGGCGCGCCGGACGGGACGGGGCAGAGGCGGACTGCATTCTGCTGTTCAACTCCGGAGACGTGCAGACCGCCCGGTTCCTTATCAACAACGGCTCCGACAACGAGGAAATGGACGCCGTGCAGCGGGAGGAAGTGCGGCGGCAGGATCTGGAACGGCTGGACGCCATGATCGGCTACTGCAAGACGAAAAGCTGCCTGCGGGGCTACATTCTGGATTACTTCGGGCAAAAGCACCCGGCGATGTGCGGCAACTGCGGCAGCTGCAAGGGGAATTTCCAGTCGGTGGACATCACCCGGGAAGCGCAGATCATTCTCTCCTGCGTGAAGCGGGTACACGACGCCCTTGGCTACAATGTGGGCGCGAATCTGCTGGGGAACATTCTGCGGGGCAGCCGGAACAAGCGGGTGCAGGAGCTGGGGCTGGACAAAATCAGCACCTACGGTCTGCTGAAGGACAGGACACGAAGCGACACCCACGCCATGCTCGACCATCTGGAGGCGGAAGGGTATCTCCGGACGGAGCAGGAGCATCAATCCGTGTTCCTGACCCCGGCAGCGGGGGAGGTTCTCTACCGGGGCAAAACGGTCACCATGTTGGTGGAGCAGACTCCGGAACCGGAAACGCCGGTCACGGAGACAGCAAAGCTCACAGCGGACGACGCCCAGCTGTTTGACGCATTGAAAGAGCTGCGGCTGGAACTGGCGAAAAAGGCGGAAATTCCGGCGTTCGTGGTATTTTCCAACGCCACGCTGGCGGACATGGCAAAAAAGAAGCCCGCCACTATGAGCGAATTTAAGAAGGTCTCCGGTGTGGGCGAGATCAAGGCCGCCTGGTACGGCACGGCGTTCCTCAAGTGTATTCAGTCGTACTTGGACGAGAACGCATAATACGACTCTTTTTTCGTAAACGGTCTGATGCGGCCCGAATCGTGCAGGGATATCCGCCCAGGCCGCGCCGCTTCTGGCCAGCCAGAGCATGGCATTGAGCATCATCCTGTCATCCTTTGGTGGTCTGCCGGTCTTGGCTTGCGGAATCAGATCTTTGATCCTGTCCCACTGAGTATCGGTCAGCTCATACCGCCTTGCTGCCATAAGATCACCCCTATGCGTTTTTCTTTTATTCTACTGCATTTTTCGATTTTGTGCACTTTTTATATGATGTTTGAGTTTTCAGATACGCCCTAAAGAAAACATACAACAGAGCTTAAGCATATACACAGTATTTGCTTGTATTTTATCAGCAATATTGTAATAGTATCTTAGATTTTCTGCTGCAAAATATTAAAAAATAGGACTGATGTAAATATGACTTTCGTTCATGATGATTATCTGAAATATGAGATTCCCTCAGACTGGTGCGCTGAAGAAAACGAGGATACACTTCTTATATATGACCCAGATGGAGAAGGAGCAATTGTTACATCATTCTTTTCCCTTATGGATGCAGATGTATTACTGGAGGAGAGAATATGTATTATGGCAAAAGAGTTTATTGATAATAATCTTATTAAACTTAAGGAACCATTGATTTTAATGAATTCTTCATGCGGAAAGGTAATTCTGCGGGGAACTGGAAGAACCAGCGATGAGTGGTTTATAAAAATATGGATTATCGCCAAAAACCCCAAAATTGTTTTTTCAACATATCAGGCAGCTAAAAAAACAAAGGAGCTAGATGTTTGCGATTCCATAATTGATAGTATGGTTTTTTCTTTCTGAAACCTTCCCAACGAGAATAGCAAGAAGAAAACCGCTAAGAAATTGCCCCTGCGCTCCGACGGTAATCCGCAATTCATCTACTGTGTGTCTTCTCAAAATAATTCTATCTTGAGAAAGACTATTTACCAACATCAATTGCTAAATTAGAGGAGCATTCCTGTAACTCGTAAAACACGCCAATTGGAAAGAGAAGAACATCACGGTAAAATTGAGGAGCATCTTGACGGATGAAGCAACCCAAAGGAATCGGAGGTTCACCATGGATTATACACAAAGCAAAAAGATTCCGCAAGTCGCGGAATAAGCCGCTTGCAGAAAAACACAAATGCGACACATATCAGCCGAAATATCGTTAAAACAAGAAATTGCGCATTCTGGAGGGGTATTACACATGGCTGAAACCGTCCATCCGGAAAAGAGCAACAAGTTGGAGAACACGGTGTGCTACGGTCTGAACGCAAAACAGCAGCCCGTGGATTTGTTGGACAATGAGGAAGTTCTGGCCTCCAACAACCTGACAGAGAATGTCATCCGACCGTATACTCTTGGGCAGAAGGACTAGCTGTTCTGTGATGCACCGAAGCAAGTGCTATTGTGTACCCTCTGGTAGAAGGCGCAAAGGCGAATGGCATAGAGCCCTTTCCCCACCTCCAGTATGTGTCGCTACAGCTTCCATACTTCGGAGAAAACCATTCCACGAGGAATTGGAATCGCTCATGCCCCGGGCTCCCTATATCCAAGAGAAACTCACCATCAAGAATTCTGAATGAACACCTATCTCGACTATCAGGCAGGCTCCGAATTGGGAGCCTGCCTGGTTTGTACACGGGTGGTTATTGAGCGCTTACCTTTTTTCTATGCTTTTGTAATAGCAAAATCCTCCGCATGATTTTGTCCATGCGGAGGATTACACTATGTTGCGCTAATTGGCTTATCGCTCCCGGTTGTCCAGCGTATAGATCACGCAGGCAAATCCGGCAATCAGGGCAAACAGAATGGCCCCGCCCAGCGCGTCGCCAAGGCTTGCGCCGATGAAGAACCCGACGATCGCGGCAATGACCATGACGATCACGGATACAACCGTTCTGAACTTGTTCATAGCCCGATTACCTCCAAACCTGAATTACCCGATGGGTTCAAAATCCGCAGCGCCGTGCTTGCACAGGGGGCATACGATGTCGTCGGGCAGGGTGTCGCCCTCGTAGATCCAGCCGCAGACCTTGCAGACGAAGCCGTGCTTGCCCTCGGTTTCCGGCTTGGGCTTGACGTTGTTCTGGTAGTAGGTGTAGGTCATGGTCTCCCGGTCGGAGATCACCCGCGCCTCGGTGACGGAGCAGATGAACATGCCGTGGGTGTCCAGATCCACATAGCTTTCCACCTTCAGGCTCATGAAGGAGTTGATATACCGGGGCAGGAACCGCAGGCCGTTATCGGAGCGCAGCTCCTCGACACCGGCGAACTTGTCCGCCGTGCGGCCGCTCTGGAAGCCGAAGGTCTGGAAAACGGAGAAGGGGGCAGAGGTGTCCAGACAGCACACGTTCATCACGCCGGTCTGCTTGATGACGTGGTGGGAGTAATTCTGCTTGTTGATGGTGACGGCAATGCGGTTGGGGGTGTTGGTGACCTGAGAGACGGTGTTGACGATCAGACCGTTGTCCTTGCTGCCGTCGCTGGATGTGACCACGTACAGGCCGTAGCCGATGTTGAACAGCGCGTCCAGATTGTTCTTGTTCGCCGTCTCGTCCTGCCGGGCGAGGTAGTCCTTGCACAGCTCGTTTGCCATGGACTCGATCTGGGCTTTGCTGTCGTCATTCAGGGCGGAGAGAATCTTCACGGTGGTGTCGGTGAAGGTCAGGTTCTTGCTGCCCTCCAGCATCTTGCGCATGGTCTTGGCGGCGAGGGGCGCCCAGGAGCCGTTTTCCATCAGGCCGATGGTGCGGTTTTGGAAGTTCCGCTCGGTCAGATGATGAATGAATTCCTTCATGAAGGGGAAGACGTCGGCATTGTAGGTGGTGGTGGCCAGCACCAGCTTGCCGTAGCGGAAAGCGTCCTCCACGGCTTTGGCCATGTCGCACCGGGCGAGGTCGTGCACGATGACCTCGGGGCAGCCCTTGTCCGCCAGCTTCTGCGCCAGCAGCTCTGCCGCCGCCTTCGTGTGGCCGTAGACAGATGTGTAGGCGACCACAATGCCGTCGCTCTCCACCCGGTAGGAAGACCAGATGTCGTACAGATTCAGATAATACCCAAGATTCTCCGTCAGCACGGGGCCGTGGAGGGGGCAGATGATGGAAATATCCAGCCCAGACGCCTTTTTCAGCAGCGCCTGCACCTGCGCGCCGTACTTGCCCACGATGCCGATGTAGTACCGGCGGGCTTCGTCTGCCCAGTCTTCTTCCACGTCCAGAGCACCGAACTTACCGAAGCCGTCAGCGGAGAAGAGAACCTTGTCATAGGAATCATAGGTCACGATGACTTCCGGCCAGTGGACCATGGGCGCACCCACAAAGGTCAGGGTGTGCTTGCCCAGGCACAGAGTATCGCCCTCGCCCACCACCATGCGCCGATCGGCGTAGTCGTCGCCGAAGAAGTTCTTCATCATCACGAACGCCTTGGCGGAGGAAACCACGGTCGCCTCGGGGTAGACCTTCAGGAAATTGGCGATGTTGGCGGAGTGGTCAGGCTCCATGTGCTGCACCACCAGGTAGTCCGGCTTGCGGCCGCCCAGGGTGTTCTGAATGTTGTCCAGCCACTGATGGGTAAAGCCCCGGTCTACGGTGTCCATAATAGCGACCTTTTCGTCCACGATGGCGTAGGAATTGTAGCACATGCCGCCCGGGACAACGTACTGTCCCTCGAACAGGTCGACCGCATGGTCGTTGACGCCGATGTACCGGATGTCCTTTGTGATTGTCATAAAATTGCTCCTTTTTTGTGTTATTATGTCAGTTCTGCTCGTAATCCAGAACTTCCTTGGCAATATAAATCGGGCGGTCCTTGCTCTGCTCAAAGGTTCTGCCCACATATTCTCCGATGATGCCGATGCAGAACAGCTGCACGCTGCCCAGCAGCAAAATCAGCACGATGATGGTGGCATAACCGGGAACGTCGATGCCCTGAATCAGCTTTTGCAGCACCACCACGATCAGGTAAATGACAGCCGCAACGCCCGTCACGCCGCCGAGCCACGTCGCCAGCCGCAGGGGGGCGGTGGAGAAGCCGATGATGCCCTCAATGGCGTAATTTACCAGCTTCCAGAAGCTCCACTTGGTGGTGCCGGTCGCCCGCTCGCAGGCGGTGTAGGGGATGAACTTGGTGCTGTAGCCCACCCATGCGAAAATGCCCTTGGAGAAGCGGTGGTATTCCGCAAGCTCCAGAATGCTGTCCCGAACGCTGCGGCGGAAGGTACGGAAGTCGCTGGCGTCGGGCTGCAAGGTCACCTTGGACAGCTTGTTGATGATGCTGTAAAAGCACTTTTTGAAGAAGGACAGCACCCTTCCTTCGCCCCGGCGATCCTGGAAGGCCGCGACCACGTCGAATTCCGGTTCCTCGTCCAGAATTTTCACCATATCCCGGACGATTTCCGGACGCTGCTGGAGGTCGGCGTCAATCAGGCAGATATAGTCTCCTGCCGCGTGCTGCAAGCCCGCGTAAATTCCGGCCTCCTTGCCAAAATTCCGGGAGAAGGATACCACCTTCACGGGGCATTTCTGCGCGGCGTAAAGTTTTTTCAGATTGTGCAGCGTGGCGTCCCGGCTGCCGTCGTCAATGAAGACGATCTCGTAATCATAGCCGCAGCCGTCAAAGGCGGAGATGACCGCCTGCTGAAACAGGGCGACGTTATCCGCTTCGTTATAACAGGGAACTACCAGGGATAATTTCATGAGCAAACACTCCCGCTCCAATAAACTGCATACATTATATGCGATTTTTACCGGCTCGTCAACGCCTTGTGCAGCCATTTTCCGCTGCCGAAGCGGACGGAGAAGACGACGCACCGGATTGCCCACGACGCCCACATGGCGATCCACACGCCCAGCAGGCCGAGCTTGCAGGGAATCGCCAGCACATAGCCAAGGCCGATGGTCACGACCCACAGCACAGCCAGTGACACCACGGAGGGGTACAGGGTATCGTTGGCCGCCCGGAGGGTGCTGGGCAGGGTGTTCGACCGCGGCCAGAACAGCAGCAGACTGGGAATCGACCAGTACAGTAGCTTTTTCGCCATGGCGAGAACCTCCGGCGTGGGGTGGTACTGCCCCAGAAGCGCGGGAAGCAGGGGAATGAACAGGGCGGAGGTCAGCAGCACCAGAATCAGGGCGATCTGGTCGCACCGGACGCCGTAGCGTTTGGCTTCGTCATACTTTTCCGCGCCAAAGCACCGGCCGACCACCGTCACGGACAGGTTCGCCGCGGCCATAGCAGGGGAGTACCACACACCGATCACGGAATTGGCAATGGCGTGGGTCGCCAGTGCTGTGGTGCCGAGAGAGATCATGTACATTTCGGCCACCACATTTCCGAGGGACGAGCACGCCTGTTCCAGCCCCAGAGGAATGCTGACCTGCAAGGTGGAGCGGAGAATCCCTTTATCGCAGGTGAATATCTGCCCGAAGGTCATTTTTACCGGCGCTTTCCAGAAAAACAGCAGGATCACGGACGCGGCGGAGCCAATGAACCGCGCCAGCAGCAGGGCAAAAACGCTGCCGAGAATATCCATCCGAAGCACATTCAGAAACAGAATGCTGAACACCAGATAGGCGGCGTTGATGATGACGCTCAGGGCAAGGCACCGGCCGGATTCTCCCAGCCCACGGAGAATGCCGAAGTTTGCGGTATATATGGTAAACACCAGAATCGACCAAGCTCTGCCGGAAAGATAAATCCGGGCTTTTTCCAGAACGACGGCTTCTGCCTCCGGGTAAAGCAGGGTCAGCACCTGACGGGGAAACATCAGCAGGGGCAGGCACACCACGGTGCCGACTGCCACCGTCAGCCACAGCGTCATGCCCGCGGCCTTGCGGATACGAACAGGGTCTTTCATGCCGCAGCTCTGGGCGACCACCACCGTGCCGCCGGCGCTGATACCGTTGAAAATGCAGGTGATCATCCACGCCAGCGGCGTCACCAGAGACACCGCCGCGACGCTGGCTTCGCCGTTGCTGCTGATGAGGGCGGTGATGAGCATACTGATGAACATGATGGACAGGCAGTCCAGAACGTTGGGAAAGGTCAGACGGAGAATTTCCCGCCATGAAAACACCGTACCGGACAGGGTACGTGTGAGAAAGTTGTCAAGGAATTTGGGTACAGAATGCTGTTTCATGAAGAAATGGCCTCCGCAGGATTTTTCGTCCAAAGCATAGCATGACCGGCAGGAAATGTCAATGGATGGCAGAAGGGCACCAACATTTTTCTTGACAAAATACTGCCTTTGCAATACAATGAAATGAAATTGATAACGCAGTGAACGGGAGGTTCCGTTTTCGGCTCAAGGAAGAGAGTGCGCATTCTGGTGCGAGCGCATATTGGCCGGTTCGGATGGTCGCCCGGGAGCGGTTTTTCTGAATAAAGTAGGAAAGAACGGGGCTGCCCGTTACAGCAGTTTTTAAGTGCCCGAAAGGGAATTCAGGTGGTACCGCGGAAAATTTTCGCCCTGAGCTTTTGGGGAATCTTTGAGTCAGCCGATTCAGAGCTTCCCCGGCTCAGGGCGTTTCTTATTTAACAAAAGGAGCGAAAAAAATGGCAAGAGAATTACCAAAGGTCTACGAGCCGCAGCAGGTGGAGTCCAAGATCTACGACATGTGGCAGCGGGGCGGCTACTTCCACGCCGAGAAGGACGAAAGCAAGAAGCCCTTCACCATCGTCATGCCCCCACCCAACGTCACCGGTCAGCTGCACATGGGTCACGCCATGGACGCGACATTGCAGGATACTCTGATCCGGTTCAAGCGGATGCAGGGCTACAACTCCCTGTGGATTCCCGGCGTCGATCACGCCGGCATCGCCACCCAGATCAAGGTGGAGGAGGAGCTTCGCAAGGAGGGACTGACCCGCTACGATCTTGGCCGTGAAAAATTCCTGGAGCGTGTCTGGGACTGGAAGCACAAGTATGGCAACCGCATTGTGGAGCAGCAGAAGAAGCTGGGCGCAAGCTGCGACTGGGAGCGTGCCCGGTTCACCATGGACGAGGGCTGCTCCAAGGCCGTGCGGGAGGTCTTCGTCTCCCTGTACGAAAAGGGTCTGATCTACAAGGGCAGCCGCATTATCAACTGGTGCCCCCACTGCGTCACCGCCCTGTCCGACGCTGAGGTGGAGTATGTGGACAAGCCCGGCCACCTGTGGCACATCCGCTACCCGCTGGCCGACGGCTCCGGCGAGGTGATCGTGGCGACCACCCGTCCCGAGACCATGCTGGGCGACTCCGGCGTGTGCGTCAACCCCAACGACGAACGCTACAAGGACATCGTGGGCAAGATGGTCATTCTTCCCCTTGTGAATAAGGAAATCCCCGTCGTCGCTGACGATTACGCCGAGATGGACTTTGGCACCGGCTGCGTTAAGATGACCCCCGCCCACGACCCCAATGACTTTGAAGTGGGACTGCGCCACAATCTGGAAGTCATCCGGGTTCTGGACGACAACGGCAAGGTCAACGAAAACGGCGGAAAGTATGAGGGTCTCGACCGCTACGAGGCCAGAAAGCAGATCGTCGCCGATCTGGAAGCGGGCGGATATCTGGTGAAGGTGGAGCCTTACAGCCACAACGTCGGCACCTGCTACCGCTGCCATCAGGACGTGGAGCCGATCATCTCCGCCCAGTGGTTCGTGAAGATGAAGCCTCTGGCCGAGGAAGCCATCCGGGTCGTCAAGGAAGGGGAGACCAAGTTCGTCCCCGAGCGGTTCAGCAAGACCTATCTCAACTGGATGGAGAATGTCCGCGATTGGTGCATTTCCCGTCAGCTGTGGTGGGGTCATCAGATTCCCGCGTGGACGTGCGCCGACTGCGGCCATATCACCGTGTCCCGTGAGGATGTCTGCAAGTGCGAAAAGTGCGGCAGCACCAACATTGAGCGTGACCCCGACGTGCTGGATACCTGGTTCTCCTCCGCTCTGTGGCCCTTTGAAACGCTGGGCTGGCCGGAAAAGACGGAAGACCTTGACTATTTCTACCCGACGGACGTGCTGGTCACGGGCTATGACATCATTTTCTTCTGGGTCGCGAGAATGATCTTCTCCGGCTGCGAGCATACCGGCAAGACGCCCTTCCACACCGTTCTGATTCATGGCCTTGTCCGGGACAATCAGGGACGCAAGATGTCCAAGTCTCTGGGCAACGGCATTGACCCGCTGGAAATGATCGACAAATATGGCTGCGACGCCCTGCGGATGAACCTGATCACCGGCAACTCTCCCGGAAACGACACCCGTTTCTACACCGAGAAGTGCGAGGCCATGCGCAACTTTGCCAATAAGCTGTGGAACGCTTCCCGCTATGTGCTGATGAATCTGGGCGAGGACGCCAGGAACGAGCTGCCTGCCTTTGACAAGCTGGAAATTGCCGACAAGTGGGTGCTGTCCAAGCTGAACACGCTGATCGCCGAGGTCACGGAGAATCTGGAAAAGTACGAGCTGGGCGTGGCCGTCCAGAAGGTGTACGACTTCATCTGGGACACCTACTGCGACTGGTATATCGAGCTGACCAAGGCGCGGCTGTACTCCGAGGATGCGATCCGCAAGCAGACCGCGATTCAGGTGCTGGTGTACGTGCTTGACCAGATCCTGCGGCTGCTGCATCCCTTCATGCCCTTCATCACCGAGGAAATCTGGCAGAGCATCCCCCACGAGGGCGACGCGCTGATCATTGCTAAGTGGCCGGAATATCGGGAAGACCTTGCCTTCAAGGCCGAGGAAAGCCACATGGAGTCCGTCATGGACGCCATCCGTGCCATCCGCAACCGCCGTGCGGAAATGAATGTTCCGCCCTCCCGGAAGGCGGCGCTGTACGTGCTGACCTCCAAGCCTCAGGTCTACGCCGAGGGCGAGGGCTTCATCCAGCGTCTGGCCTACGCCGACACCGTGACCATGCTGGATAAGGAGCCGGAAAACTTAAACGGTATGGTGACCATTCCCACCGCCGACGCCAAGCTGTATATCCCCATGGGTCAGCTGGTGGACGTGGCCAAGGAGCTTGACCGTATCTCCAAGGAACTGGAAAAGAACCGCAAGTTCTTAAGCTCTCTGGAAGCGAAGCTCAGCAACGAGAAGTTCGTCTCCCGCGCCCCCGAGGCCGTGGTGAACGCGGAGAAGGAAAAGGCGCAGAAGACCCGCGACCTGATCGCAAGTCTCGAGCAGAGCGAAGCGGCGCTGAAGAGCCTGTAAATGAACAAAACCCGCAGGAAACCCCTGCGGGTTTCCTTTACCAAAGGGGCTGCAATCAAAAGATCAATTTTGCCGTTTGTCCAAAACCTTTATTTTCAAAGAATCCCGTTTCCGACTGAAAAATCGGAAACGGGATTTTATACTGTTAATCAGCAAATTTACCTAGGAGGGAAGCAATATGCACTTTACCAGTTTTTTGGAGGAAGGACGGCTGACGGTGGCGCTCACCGGAGAAATTGACCACCACTGCGCAAAAGCCTATATTCAGGCCATCGCCGCAAAAATCGAGGCTTACACCCCGGAGGTCTGCGTGCTGGATTTTCAGGAGGTTTCCTTTGTGGATTCTTCCGGCATTGCCGTGGTCATCAACGCCTTAAGGAGCATGACCCAGATCGAGGGCCGGCTGCTTCTGACAGGCATTGCGCCCCAGCCCATGCGGGTGTTCCGGGCGTCGGGAATCGATAAGCTTGTGGAGATCAAGGAGGCTGTATCATGAAATTCGACAACTATATGATTCTGGATTTTCCCAGCAAATCCGCCAACGAGGCCTTTGCCCGGTCGGCGGTGGCCTGCTTCGCCGCCCAGATGGACCCGACGCTGGAGGAGCTGGGGGACATCCGCACGGCGGTGAGTGAGGCGGTGACCAACTGCATCGTCCACGCTTACCCGGAAAAGCTGGGGAATATCACCCTGCGCTGCCGTATCCTGAAGGACAACGTGCTGGACATCGTCATCAAGGACAAGGGCGTCGGCATCCCGGACATAGAGCAGGCCAGACGTCCCGCGTACACCACCGGCGGCGCGGAACGCAGCGGAATGGGCTTTACCATCATGGAAAGTTTTATGACCGATCTGGAAATTACATCCAAACCCGGAAAAGGAACCACGGTGCATATGCGCCGGAAGCTGCAACGGCGGCAATGAGCAGGACGGAGGAACTGATCGCCAAGGCGCAGCAGGGCGACCGGGAAGCGTCCGAAGCTCTGGTGGAGGAAAATTCCGGCCTGATCTGGTCGGTAGCCAGGCGGTTCTTAGGCCGGGGAACGGAAGCCGACGATCTGTACCAGCTGGGGTGTCTTGGCTTTCTCAAGGCTGTGGAGGGGTTCGACCTTGGCTACGGGACGCAGTTTTCCACCTACGCCGTGCCGAAAATTGCCGGGGAGATTCGCCGGTTTCTCCGGGACGACGGGGCGGTAAAGGTGTCCCGGAGCCTGAAAGAGCAGGCCGCGACCATCAAGGCCACCCGCAGCCGCCTGACCGGGGCGCTGGGCAGGGAACCGACGATTCAGGAAATTTCCCGTCAGACCGGGCTTACCCCGGAAGAAATCGCCCTGGCCGAAACGGCCACCGCCGCCACGGAGTCTATTCAGCGAGAAACGGGGGACGAAGGCTTCACGCTGGAAAACGTTCTGACGGACACGGAATCGGAAGAACGGATGGTGGAGAAAATCGCTCTGCGGCAGGCGATCTCCGGCCTGCCGGAACGGGAACGGATGGTGATTCAGCTGCGGTATTTCCACGGCCTGACCCAGCAGCGAGTGGCGGCGGTGATGAACGTCAGTCAGGTGCAGGTGTCGAGAATTGAGAAGAAGGCCGTCGCCATGCTTCGGGAGCTGATGGCTTAAAACGGCATTTTCCCTCTTTACGTTTTGCCGAAAATGCGCTAAAATAATGGCATCATGTTGAAGACAGGTGCAATTATGACAGAACAAATGGACTCCCGATTTCTGACCGCCCGGAAAAATTACATCGAGCGGCAGTTTTCTCAGCTGAACGACATGCAGCGTCAGGCCGTGCTGACCACGGAGGGGCCGCTGCTGCTGCTTGCCGGTGCAGGCAGCGGCAAGACCACCGTCCTCATTAACCGCATTGCCAATCTCATGCGCTTCGGCCGGGGCAGCGACTGCTGCGAAATTTCCCACGCCGTCACGGAGGACGACGTGGCTTTTCTGGAAAATCTGGGGGACGACCCCAGCCCCGATGATACCCGCCGGGCGGACGCCCTCTGCGCCGTGGAACCCGCCGCACCCTGGAGCATCATTGCCATCACCTTTACCAACAAGGCCGCAAACGAAATGAAGGAGCGGCTTTCCAATCTTCTCGGCCCTCAGGCGCAGGACATCTGGGCGATGACGTTTCATTCCGCCTGCTGCCGTATTCTGCGGCGGGACATCGAGCGGATGGGCTTCACCCGGAGCTTTACCATTTACGATTCCTCGGACTCCGAGCGCATCATGAAAGAGATCATCAAGGACATGGAGCTGGACGACAAGACGTTTCCGGCGAAATATGTCCTTGGCGCCATCAGCCGGGAGAAGGACAAAATGGTGTCTCCCGGGGAGATGCTGGACAGGGCGGAGCGCACCGGCGACATCCGGGCGCAGCACATCGCCCGCGCCTACGGCAAGTACCAGACCCGCCTGAAGGACAACAACGCGCTGGATTTTGACGACATCATCTACATCACCGTTCAGCTTTTGCAGCAGAATGAGGATGTTTTGCAGTATTATCAGCGCAAATTCCGGTATGTGCTGGTGGACGAGTATCAGGACACCAACCATATGCAGTACCTCTTAACATCCCTGCTTGCAGGCGGACATGAGAACATCTGCGTGGTGGGCGACGACGACCAGAGCATTTACCGCTTCCGGGGCGCGACCATCGAAAACATTCTGAACTTTGAAAAGCAGTACCGGGGCGCGCGGGTCATTCGTCTGGAACAGAACTACCGCTCCACCCAGGCCATCCTCACCGCCGCCAACGCGGTGATTGCCCACAACCTCGGGCGCAAGGGGAAAAAGCTCTGGACAGCCAATGCGCAGGGCGACCCCGTTCTGGTATACGAAGCCTCCGACGAGGGAAGCGAGGGCAATTTCGTGGCGGGGCAGATTCTGGCCGGTTCCCGTGGGAAAAACTTCAAGGACTATGCCATCCTGTACCGCACCAACGCCCAGTCCAACGCAATGGAATTTGCCCTGAAACGAAACGGCATTCCCTACCGGGTCATCGGCGGCACGCGGTTCTTTGACCGGGCGGAAGTCAAGGATATGCTGTCGTATCTGTGCGTCATCAACAACCGGGCGGACGATCTGCGTCTGGGACGTATCATCAACAATCCTCCCCGTGGGCTGGGGGCGAAGACCATCGAGACCGCCCGGCGACTGGCGGAGGCCGAGGGAAAGCCGCTGTACAGCGTCATTTCCGACCCCTATTCCTACGCCCCGCTGGAAAAGTCTGCCATCAAAATGATGCAGTTTTCCGCCCTCATCGAGGGCATGGCGCAGCTTCTGGAGGACGGCATGAGCCTGCCGGACTTCTACGACGAGCTGCTCATCCGAACCGGGTATGTGGATATGCTGGAAAGCAAGGACACCGAGGAAAACAAGACCCGGCTGGAAAACGTGCGAGAACTAAAATCCAGCATCAATTCCTATGTGGAGAATGCGGAAACGCCTACTTTGGCGGGATTTCTGGAAGAAATCGCCCTGTATACCGATCTGGAACAGTACAACGAAAACGACGACGCCGTGGTGATGATGACCATGCACTCGGCCAAGGGACTGGAATTCCCCCATGTGTTCCTCGTTGGCTTTGAGGACGGGCTGTTCCCCGGAATGCGCGCCATCGGCGACGCGGAGGAAATGGAGGAGGAGCGGCGGCTTTGCTACGTGGCCATCACAAGAGCCAAGCAGAGCCTGACCATCACCCATGCCCGCCAGCGTATGATCTATGGCCGCACATCGTCGGCGCTGCCCTCCCGGTTCCTTCGGGAAATCCCGGAGGAGTGCATCGTGAAAAAGGGCGGCTATCATCGCACTTCAACGAGCGAACACAGCAGTTATTCGCCCTATGGTTCCCATACTTCTCAGTCCAGAAAGCCCAGAAGCAGCATTCTTTCCGCCGCCCCGGCCGCTCCCGCGCCCTGTCTGGAGCTGAATCAGGGAGACATGGTCATGCACGCGGCCTTTGGCCGGGGGCTGGTGCTGTCCGTGCGAAAAATGGGCGGCGACGCGCTGCTGGAGATCGCCTTTGACGACATCGGCACCAAGAAGCTCATGGCAAAAACGGCCTCGGCGCACATGAAAAAGCTGTAAGGAAGCTCTGATTAAATCGGCAAGAACTGTGAGCGAGAGATTTTTCGTCCAATCGAGGCACCGGAAACGGAGAAATACTGTATGTATTTCCCGTTTCTGATGCCGAAGAGTGGGAGGAAAAGATCCGCTCACAGTCGCAGACGATTTATTCAGAGTTTCCGTAATGCTTTTCGTTTTCCCGCATATCCTCTACAGGAGGGATGGGTATGCGCTGGCGGCTTCGGAGATTTTTTTACACGCTGCTGGTTCTGGTTGTGATTCTTCTGGTGGCGTTTCTGATGCTTCGCAGCCGCTACCGGGAGATCGTCACGGAATTGGCGGAAACGCAGGTGAAAAACGCCACGTCGGACTTGACCAATGACGCCATTGCCAAGCAGATTGCCAACGGCACCATTCAATACGACCGCATCGTCTATTTTGAAAAGAATCTGGACGGCCGCGTCACCGCTCTGAAAACCAACATGAGCGAGATCAACCACCTGAAAACGGATATCCTGAACATTATCAACGACGAAATTTTAGCCCTGGACACCGCGGACATCGGCATACCGCTGGGGAGCCTGTTTCTGCCGGAGTTTTTCTCCGGAAAAGGCCCGGCGATCCCGGTACACATCCTGTCCATCCGCAACAGCGACGCCACGTTTGAAAGCAATTTTTCTCAGGCCGGCATTAACCAGACGCTTCACCAGCTGAACATGATCGTCAGCGTGGACGTGTCGGTTCTGGTCATGGGGGAGACGGACAGTTTTACCATCCATTCGGAGGTCGTGGTGGCGGAGACGGTGATCATCGGCGACGTACCCAGCACTTATTTACAGACCGGAGGATACTATGGATTCCAAAGAGAGAATTGACCAGCTGACCGATCAGCTGAAGGAAGCGGGCTACCGCTATTACGTTCTGGACGACCCGACTATGGAGGACTACGAATACGACCGGCTCTACCGGGAGCTGGAGGAGCTGGAAAACGCCCACCCGGAGCTGGCAAGGGCGGATTCTCCCACGAAACGGGTGGGCGGGGAAGTGCTGAGCCAGTTTGAAAAGGTGTCCCACCCCGTGCCGCTGATGAGCTTACAGGATGTGTTCAGCATGGAAGAGCTGAACGATTTCCTGGAAAAAACCATCGCGGCAGAGGGCAATGCGGAATTTTCCGTAGAGCCGAAGATCGACGGTCTTTCCGTGGCACTGGAATATGTGGACGGGAAATTCGTCCGGGGCGCGACCCGGGGCGACGGTACGGTAGGGGAGGACGTGACGGAAAACCTGAAAACCATCCGCTCCATCCCCATGACCCTGACCGGCGCACCCTCCCGGCTTATCGTCCGGGGCGAGGTCTTCATGCCGAAAAAGAGCTTTGAAAAGCTGAATCTGCGTCAGGAGGAGCTGGGAAAGCCCCTGTTCGCCAACCCCCGGAACGCCGCTGCCGGGTCGCTGCGGCAGCTCGACCCGAAAATCGCGGCGAAGCGGGGACTGGACATTTATGTTTTCAACGTCCAGCTTGCGGATGGCGTGGAGTTTACCGGACACACCCAGTCGCTGGAATACCTGAAAAGCCTGAAGTTCAAAGTAATTCCCCATAAAAAGCTGTCCAAAGTTTCGGAAATCGATGCAGAAGTGCTGTCCATCAACGAGAACCGGGAAAAGCTGATCTGCGATATCGACGGTGCGGTCATCAAGGTAGACGATCTTTCTCAGCGGGAACGGCTGGGCAATACCGCTAAGTTCCCCAAGTGGGCTGCTGCCTACAAGTATCCCCCGGAGATCAAGCCAACCGTGGTGGAGGACATCGTGGTGCAGGTGGGAAGGACCGGCGTGCTGACCCCCAAGGCCGTTGTGCGGCCTGTCCGTCTGGCGGGCACGACGGTGACAAACGCCACGCTGCACAATCAGGATTTCATCCGGGAGCGGGACATTCGCATCGGCGATACCGTTCTCATTCGCAAGGCAGGGGAGATCATTCCGGAAATTCTGGAGGTTGATCTTTCCAAGCGCCCCGAGGGAACTGCGGCCTATCATCTCCCCGACCGCTGCCCGGTCTGCGGCGCACCCGTGGAGCAGGACGAGGACGGTGCATTCCTGCGCTGCACCGGGGCGGAGTGTCCCGCACAGCTCAGCCGGAACATTGCCCACTTCGTCAGCCGGGACGCCATGGACATCGACGGCCTCGGCGCGGCCATTGTGGACGCGCTGATCGAAAAGGGGCTGATCAAGTCCCCGGCGGATATTTACTATCTGACCCTTGACGACGTAAAGAGCCTGTGGAAAGCCGGTTCCACGGCGGCGAAAAAGCTGCTTGCCGCCATTGAAGCCAGCAAAGAGCAGGACGTCAGCCGCCTGATCTACGCTTTGGGCATCCGTCAGGTGGGCGCGAAAACCGGAAAGGTGCTAGCTTCCGCTTTCGGGAATCTGGACGGCCTGATGGCCGCGTCGGTGGAGGAGCTGACGGAGGTTCCCGACGTGGGCGCTGTCACCGCCGAGAATATCTATCAGTGGTTCCGACAGGAGCAGTCCGCGCATATGGTAGAGCGTCTGCGGCAGGCAGGAGTCAATTTTGAAAGCAAACGGGTGATAACCGACGCCCGTTTCGCCGGGAAAACCTTCGTGCTTACCGGTGCGCTGAGCAAATTCACCCGGGAAGAAGCCACGGAGAAAATCGAGCTGCTGGGCGGCAAGGCGTCCGGCTCCGTGTCGAAAAAGACCAGTTTCGTGGTGGTAGGCGAAAACGCCGGTTCCAAGGAGCGTAAGGCAAGAGAGCTGGGAATCCCCATCCTCACCGAGGACGAATTCTTAGAAATGATGCAATAAACAGAAACGCTGCAAAGGATTTTTCCCTTGCAGCGTTTTCATATGTAGATATTGGGGGGCAATCATGCGTAGGTCTTGATGATTCCCAAGGCGATCTCCCGTCTGGTCGTGCAGCGATCCATGGCCTGCTTTTCGATGTGGCGGTGGGCTTCGGCCTCGGTCATTTTCAGCTGCTCGATGAGCAGCCACTTTGCCCGGTTCACCAGACGGATTTCTTCCATTTTTTCTTCCACGGAGGTGGCCTTTTCCTCCATGCGCCGTAACCGTTCCCGGGCGGAAACGAGCCATTTCAGGCTTTGGTTCAGCAGCAGAGCGGACGTTGGCTTTGCCAGCGTGAACACGCCCTGACAGGTGAGTTTGGCTTCCATCTCATCGTAAACATCCGACTTTGCCAGCAGCAGCGCCACGGTGCCGGACTGGTTGCAGGCGTCGATGGCGAAGCGGGTGCCGAAGTCGTCGGGCAGGGGAGCGTTGATGATGACAAGATCGTAGGTCTTGTTCACCATCTCCCGCCGCGCCGCCGCAATGTTGCCCACGAAACGAACCGGATAATACTCCGAACCGGGGAGCATCGCGGCGAAGGCTTCGTTGAATTTCTGCGCGGCGGACACCACCAGAACGCTGTACGTCTGGTCGCTGAAAACCATGGTAATGCTCCCTCCTTTCAGAGTTTTGCGGAGTTTATCACTTGGTAAAGAACTCAATCAGGGACTGGGGAAGGTGCTGGGCAATGAAATTGCTGTCGGCGGCGCACTTTTCTGCGTCGGACAGCGACTTGGGAAGGGGTGCAAGGGTCACATTTCGGGAATCCGCCGTGTGGAGATTGACGTTGCAGGCTTCCGGGAGAGCAATATCGTTCTCGATTCCGGAAAGTCCCGCCCAGATGAGCAGCGCAAAGGCAAGATATGGGTTGGCGGTGCAGTCGGGGCTGCGCAGCTCGAAGCGCCGGTACTCGCCGGAGGCGGCGGGAACGCGAATGAGCTGGGAGCGGTTGTTGCTCGACCACGAAATGTACTTCGGCGCTTTGTGTGCGCCAAGACGGCTGTAGGACTGCTCGGTGGGATTGAGAAACAGGGTCATGTCCGTGATCTTGTCCAGAATCCCGCCCATTGCCCGGTGCATGAGCGCTTCCGCACCGCCCTGAACGGACATATTGATGTGAAATCCGCTGCCGGGGCGTCCCTCCAGAGGTCTGGGGGAAAAGTCCGCGTACAGCCCGTTCCGGGCGGCGATGGTTTTGACGACGGTGAGGAAGGTAACGGCGTTGTCCGCGGCGGACAGGGGATCGGAATAGCGGAAATCCACCTCGTTCTGGCCGGGGCCTTCCTCGTGGTGGGAGGATTCCGGCTGAATGCCCATCCGCTCCAGCGTCAGGCAGATCTCCCGGCGGACATTTTCACATCTGTCCTCCGGCGCGACATCCATATAGGTGGCCTGATCGTAAGGAACGTCCGTGACCTCGCCGTTTTCGTCCAGCCGGAACAGGTAGAATTCCAGCTCGGAGCCGAAGGAGAAGGCGTAGCCCGCCTTCGCGGCGTCGGCAACGGCCTGCTTGAGAATGCCCCGGGTATCGTGGGCAAAGGGCGTGCCGTCCGGATGGGTGATGGAGCAGAACATCCGCACCACGCTCCCGTGCTCCGGCCGCCATGGCAGCAGGGCAATGGTGGAAGCGTCGGGATGGAGAAACAGGTCGGAATTCACCTCGTCGCCGAAGCCCGCGATGGCGGAAGCGTCGATGGCAATGCCGTACTTGAAGGCGCGTTCCAGCTCGTGGGGCATGATGGAGATATTCTTGGGTCTGCCGAAGCAGTCGCAGAACGCAAGGCGGATGAACTTCACGTCCTCCTCCTGAATGAATTGTATGACCTCCTGAGGCGTATATTTCATACAGCAACCAACCTTCCTGCCCGATACGCGGTAAAATTCAAACAAATGAAGTCAGATTAAAAGGAAAAGCAACGGGATTCTCCCGGAAAAGCCAAAACTTCCCGGAAAGCCTATGCTTCCGAAATTATTATATTCAATTTATCGGGCCTTGTCAATCTGTCCAAAGACAAAAAACTTTTTTTGTGCAGGGCGTTGACAAATGGGGAAAGATGGTGTAGAATGCCCACTGTGAAGGCAAGGACGTCTCCGAGTGTATGCTCATCGCGTCCTTGCCGTCTTTTTTTATTTTCGGCGGTTCGGGCAGGACATTCCCGGAACGCCAATACGGAAGCTCTGATTAAATCGGCAAGGACTGTGAGCGGAAAAGATCCGCCCACAGCCGCAGACGATTTATTCAGAGGTTCCTAAATTTGAAAAGGAGCGTTTGCTATGAGTACTGTTTCTGACTATTTCGGCTGTATGGTATTTGATGACCGGGTGATGAAGGCCAATCTTTCCGCTGACGTATACGCGTCGCTGCGCAGAACCATCGACGAGGGTGCGAAGCTGGACGCTTCCGTCGCCAACGCGGTGGCTGCTGCCATGAAGGACTGGGCTGTCGCCCATGGCGCGACCCACTACACCCACTGGTTCCAGCCGCTGACCGGCATCACCGCCGAAAAGCACGACAGCTTCATTTCTCCCGCTCCCGACGGCGGCGTCATCATGGATTTCTCCGGCAAGGAGCTGATTAAGGGCGAGCCTGACGCCAGCTCTTTCCCCTCCGGCGGCCTGCGCGCCACCTTTGAGGCCCGGGGCTACACCGCATGGGACCCCACCTCCTACGCATTCATCAAGGGCAAGACCCTTTGCATCCCCACGGCGTTCTGCTCCTACGGCGGCGAAGCGCTGGATAAGAAGACCCCGTTGCTTCGCTCCATGGAAGCCCTGAACCGTCAGGCCATGCGTATCCTGAAGCTCTTCGGCAACACCGATGTCAAGTGTGTCCGCACCAACGTCGGCCCCGAGCAGGAATATTTCCTTGTGGATAAGGAAATGTACGAGCAGCGCAAAGACCTGATCTTCACCGGCAGAACCCTGTTCGGTGCCAAATCCCCCAAGGGGCAGGAGATGGATGACCATTACTTCGGCGTCATCAAGCCCCGCGTTGCTGCTTACATGGAAGACCTGAACGAGGAACTGTGGAAGCTGGGTATCCTTGCCAAGACCGAACATAACGAGGTCGCCCCCGCTCAGCACGAGCTGGCGCCCATTTACACCACCACCAACATCGCCACCGACCACAACCAGCTGACCATGGAGATCATGCAGAAGGTCGCGGCAAAGCACGGTCTGGTGTGCCTGCTGCATGAGAAGCCCTTTGCCGGCGTCAATGGCTCCGGCAAGCACAACAACTGGTCCATGGCCACCGATACCGGCGTGAACCTGCTGTCCCCTGGCGAAACCCCCTATGAAAACGCCCAGTTCCTTCTGTTCCTGTGTGCGGTCATCAAGGCCGTGGACGACTATCAGGATCTGCTCCGCCTGAGCGTAGCTACCGCCGGTAACGACCACCGTCTGGGCGCCAACGAAGCGCCTCCCGCCGTGGTCTCCATCTTCCTTGGCGACGAGCTGATGGGCATTCTGGACGCCATCGAGAACGACGCCCCTTACAGCGGCACAAAGAAGACCACCATGAAGCTTGGCGTGGACGTTCTGCCCCGCTTCCCCAGAGACACCACCGACCGGAACCGTACTTCGCCCTTCGCCTTTACCGGCAACAAGTTTGAGTTCCGTATGCTGGGTTCCTCCAATTCCATCGCCTGCGCCAACATCATGCTCAACGCCGCCGTGGCCGAGTCCCTGAAAATTTACGCCGACCGTCTGGAAGGCGCGGAGGACTTTGAGACCGCCCTGCATGACATGATCAAGAAGACCATCAAGGATCACAAGCGCATCATCTTCAACGGCAACGGCTACGATGCCACATGGATCAAGGAAGCCACCGAGGTTCGCGGCCTGTGCAACTATCCCACGACCCCCGACTGCATGCCCCATCTGCTGGACAAGAAGAACGTGGATATGCTCACCGCCCACAAGATCTACTCCGTATCCGAGATTCAGGCGCGGTGCGACATCATGCTGGAGAACTACTGCAAGGCCGTCATCATCGAGGCCAACACCATGGTGGACATGGCGAGAAAGCAGATCCTCCCCGCAGTGGAAGGCTATGCCGCCGAGCTGGCCGCTTCCGTGGCTGCGAAGAAAGCCGTCGCGCCCAATCTGGCCTGTGCTTATGAGACCGGCCTTGTCACCAAGCTGTCCGGCCTGACCGACCAGATCGCCGAGAAGACCGACGAGCTGGAATCCGCCGTTCTGGAGCTGAAGAATGCGGAGAGTGTCAAAGAAGAGTCCTTCGCCATCCGGGACACCATTCTCGGCAAGATGGCAGCCCTCCGGGCTGTCGCGGACGAGGCGGAGACCCAGACTTCTTCCGATTACTGGCCGTTCCCCACCTACGGCGAACTGCTGTTTGGCGTGAAGTAAATCTTCTTTTCACGGCTGCCCATGCCGATCACGGCGGCAGAGGAGGGGACTGACCACCCCCTCCGGGCGGGCAGCGGGGAACAGGAGATGAAACGTTAACTGAATAGAGAGAATGAGGAGGTAACCACTATGACACTGAGTTCTGTAAACACCATTTGGGTACTGTTGGGCGCTGCAATGGTCTTCTTCATGCAGGCGGGCTTTTCCCTGTGCGAGGCCGGCTTCACGCGGGCGAAGAACACCGGCAACATCCTGATGAAGAATCTGATGGACTTCTGCATTGGCACGCCATGCTTCTGGCTGTTCGGCTTCGGCATTATGTTCGGCGCGGGAAGCGCGGTCGTGGGCTGGCTGGATCCCGGCATCACCAAGGATTACAGCTTTATTACCCCGGCCGGTGTTCCTCTCTGGGCGTTTGCCATTTTTCAGACCGTATTCTGCGCGACCTCTGCCACCATTGTTTCCGGCTCCATGGCAGAGCGCACCAAATTCAGCGCCTACTGCATTTATTCCGCCTGTATTTCTTTGTTTATCTACCCCATCTCCGGACACTGGATCTGGGGCGGCGGCTGGCTGAGTCAGCTGGGATTCCATGATTTTGCCGGTTCCACGGCAGTACATATGGTCGGCGGCATCTGTGCCTGCATCGGCGCGTCCATGCTCGGCCCCCGTATCGGTAAGTACGACAAGGAAGGCAAGCCGAAAGCCATTCTGGGACATAATATTACGGCAGCTGCGCTGGGCGTGTTCATCCTTTGGTTCTGCTGGTTCGGCTTCAACGGCTGCTCCACGGTAGCCATGGATTCCGACGACGCGCTGATCAGCGCCGGTATGATTTTCTTCAATACCAATCTGGCTGCGGCGGTTGCCTGCTGCGTGACCCTTGTGTTCACCTGGATTCGCTACGGGAAACCCGATGTGTCCATGACCTATAACGCGGCTCTGGCCGGCCTTGTGGGCATTACCGCCGGATGCGACGCCGTTTCTCCCCTTGGCGCTGCCATCATGGGTGCGGTGTTCGGTATCGTTATTGTCCTTTCCGTCGAATTCTTTGACAAGGTTGCCAAGATCGACGATCCGGTTGGCGCCGTCTCCGTACACGGTGTGTGCGGTGCGCTGGGCACCATCCTTACCGGCCTGTTTGCCACGGGTGTTTCCACGGAGAAGGGGCTTTTCTACGGCGGCGGATTCCATTTCCTGGGGATTCAATGCCTTGGCGTCATCTCCGTAATGGCCTATGTGGCAGTGATCATTACCGTTGTTTTCACAATTATCAAAAAGACCATCGGGCTGCGGGTCAGCGCCGACGAGGAGATCGCCGGTCTGGATGTCTGTGAGCATGGCCTTCCCACCGCTTATGCTGGTTTCGCCATGCTGCCTGACACCGCTACGGCGGATGAGGCTCCCGTGGTCGTTTCCGGCGATGTTCCCGCTGCCGAGGCGGTTCCCGTGAAGAAGGTTCCCGACTTCCGGGAGGAGGGCGCGCCCAAGTTTACCAAGGTGGAGATCATCTGCAAGGAATCCCGCCTTGAAAACCTGAAGAACGCCATGATCTCCATTGGCATCACCGGCATGACCGTATCCCACGTTCTTGGCTGCGGCACCCAGAAGGGAAAGCCTGAGTATTACCGCGGCGTGCCGGTAGAGACGAATCTGCTGCCCAAGGTGCAGGTGGAAATTGTGGTCAGCAAGGTGCCTGTCCGCACCGTGATCGAGACCGCCAAGAAGGTGCTGTATACCGGACATATCGGCGACGGCAAGATTTTCGTCTACGATGTTGAAAATGTCGTCAAGGTTCGCACCGGGGAGGAAGGCTACGACGCGCTTCAGGACGTTGAATAAAAAGAGAACCCAAGGGAGAGCCGCAAGGCTCTCCCGCGGGCTATTTGAGGAGGAATTCCTATGTGTTCCATCATTGGGTATTGCGGCAGGCCCGCCGATCTGACCGCGTTTCAGGCAGGCTTCGCCAGAACGGTTTCCCGAGGCCCTGACGATTCCCGCGTCATCGACGTGGGGCAGGGGATACTCGGCTTTCACAGACTGTCCATCATGGGGCTTCACCCGGAAGGAATGCAGCCCTTCGGCCTGAACGGCAGCTGGGTGGTCTGCAACGGCGAGATTTACGGCTTTGAAAAGCTTAAAAAGGAATTGTCCAAGGACTACACCTTTACAAGCGAGTCCGACTGCGAGGTGCTGCTGCCCATGTATGAAAAGTATGGCGTCGGCATGTTTGCCAAGCTGGATGCGGAGTTTGCCTGCATTCTCTACGACGGCAGGCAGAAAAAATTTATCGCCGCCCGTGACCCTATCGGCATTCGCCCGCTGTATTACGGCTACGACGGAAACGGCACGATCCTGTTTGCCAGCGAACCGAAAAATCTGGTGGGGCTGACCGACAAAATCCTGCCGTTTCCTCCGGGACATTATTACTGCGACGGGAAATTCGTCTGCTACTGCGACATCGCAGCGGTAGACCATGTGCTTCCCGATGATCTGGAAACGGTCTGCGCCAACATCCACGACAAGCTGGTGGCCGGTGTGAAGAAGCGTCTGGTGGCCGACGCCAAGGTCGGCTTCCTGCTCAGCGGCGGACTGGATTCTTCTCTGGTGTGCGCCATTGCCGCCCGGGAAAGCGAAAAGCCCATCCGCACCTTTGCCATCGGCATGAGTGAGGACGCCATTGACCTGAAATACGCGAAACAGGTCGCGGATTACATCCACAGCGACCATACCGAGGTCATCATCTCCAAGGAGGACGTTCTCGCCGCGCTGGAACCGGTGGTGGAGCTGCTGGGAACCTTCGACATCACCACCATCCGTGCCAGCATCGGCATGTATCTGGTGTGCAAGGCCATCCATGAGATGACTGACATCCGGGTTCTGCTCACCGGCGAGATCTCCGACGAGCTGTTCGGCTACAAGTACACCGACTTTGCCCCATCCGCCAAGGCGTTTCAGGAGGAAGCCCAGAAGCGCATCCGGGAGCTGCACATGTACGACGTGCTCCGGGCAGACCGGTGCATCAGCGTCAACTCTCTGGAAGCGCGGGTGCCCTTCGGTGATCTGGACTTTGTCAAATACGTCATGGCCATTGACCCGGAGATGAAGCTGAACAAATACGGAAAGGGCAAGTATCTGCTGCGTCACGCCTTTGAAAAGGGCGATTACCTGCCTCACGACATTCTCTGGCGGGAAAAGGCGGCTTTCTCCGACGCCGTGGGTCACTCCATGGTGGACTATCTCAAGGAATATGCCGAAACCGTCTATACGCAGGAAGAATTTGAGGAAAAACGGGCAAAGTATACCCATGCCCAGCCTTTTACCAAAGAGTCCCTGCTTTACCGGGAGATTTTCGAGAAATACTATCCCGGACAGAGCCAGATGATCGTGGACTTCTGGATGCCCAACAAATCCTGGGAGGGCTGCAATGTGAACGACCCCTCCGCCCGCGTCCTTGCCAACTACGGCGACAGCGGGAAATAACCGGGTTTCCGCGGCTGCACGGGCAGACAAAAGTTCCAATTTTCGCCCCGCAAAAGCGGCACATATCGTGGAAATGATGATTGCGTTCCGCCACATATTGTGGTATTCTAAAGAGTGTGAGATGGGGGCCGCAGTGGGCTGCCGCCGTTTCCTGAAACCGACAATGAATACACATATGGAGGTAAACACAAATGGAAAAATTGCAGCAGCTGTATGAGGGCAAGGCCAAAAAGGTTTTCGCCACCGACGATCCCGAACTCCTGATCGTGGATTACAAGGACGACGCTACCGCCTTCAACGGGCTGAAAAAGGGCACCATCGCAGGCAAGGGCGTCATCAACAACCAGATGAGCAACCGCCTGATGGCTTATCTTGAAAAGCAGGGCATTCCCACCCACTTTGTCAAGGAGCTGTCCGAGCGGGAAACGCTGGTAAAGAAGGTTTCCATCGTTCCCCTGGAAGTCATCGTCCGCAACATCGCTGCCGGCTCCTTCTCCAAGCACTACGGCGTGGAGGAAGGCGTTGTGTTCGAGCAGCCCACCATTGAATTCTCCTATAAAAACGACGAGCTGGGCGACCCGCTGCTCAACACCTATCACGCCCTCGCTCTGAAGCTGGCGACCCCCGAAGAGATCAAGACCATTGAAGACTACTCCTTCCGGATCAACGACGCGCTGAAAGCCTTCTGGCTGACCTGCGGCGTGACTTTGGTGGATTTTAAGCTGGAATTCGGCCGCCTGTCCGACGGCACCATCGTTTTGGCTGACGAGATCAGCCCCGACACCAGCCGCCTGTGGGACAGCAAGACCCACGAGAAGCTGGATAAGGATCGTTTCCGCCGCGATATGGGCGGCGTGGAAGAGGCCTACGCCGAGATCATGAAGCGTCTGGAAGAACATCTGAAATAACCGTATTCTACAGGACGGAGGAACCCCTCCGCCCTGTAAACGTGCTGTCATCGATCCTTACAACTTTAGAATCGGAGGAAATCCAAATGGCTAATACTGTAATCGTCGGCATCAACTGGGGTGACGAGGGCAAGGGACGCATGGTCGATCTGCTGACCGAAAACTATGACATCGTTATCCGCTATCAGGGCGGCGGCAATGCCGGCCATACCGTTATCAATGAGCACGGCAAATTTGCCCTGCACCTGCTGCCCTCCGGCATTTTCCGGGAGGGTGTCGTGAATATCCTCGGGAACGGTGTCGCCGTTGACCCGGAAAACCTGTGGCAGGAAATGCAGGATGTTGCCCAAAAAGGTGTACCCATCACCCCGGACAATCTGAAAATCAGCGACCGGGCGTCTCTGCTGCTGCCCTGGCACCGTCTTCAGGACGGTCTGGAGGAAGCCCGTCTGAAGGATAAAAAGTACGGCTCTACCAAGCAGGGCATTGCGCCTTTTTACTCTGATAAATACCAGAAAAAGACCATTATGGCGGGAGAGCTCCTGCATTCCGAGCATCTTTATGAGCATTTGCAGGATTTGCTGGAGTGGAAGAACCTGACCCTCACCGGCGTCTACGGCGCCGAGCCTGTCACCATGGACGAGCTGAAAGCGTGGATGGACAATTACTGCGAGAAGATCAAGCCCTTCATCTGCGACACCGGCGTATACCTGCGCAAGGCGCAGGCAGAAGGGAAGAAGATCCTGTTTGAAGCCCAGCTGGGCGCGCTGCGGGATCTGGACTACGGCATCTACCCCTACACCACCTCTTCCAATGCCATTGCCGCCTACGCTCCTGTGGGTTCCGGTCTGCCCACCGCCAAGATCGACGAGGTCATCGGCGTTGTGAAAGCCTACTCCACCTGCGTGGGCGAAGGCCCCTTCGTCTGTGAGATGTTCGGTGCCGAAGCGGACGCCCTCCGGAAGGCGGGCTTCGAGTACGGCGCGAAGACCGGCCGTCCCCGCCGGGTCGGCCCCATCGACCTTGTTGCCACCCGCTACGGCGTTCAGGTGCAGGCCGCGACCAACATCGCCCTGACCAAGCTGGACGTGCTGAGCTATCTGGACAAAATCCCCGTCTGCGCCCACTACGAGCTGAACGGGGAAGTGATCGACGAATTCCCGTTCCCCACGCTGCAAAGCAGCGCCAAGCCCGTGATGGAATACATGGAGGGCTGGAAGTGCGACATTTCCGGCGTGCGCAAGTGGGAAGATCTCCCGGAAGCGGCGCGGAACTACGTGCAGTACGTGGAAGAAAAGATTGGCTGCCGCATCGGCTACGTTTCCGTAGGCCCGGAGCGGGACAGCATCATCATTCGCTGAGCAGGGGGGGGCAGACTATGACGGATCAATACGAATCCCCCTTAAGCTCCCGGTATGCTTCCGACTATATGCTGCACCTGTTTTCCCAGCAGAAGCGGATTGAGACCTGGCGGAAGCTCTGGATTTCTCTTGCCAAGGCCGAGCATTCTCTGGGGCTGCCTATCACCGAGAAACAGATCGAGGAGCTGGAAGCCCACATCACGGACATTGACTTTGCCTGTGCCGCGGCACGGGAAAAGGAAGTCCGCCACGACGTGATGGCCCACGTGTATACCTATGGCAAGGCCGCGCCCTCCGCCGCCGGTATCATCCATCTGGGCGCCACCAGCTGCTATATCACCGATAACGCCGACATCGTTCTCTACCGGGACGGCCTGAAGTACCTCCGGGGAGAGCTGCTGAAGGTCATCGCCAACCTTTCCCGTTTTGCGGAAACGTACAAGGCGACCCCCACGCTGGGCTACACCCATTATCAGCCCGCCCAGCTTGTTACGATTGGCAAGCGGGCGACGCTGTGGATGCAGGACTTCGTCAGCGATCTGGTAGAGCTGGATTTTGTCGTGGAAACCATGAAATTCCTGGGCTGCCGGGGAACCACCGGCACGGAAGCCAGCTTCCTCGAGCTGTTTGACGGGGATACGGCAAAAATCGACGAGATGAACCGCTGCATCAGCGCCGACTTTGGCTTCACCCAGTGCTTCGACGTCTGCGGCCAGACCTACCCCAGAAAGCTTGACAGCCGCATCCTGAACTGCCTGTCTTCCATCGCCCAGAGCTGCTACCGCATGGCAAACGACATTCGGCTTTTGCAGCACGACCGTCAGGTGGAAGAGCCCTTTGAAAAGAACCAGATCGGTTCCTCCGCCATGGCCTACAAGCGCAACCCCATGCGCTCCGAGCGCATCTGCTCTCTGTCCCGCTACCTGATGGCGGACGCGCTGAACGCTCCCATGACCGCTTCCACCCAGTGGCTGGAACGCACGCTGGACGATTCCGCTAACCGGCGTATCTCCATGCCGGAGGGCTTCCTCTGCGCCGACGCCATTCTCAGGCTGGCACAGAACGTCACCGACGGTCTGCATGTGAACGAAAAAATCGTGGAGAAGACCGTGCGGGAATATCTGCCCTTCATTGCCACGGAAAATCTGATGATGGAGGGCGTCAAGAACGGCGGCGACCGTCAGCAGCTGCATGAGATCATCCGCACCTGCTCCATGGACGCCACGGCCAAGATGAAAAACGGCGAACGCTGGGATCTTCTGGCCGATCTGGCCGACCATCCGGAATTCGGCATGACGAAGCAGGAGATGGAAGCCGTTCTCGACCCCATGCTGTACACCGGCCGGTGCGCGGAGCAAGTGGAAAGCTATGTGAAAAAGGTAGCCCCTCTGATCGCCGGTATTGACCGCGAACAGGCGGAGATCAATATTTAACCGGCGTCGCGGCAGGGAAGGAGAGAGCACTGTATGCAAGAAAAAATCCTGATTCTGGACTTTGGCGGACAGTACAATCAGCTGATTGCCCGGCGGGTGCGGGAACAGAACGTCTACTGCGAGATCAAGCCCTACACCACGACCCTGGACGAGATCCGCGCCTTTGCGCCCATGGGCATCATTTTCACCGGCGGCCCCAACAGCGTGTATCTGGAGGAATCTCCCCACGTTGACCCGGAAGTGTTCCAGCTGGGTGTTCCCATCCTCGGTATTTGCTACGGCTGCCAGCTGATGGCGCATACGCTGGGCGGTCAGGTCACTGCCGCGCAGGAGGATACCGCCCGGGAGTACGGCAAGACCGTCACCTATTACGATACCGGCTGCAAGCTGTTCAAGGGCATCCCGGAGCAGTCCATTTCGTGGATGAGCCACGGCGATTACATGGCGAAGGTTCCGGAGGGCTTTGCGCTGGTCGCCCATACCGACGCCTGCCCCAATGCCGCCATTGCCGATGAGAGCCGGGGCTTCTACGGTGTTCAGTTCCACCCGGAGGTGAATCACACCCAGTTCGGCAGCCAGATGCTGCGCAACTTCCTTTACGAAATCTGCGGCGCCAAGGGCACTTGGACAATGGGTGATTTCTGCAAAAATACCGTGGCACAGCTCCGGGACACCATCGGCCCCAAGGGCCGCGTGCTGCTGGCGCTGTCCGGCGGCGTGGATTCCTCCGTTCTGGCGGCGCTGCTGGCCGAAGCGGTAGGGGATCGTCTGACCGCCGTCTTTGTCGATCACGGCTGTATGCGCAAAAATGAGGGCGACGAGGTAGAAGCCGCCTTTGCCAAGTGGAACATCCACTTTGTCCGGGTGGACGCGGAGAAGCGCTTCCTGGACAAGCTCAAGGGCGTGGAAGACCCCCAGCGCAAGCGTCAGATCATTGGCGCGGAATTCGGGTATGTATTTCTGGATGAAGCCGTGAAATTCGGCATCACCAAAGAGGACTTTTTCGCTCAGGGCACCATCTATCCCGACGTCATCGAGTCCGGCGCGGGGGATGCCGACGTCATCAAGAGCCACCACAACAAGCTCCTGCCCAGAGAGGTCATTGAGCAGTTCAAGGCCGTTCTGGAGCCGTTGGATCATCTTTTCAAGGACGAAATCCGGCTGCTGGGCAAAGAATTGGGGCTTCCTGATTATCTTGTCCACCGTCAGCCCTTCCCGGGCCCCGGCCTTGCCATTCGTATCCTCGGCGACGTGACGAAAGAAAAGCTGGACATTCTCCGGGAGGCGGACTTCATCTTCCGGGAGGAGATTGCCAAGGCCGACCTGGGAGACATTTGCAGCCAGTATTTTGCGGTTCTCACCAACGCCAGAAGCGTCGGCGTCATGGGCGACGGCCGCACCTATGAAAACGTTCTCGCCCTTCGCAGCGTCACGACCAGCGACTTCATGACGGCGGAGTGGACGCGTATCCCCTACGAGGTGCTGGATCGCGCTTCTGTGCGGATCGTCAACGAGGTGCCCCACATCAACCGCATTGTCTACGACATCACAAGCAAGCCCCCGGCGACGGTGGAATGGGAGTAACCCCTCCCCAATTCAGGAAGGAGAAAACGACTATGGCAGTTAATTTCAACCAGGATTCCGTATGGAATCTGAAACCCATCAGTGTTGACGCCGTCAAAGGCGAGGTAAACGGCCTTCTCATCGGCGGCGAGGAAGTGGTCATGGCATTTCAGACCGTCCGCGACCAGCTGATTTTCACAAACAAGCGCATCATTGCGGTGGACGTGCAGGGAATTACCGGAAAGCGGAAATCCTTCAGCACCATGCCCTATTCCAAAATTCAGTATTTTTCCATCCAGACCCCCGGCTTTGCGGAGCTGATTCCGGATTCCGAGCTGTTTATCATGTTCTCCAATACCTTTACCGCAAAGTTTGAGTTCAAGGGCGGCGTGGATATCGGAAAAATCGGCCGCATGATTTCTGAGTACGTATTAGGCTAAGCTGCAACAGCACAAACAAAGGAGGTTTCTTATGTGTGGGATCGTAGGATTTACAGGCACGCAGAACGCCGCGCCGGTACTGCTTGACGGACTTTCAAAGCTGGAATACCGGGGCTATGATTCCGCCGGAATTGCTGTGGTGCAGGGGAACCAAATCGCCATCAGCAAGGTCACGGGACGCATTCAGAACCTCCGGGAAAAGACGGACGACGGGCGGTTGGTTCCCGGTACCACCGGAATCGGCCACACCCGCTGGGCGACGCACGGCGCGCCCAACGATATAAACGCCCATCCCCATGCCAGCAATGACGGAAAATTCGCCGTCGTTCACAACGGCATTATCGAAAACTACATGGAGCTTCGGGAAGAACTGCTCCGGAAGGGCTATCGTTTCGAGAGCGAGACGGACACCGAGGTCATCGTCCATCTGATTGAAATGTACTATGCCGGCGATTTCCGGAAAGCCGTCATGAAGGCTTCTTCCCGGCTGGTTGGCTCCTACGCTCTGGGAATTGTCTGCACGGACGCGCCGGATACGGTTCTCGCCGTCCGGGAGGCAAGCCCTTTGATTCTCGGCGTGGGCATCGGAGAGAATTTCTTTGCCTCCGACGTCACCGCGCTGGTGGCGCACACCCGGAACGTCATCTATCTGGAGGACGGCGAGCTTGCGGAGCTGACGCCCGACTCCATTCAGGTCTACGATTGCTCAGGCCACCCCATCACCAAGAAGGCCAGCCGCATCACATGGGACATCCAGGCGGCGGAAAAGGGCGGCTACGACCACTTCATGCTCAAGGAGATCATGGAGCAGCCCCGGGCGGTGGAAGCGACCATCACCCCCAGAATCCGGAATGGGGAAATTGTACTGGACGACCTGAACATCGATCTTTCCCAAATCCATAAAATCGTCATTACGGCCTGCGGCTCGGCCTATTATGCCGGGTGCGCGGGGAAATATACCATCGAGAAGCTGTGCCGTATCCCCGTGACTACGGAGCTGGCAAGTGAGCTTCGCTACGCAGACCCCCTGATTGACGGCCATACGCTGCTCATCGTCCTGTCCCAGTCCGGCGAGACGGCGGATACCATTGCCGCCATGAAGGAATGCCAGCGCCGGGGTGCGAAGGCGCTTGCCATTGTGAACGTGGTGGGCAGTACCATTGCGAAAATCGCCGACTACACCCTGTACACATGGGCAGGCCCGGAGATTGCCGTGGCCACCACCAAGGGCTACACCACCCAGCTGACGGTGCTGTATCTGTTTGCCCTGTACGCGGCCAAATCTCTGGGGACTGTCGAGGGGAAGGAGTACAAGCGGCTGCTCACGGCGCTGCGCTCCCTGCCCAAGCAGATGCAGACGGCGCTGGACATGAACCCTGCCATCCCTGCTCTGGCAAAGAAATACCACGGCAGCCCCTCCATGTTCTTCATCGGAAGAAACACCGACTACGCCGTTGCTCTGGAAGGGGCGTTGAAGATGAAGGAGATCTCCTACATCCACGCGGAATCCTACGCGGCGGGCGAGTTGAAACACGGCACCATCGCCCTGATTTACGAGGGGCAGCCGGTGATCGCCCTGTGCTGCAACGACGCGGTCATGGAGAAGACCATGAGCAACATCGTGGAGGTCAAGGCGCGGGGCGCGGAGGTGCTCGCGGTGGCCTTCAAGGGGAACGGGAAGATCGTTTCTCTGGCCGACGACATGATCTTTGTGCCGAAAATCGACCCGCTGCTGTGCGCGGTGGCCGAAATCGTTCCGTTACAGCTGCTGGCCTATTACGTGGCCAAGGAAAACGGCTGTGATATCGACAAACCGAAAAATCTGGCAAAATCCGTTACAGTAGAGTAAAGGAGAGATCACCAATGACGAAATACATCTTTGTGACCGGCGGCGTGGTTTCCGGTCTGGGCAAGGGCATCACCGCGGCGTCTCTTGGCCGTCTTCTCAAGGCGCGGGGACTGAAGGTCGCCGCCCAGAAGCTGGACCCCTACATCAACGTTGACCCCGGCACCATGAGCCCCTACCAGCACGGCGAGGTCTACGTCACCGAGGACGGCGCGGAGACCGACCTGGATTTGGGTCACTACGAGCGCTTCATCGACGAAGACCTGAACAAGTTCTCCAACCTGACCACCGGAAAGGTGTACTGGAACGTGCTGAACAAGGAACGCCGGGGCGAGTATCTGGGTTCCACGGTTCAGGTCATTCCCCACGTGACCAACGAGATCAAAGAGTTCGTCTACAGCGTCGGCCGTAAGACCGACGCGGATGTGGTCATCACCGAAATCGGCGGCACCATCGGCGATATCGAGTCCCAGCCCTTCCTGGAGGCGGTGCGCCAGATCGCGCTGGAGGTAGGGAATGAAAACAGCCTGTTCATCCACGTGACGCTGGTGCCGTTCCTCCGTGGCTCCGACGAGCATAAGTCCAAGCCCACCCAGCACTCTGTCAAGGAATTGCAGGGCATGGGCGTCAAGCCGGATATCATCGTTCTGCGCTGCGATGAGCCGCTGGAATCCTCCATTTTCCAGAAGATCAGCATGTTCTGCAACGTTAAGCCGGACTGCGTCATTGAGAATATCACCCTGCCCGTGCTGTACGAAGCCCCGCTGATGCTGGAAAAGTCCAATCTATCCGGCATTGTCTGCCGGGAACTGGGTCTGGAGACCCCCAAGCCTGAGCTGACGGAATGGATTCAGATGGTGGAGAAAATCAGAAACAGCAGCAAGCACGTCACCATCGGCCTCGTGGGCAAGTACGTCCAGCTTCACGACGCCTATCTCTCCGTGGCGGAAGCTCTGCGCCATGCGGGCTACGCGCTGGACGCCGTGGTGGATATTCAGTGGATCGATTCGGAGACACTGACGGAGGACACCGTGGGCGAAAAGCTGTCCCATCTGGACGGCATCATCGTTCCCGGCGGCTTTGGCGGCCGGGGCATTGAGGGCATGATCCTTGCGGCGAAGTACGCCCGGGAAAAGAAGGTGCCTTATTTCGGCATCTGCCTTGGTATGCAGATCGCCGTCATTGAGTATGCCCGGAATGTTGCCGGTCTGGCGGACGCCAATTCCGGTGAATTTGACCCGGTGAGTGAGCATAAGGTCATCGACTTCATGCCCGGACAGAGCGACGAGGTGGACAAGGGCGGCACGCTGCGCCTTGGCGCTTACCCCTGCGTCATCACCCCGGATACGACCATGGCGCGGTGCTACGGCGCGGGTCTTATCCACGAGCGTCACCGCCACCGCTACGAATTCAACAACGATTTCCGGGACGTCCTGCAAGATGCCGGACTTACCTTAAGCGGTACCTCCCCGGATGGTCGTCTGGTGGAGACCGTGGAGCTGACCGACCGTCCCTTCCATGTGGGCGTGCAGTACCATCCGGAATTCAAGAGCCGTCCCAACAAGCCCCATCCGCTGTTCCTGGGCTTTGTCAAGGCCAGCCTGGGGGAATAACCATGAGTATCCACGAAGAATGCGGCGTGTTCGGCGTTTACAGCCAGCGTCAGGAGGATGTAGCAAGCCTTGCCTACTACGGGCTGTATTCCTTACAGCACCGTGGGCAGGAGGGCTGCGGCATTGTCGTCAATGATGACGGTGTTTTTGACGGCCACAAGGGTCTGGGGCTGGTCAGTGAGGTGTTCACGGGCAGCGTCATGAAGCAGTTCCCCACGGGGAAAATGGCGGTTGCCCACGCCCGCTACGGCACCACCGGCGGCTCCAATCTGGCAAACTGCCAGCCCATTCAGGTCAACCACTTAAAAGGCAAGCTGGCGCTTGCCCATAACGGCAATTTGAGCAACGCGCTTCAGCTCCGCCGGGAGCTGGAGCTTTCCGGCGCCATTTTCCATACTACCTCCGACACGGAGACCATCGCCTATGTGATCACACGGGAGCGGATCACCGCTCCCTCCATTCAGGCGGCGGTCAGCCGCGCGGTGGACAGGCTGGAGGGCGCTTTTTCTCTGGTCATGATGTCCTCCACCAAGCTCATTGCGGTGCGCGACCCCCACGGATTCCGCCCGCTGTGCTATGGAAAAATGAAGGACGGGACGTATATCGTCGCATCGGAGAGCTGCGCCCTTCACGCTGTCGGCGCGGAATTCCAGCGGGATATTTTGCCCGGAGAAATCCTGACCTTTGACTGCGACGGCATCCACTCCGACACCAGCCACTGCGGCACCGCGCCCAAAAAGATGTGCATTTTTGAATATATCTACTTTGCCCGGCCGGATTCCGTCATCGACGGTGTCAGCGTTCATGATGCCCGGGTCAGGGCAGGGGAGATCCTCGCGAAGACCCATCCGGTGGACGCGGACATTGTCATCGGCGTGCCGGATTCCGGTCTGGACGCCGCCATGGGCTATGCCCGGGAATCGGGGATTCCCTACGGCATCGGCCTGATCAAAAACAAATATATCGGCAGGACCTTCATCGCCCCCGGGCAGGATCACCGGGTAGATCAGGTCAAGATCAAGCTCAGCCCCGTGAAAAGCGAGGTTCGCGGCAAGAGGGTGGTGATGGTGGACGATTCCATCGTCCGCGGCACGACCTCCGGGCGCATTGTGCAGCTTCTGCGGGACGCCGGGGCGAAGGAAATTCACATGCGCATCTCCGCGCCGCCGTTTCTGCATCCCTGCTACTATGGCACGGACATCGACTCCCGGGAGCACCTGATCGCCTGTCACCATACTGTGGAGGAAATCGCGGAGATCATCGGTGTGGACAGTCTGGGCTATCTGCCTCTGGGGAATCTGCGTGACCTGTGCGGCAGCGAAGAATATTGCAGCGCCTGCTTTGACGGCGACTATCCCACGGCAATCCCCGAGGACACCCGGAAAGACCAATTTGAGCAGAAGCTTTCCCAGAGAAAGGCCGGTGAAAAGCCATGAATCGGATTTTTGACAGAAAAATCATTCTGGAGGACGGCACCGAGTTTTACGGTTACGGCTTCGGCGCCAAACGGGACGCGCTGGTGGAGCTGGTGTTCAACACCTCCATGGTGGGCTATCAGGAAATTCTCTCGGACCCTTCCTACACCGCGCAGGCTGTGGTCATGACCTACCCCCTGATCGGCAATTACGGCATGTGCAATGAAGACTACGAGACGGACATACCCACCATCAGCGGTCTGGTCGTCCGGGAATTCAACAGCGAGCCTTCCAACTTTCGCGCCGCGCGGACACTGGAAGACGTGATGATTCAGTATAACATTGTGGGCATCGCCGGGGTGGACACACGCCGCCTTGCCCGCCACATCCGGGATGAGGGCACTTGCAAGGCGCTGATCGTGGACGCGCAGACCCCCAGCATCGCCTGCCTTGCGGAAATGCGCTCCACCGCTCTGTCCACCAATCAGGTTTCCGTGGTGAGTACGAAATCCCCGTGGATATCCGCCTGTGCAAATCCAAAGCACCGCGTTGTGGCCGTTGACTGCGGCATCAAGCACAACATCATCCGCAGTCTGAACGCCCGGGGGTGTGAAGTGACCATCGTTCCGTGGACGGTTACCGTCGAGGAAGTGATGGCCATGCACCCGGATGGCCTGTTCATCTCCAACGGCCCCGGCAACCCGGAGGACGCAAAGCCGGTGATCGACCTCGTCCGCGCCCTTCGCGGAAAGCTGCCGATTTTCGGCATCTGTCTTGGACATCAGATCATCGCCCTTGCCTACGGTGCGTCCACTTACAAGCTGAAATTCGGCCACCGGGGCGGAAATCACCCTGTCAAAAATCTCCAGACAGGGAAGGTGGAGATCACCTCCCAGAACCATTCCTACGCGGTAAAGGCGGATTCTCTGGCGGGAACCGGCCTGACCGTGACCCATGTCAACCTGCTGGACGGTACGGTGGAGGGGCAGAAGTGCGCCGCCGACCGGGTATTCAGCGTCCAGTACCACCCGGAAAGCGCCCCCGGCCCCCAGGACAGCGCCTATCTGTTTGATGAATTCATCGCCATGATGGAGGGAAAGTAACATGCCGAAACGTACCGATTTGAAGAAAATTCTGGTCATTGGCTCCGGCCCCATCGTCATCGGTCAGGCGGCGGAATTCGACTATGCCGGTACCCAGGCCTGTCTTGCCCTGAAAGAGGAAGGCTACGAGGTCATTCTGTGCAACAGCAACCCCGCGACCATCATGACCGACCCCGCCATCGCGGACAAGGTTTACATGGAGCCGCTGACGCTGGAATATATCGCCCGTATCGTCCGCTTTGAGCGGCCGGACGCCATCATCCCCGGCATCGGCGGCCAGACGGGACTGAATCTTGCCATGCAGCTGGAAAAGAAGGGCATTCTGAAGGAATGCCACGTGCAGCTGCTGGGAACGCCCAGCGAATCTATTGAGCAGGCGGAGGATCGGGAACTGTTCAAGGAGCTTTGCGAGCGCCTTGGCGAGCCGGTGCTTCCTTCTCAGATCGCCAATACCATGGAGGAAGGTCTTGCCGCGGCGGAAGCCATTGGCTATCCCGTGGTGCTTCGCCCTGCCTTTACTTTGGGCGGCACCGGCGGCGGATTTGCCGATAACGAGGAAGAATTCCGGGAGATTATGAAAAACGCTCTGGTGCTGTCGCCCGTCCATCAGGTTCTGGTGGAGAAGAGCATCAAGGGCTTCAAGGAAATCGAATACGAGGTCATGCGGGACGCCAACGACACCGCCATTGCCATCTGCAACATGGAGAACCTTGACCCCGTGGGCATCCACACCGGCGACTCCATCGTGGTCTGCCCGTCGCAAACGCTGACCAACAAAGAGTATCACATGCTTCGTGATTCCGCCCTGCGCCTGATCCGCGCGCTGAAAATTCAGGGCGGCTGCAACGTCCAGTTCGCACTGGACCCCAAATCCTTCCAGTATTACCTCATCGAGGTCAACCCCAGAGTGTCCCGTTCCTCCGCACTTGCCTCCAAAGCTTCCGGCTATCCAATCGCCCGGGTCTCCGCGAAGATCTGCGTGGGCATGACGCTGGATGAAATTCGTCTTGCCAACACCTGCGCGGCCTTCGAGCCGGCGCTGGATTACGTTGTCACCAAAATGCCCCGGTTCCCCTTCGACAAGTTCTCCGATGCCAACAACCGTCTCGGCACTCAGATGAAGGCCACGGGCGAAACCATGAGCGTCGGCCGCACCTTTGAGGAAAGCCTGCTCAAGGGCATCCGCTCTCTGGAGATTGGCGTGTACCACCTGCACATGCCAAAATTCGACAGCTGGGGCAGAGAAGACCTGCTGGACTATATCAGAATCGGCACCGACGACCGCATTTACGCCATCGCCCAGCTACTTCGCATGGGCGCAAGCGTGGAGGAAATCGTAGAGAAAAGCACCATCGACGCCTTCTTCATCCGCAAGCTGCAAAACATTACTGCCATGGAGCGGGAACTTTCCGGCGCTGTCATGGACAGCAGCGTGTATTATCAGGCGAAGAAAATGGGCTTCTCCGACCGGGCGGTGGCGCAGATCTGGAACGTCCCGGAGCGGAAGGTGTTTGCCCTGCGCCAGAGCAGCAATATCCGCCCGGTGTACAAGATGATCGACTCCTGCGCCGGGGAATTCGACAGCTATATCCCGTATTTTTACTCCACCTACGAGACGGAAAACGAGTCCGTCGTTTCCGACAAAAAGAAGGTCATCGTCCTCGGCTCCGGCCCCATCCGTATTGGTCAGGGCGTGGAATTCGACTATTCCACCGTCCACGCCATCCAGACCATCAAAAACGCAGGCTATGAGGCCATCATCATCAACAACAACCCGGAAACCGTTTCCACGGATTACACCACCTCCGACAAGCTGTACTTTGAGCCGCTGACGGTGGAGGACGTGATGAATGTGGTGGAGCAGGAGAAGCCCGAGGGCGTCATTGCCTCTCTGGGCGGCCAGACCGCCATCAATCTGGCGCAGCCCCTGACGGATTTGGGCGTGAACATCATCGGCACCGACTGCGCCGCCATCGAAAAGGCGGAAAACCGGGACGCCTTTGAAAAGCTTCTGATTTCCCTGAACATCCCCCAGCCCAAGGGAAAGGCCGTCACCCGCATTGAGGACGGCGTCGCCGCCGCCCGGGAGATCGGCTATCCCGTTCTGGTGCGTCCCAGCTTCGTGCTGGGCGGACGGGCAATGCAGATCGTCGCCAACGAGGAGCAGCTGCGGCATTACCTCCACACCGCCGTGGAGATCGACGCGGACAAGCCTGTGCTGGTGGATAAGTATATTCGTGGCAAAGAGGTGGAGATCGACGCCATCTGCGACGGGACGGACGTGTTCGTCCCCGGCATCATGGAGCTGGTGGAGCGCACCGGCGTTCACTCCGGCGACTCCATCTCCGTGTACCCGTCCTTCTCCATCTCCAACAAGGTCAAGGGCATTATTTTGCAGTACGCGAAGAAGCTGGGGCCTGCCATCGGCATCAGGGGACTGTACAATATCCAGTTCATCGTCGATCCGGAGGATCATGTGTATATCATCGAGGTCAATCCCCGTTCTTCCCGTACCGTGCCGTTCCTGAGCAAGGCCACCGGCTACCCGCTGGCAGACATCGCCACGCTGGTGGCGCTGGGGCAGAGCCTGAAGGAGCAGGGCATCGACATGCTGTACCCCGACGAGCAGAAGCGGTACTATGCCAAAGCTCCGGCCTTCTCCTTCTCCAAGCTGCGGGGGCTGGATGCCTACCTGTCTCCGGAGATGAAATCCACCGGCGAGGCCATCGGCTACGACAACAACCTGACCCACGCGCTTTACAAGGCGATGCAGGCGTCGGGCATGAAGCTGGAAAATTACGGCACTGTATTCGTGACCATCTCCGACGAGGACAAGGAGGAAGCGCTGCCCCTGATCCGCCGGTTTTACCAGCTGGGCTTCAACATTGAGGCCACCGTGGGCACCGCGGTTTTCCTGCGCCAGCACGGCATCAAGACCCGCGTCCGGGCGAAGGTGGACGACGGCTCCGACGAAATTCTCAATTCCATCCGTCAGGGCTATGTCACCTACGTCATCAACACCATGGACGTCCGCTGTGAGGATGTGCATTCCGGCTCCAGCCAGATCCGCCGCTGCGCGGTGGAAAACGGCGTCACCATGCTGACGGCGCTGGACACGGTGCGGGTGCTGCTGGACGTGCTGGAGGAGATCACCCTCGGCATTTCCACCATTGACGCCTGATTCTTTTCCATTTGGAGCCGCCCGACAAGGGCGGCTCCTTTTGTATGCGAAAAATGTCAAGGAAAATATTTCACAAAAGTTTACATAATTCTTGTCCATTTTTCCAAATTGCGGCAGGCGGCGGGGTAGGGTATAATAGCGGCACAAGAAAAGGACGGAGGGAACGCATGAAACGGTGGATACCCATTGGGGTGGTTTTGGTGCTGGTGATTCTGGCTTTTGGTCTGTGCGCCACGGCATGGAATCCGGGGGAGTTTTCGGGGGACTGGTACTGCGCGGAAACCGGGGAGCTGTTCCGGTTTCAGGACGGGCTGGTCAGCTGCGAGCAGCACAATCTGCTCACCGGCACGATTGACGCCATGTGTGGCGCATACTGCTTTGATCGCAATTCCGTGACGGTTTTCTCTCTGGGGGTAGCCGGGCTGGAAAATCCGCGGCAGCTGTACCTCATACACGGCACCGACGGCGACCGCCTGTGCGGGTCGAAAGACGGTTCCGGAGAAACATATTTTTACCGCAGTCAGCAAGCGGCGCTGGCAAGTTGATGAATCCCCTCTGCCCGTTTATTGTGGGCAGAGGGGATTTTTTCAACTGAATGGATACTCGGAAAACGGCTTCATATTCAGTTCGATGGGGTGATATTGGGCGATGTAAGACCGGGCGGTTTCTTCGGAGCAGTTGCTCGACTGGGGATTCTCGCCGCCGACCACGCGCCACCAGTATTCTTGCAGGCGATCCTTAAAAATCTCTTCAATCAATTCCAGTTCCATGCCCTTCATACGGTAAAATTCATAGCGCGTCCCGTCCTCTTCACGGTACATCAGAATGCCGCCTTCGCAGACATCGGTCATACCGTGCGGCTCTTGAACAATTACCAGTTCTCCGTCCACGATGGTATGCACGGAAAGGACGTATACTGGCTCTGTGCTTCCTGCCTGTGTCGTCCATGTATCCCTGGCGATCAGCTCCTGTATTCCGTCGCCGTTCAAGTCCATCAGCGTGTAGGCAAATTTCCCAGAATCCTCATACCATTCCAGCGCCTCGGCAATGTATATGGCATATGGGTCTGTCCAGGGGATGGGCTTCACCGGCTCGCCATAGCGCTTCATCTGCTGCCGCTCGGGCTGGGTTTCCAGCGGAACATAGGACGCAATGATCGCCTGCGCCTGCTGCTCTGTGATCTCCGTCCGCTCCTTTGCTCTCGGGTCTGCCGGAGGGAGAACGGGCAGGGAATACCAGATACCTTCCTCCCGTTCCAGCCCTTCCAGATACGTTAGCCCATCTGCTTCCGCCCGGAAATAATACCGTACTTCATAATCATAAACCCTCATTTTCAGGATATCATCGTCCTTCAGTTCCAGAACATGGTCTTCACAAACCGTAAATCTGAACAGTCCGGCGAGGTTTCCGAAATCCGCGTATTGATAAGACTTGCCATCCCGCATAGACAAAATTCCCCAAAGAGACACCTTTCCGCCGGGTAAAAGCTCCATTACGCCGTCCCCATTCAAGTCACACAGGGAGTAAAACAGGCCGTCCCGTGTGCGGGTGCCATGTTCCGCCGCTCTATCCAGCTCTTGTTGAATATACTGCTCATAGCCCTTAGTGTACAGATTTTCGGTGGCTGCCGCGCGCTCCGCCTCGTAGGCCGCCCGGGCTGCCTCCATAAACGCATCCACCTTGGTCATGTCCGCCGGGTGGGGCTGGATGGAAAAGTCAAACTGTTCCGAGATCTGTTCCAGCGCGCTCTGCGTCATCTGCACCTTGCTTCCCCCGTCCCATTTTGACGAAGCAAATGACACGGTGACAAGAGCGTCCTGAAGGTCGGTAATGATCCGCGCCTGCTCGTCATTCATCACAAGAAGCACTGTCCTGCCGTCGCTGCGGGTGTAGTTCCACTGGGTGCAGCTTTCCAGGTCGGCAACCTCGTAGTACACAGGGTCAAAATATTCCTTCACGGAATAATAATATTCCGCAAGGTTGTCCTCATATGGCCACTGGTCGGTGTCCGGCTGGAACAGAAGCGCGATATTGAAGGTTCCCTCCGGGTAAAAATAGCCGGCCAAGTATTCCACATCCCCATGGAACACGCCGTCAATGCCCAGTGAGGAAAACAGCACGCTGGATTCATAGGATTGACAGCCAACATCCGGCGACAGCAGCTTCAGATCGTATTTCTGAACGATTTCGTCCAGCTTGTCCACCATATCCCAGCTGTAGCATCCATAGGGGATATAATAGGGGTTGGGGATTCCCAGCTCATTGTTGTCGTTGGCCGTCACAATGGTGCCATCCGGGTCATAGTCCCGGCAAAAGCTGTTCCATTCCGCCAGCGCCTCCTGATTGGCGCCTTGCAGCGTGATCTGGGTTCGCGGGGCGATGGTCGGCAAGGAAATGACGTCCCCGTTTTCGTCGTAGACGGTGGGCGTGGTGGGGCGGTACTCGGCCACCTTCAAGTCCTGAAGCCGCAGCACATACGCCACCATGCAGCCCACAAGCAGCAGCATCAGCCCGATCACGGCGGCCACCAGCCAGAGCCGGGGCAGGTGCTTCGCGCCCGCCGTGCCGTCTCTGTATTTCTGGGTTTCCCAGAGGTATGTACCCTTGGCGTCGCCGATCATATCCAGTATTTCATTGGCGTTCACAGCAATTCCTCCTTTTCCAGCGCCTGTCTGAGCCTACCTCGGGTGCGGCGGAGCATGGAGGTGACCTTGCTGACGGAGAAGCCGAAATGCTCGGCGATGTCCGCGATGGGGTCTAAGTACCAGTACCGGCTCAGGAACACCAGCCGTTCCGTTTCCGGCAGGGATTCCAGAAAGCCGTTGAAGGCCACGGCAAGCTCCTTGCGGTCCATGGCCTTTTCCAGACTGTCCTGGGACGCACAGTCCTCCAGCTCGTCCAGCGCCAGCGTCACCTCTCCGCCGCCCCGCTTGCAGGCGTTCCGGTAGCGCCAGCGGTCGATGGCGAGACGGCGGGTGATCTTGCCGAGAAAGGTTGCGAGAATGGAAGGGCGGCGGGGCGGCATGGCGTTCCATGCCGTGAGATAGGTGTCATTCACGCTTTCCTCGGCGTCTTCGTGGTTTGTCAGGATGTTTTTGGCAATCGAAAAGCAGTAGCCGCCGTATTTCTGCGCGGTTTCGGAAATGGCGGTTTCCGACCGCGCCCAATACAGCGCGATGATGTTCTGATCGTCCAAAGCAAGCACCTCCTTGTGTCTGTTTGAAGCGCCCTTCACTTATCATCACGGAAAAAGAAGGAAAATCTTGCGCGCCGGGAGGAAATTTTTTGAAAAATCGCAAGGAGCATTTCCGCTGGTTTTCATTCGCCGTTTTGGGGAGGCTGAATCACGGCGAATGTATCCACAAAATTTTCTGCCGCCTTTTTGATATTGTACCACAGGGGGGATTCAAATACAAGATTCCCCCCGCAGCGCCCCGCAATACTTTTCCAGCGCGGCTGCCGCGACCGCGCCGTCCGACGCAGCGGTTATGACCTGCCGCAGGGGCTTGACGCAGATGTCGCCCGCCGCGTAAAGTCCCTCAACAGAGGTTTTCTGATTTTCATCGGTGCGGATATACCCCCGCGCGTCCCGCTCGACAATGCCGGAAACCAGAGCTGTGTCCGGGGCGTACCCGGCAAAGACAAACACGCCGATGGTCTCGCCGTCCGGACTCTGGTAGTCGGTGATCTCGCCGGTGGCGGTATTCTGGTATTGGATACGCCGCAGGCCGTCATCGCCGGAGACCTCCCGCACCACGGTGTTGAAAAGAACGGTGATTTTCTCGTGGTTTCTGGCTTTGTCCGCCACGGAGGCGGGGCAGGCAAAGTCATTTTTTCGTATCAGAATGGTCACATGCCGGGCAAATTTCGTCAGAAAAACACTTTCCTCCGCCGCCGTAAAGCCTCCGCCGATCACGAAAACGTCCTTATTCCGGAAAAACGCGCCGTCGCAGGTGGCGCAGTAGGAAACGCCGCGTCCCCTGAATTCCTCCTCGCCCCGGAAACCCGCCATTTTCGGCTGCGCCCCGGTGGCCAGAAGTACGCCTATGCAGCGAAAATCCCCAACAGAGGTTTTCACGGTCTTCTCTGCATCGAAAAGGGACAGCTCCCGCGCCTCCGCAATCAGGAATTCCGCGCCGAAGTCCTCCGCCTGACGGCGCATGGTATCGGTAAGCTCCATGCCGCTGGTCTTCGGCACGCCGGGGTAGTTTACCACCTCATTGGTAATGGCGATCTGCCCGCCGTATCCGCGTTTTTCCAGCACAAGCGTCCGACAGCCCGCTCGGGCAAGGTACAGCGCCGCCGTCAGCCCCGCCGGGCCGCCGCCTATGACGATGACATCGTAAAGCTTTTCTTTCATCATGGGATTTTTCCCTCTTTCGTAGATATTCAGAACTTCCATAGTGTCAGTGTGCGCCGTCCGGCCAAAATCATACAAAGCAGAAAGGGGAACGGCAAGCGCCGCTCCCCAAGTATTTACATGTCCAGTGCCGGATTCATAAAGTATACATTCTTCTGATCCAGTTTTTCCCGAAGCAGCTGCACCGCCTCGCCGAAGCGCTGGAAATGCACGACCTCCCGTTCCCGCAGAAACTTAATGACATCGTTCACATCCGGGTCGTCAGAAAGCCGCAGAATATTGTCATAGGTCACCCGCGCTTTCTGTTCCGCTGCCATGTCCTCCACAAGGTCGGCCATGGGGTCGCCCTTCACCGCCATGGATGCGGCGTTCCACGGAAATCCGGAAGCGGCGGTAGGGTAGACCCCCGCAGTGTGGTCCACAAAATAGGGCGCAAACGCCGAATCCTTCATCTGAGAATCCTTCAGACTCCGCGTCAACTGGTGGACGATCGCGCCGATCATTTCCAAATGCCCCAGTTCTTCTGTTCCGATATCTGTCAGCAGCCCTTTCAGCTCGTCAAAGGGCATGGCATAGCGCTGGGACAGATACCGCAGGGACGCACCCAATTCGCCGTCGGGGCCGCCGTACTGGGAAATGATGATGGCGGCAAGCCGGGGATTCACCGCGGCAATTTTCACCGGATATTGCAGCTTCTTATCATATACAAACATGGTTACGCCTCCTTATTCGTCGTGTATTCCCACGGCCACGGGTCATCCAGCCATTGGTAGCTCTCGGATGTCTGCGGCGTGCCGTGGTTCAGGGGGCCAAAGCATTTCTGATATTCCGCCCGCACCTTTTCCAGAAGCTGCTGATAGCGGCGGTACAGCTCCAGCGCCTCCCGGTCGTCCCGGTGGGTGTCCAGATACAGCGCCAGTTCCTGAACGGCAAAGGCCAGTGCCTGCATCTGTGACGAAGGCGTTTCCGGCAGCTCGTTCAGATTCACCATGCCCATGAAGGGGAGATCCAGCCCGGGGAACAGCGTTCCCCGCACCAGACCCTTCTGCGCCTCATACTGCGGCGGGTTTTCCAGCTGGAAGGGAACATAGGGATTTGCCAGCGGCGCCATGGCCGGAAGCCGCCCTTCGCGGCCGTTTTCCTCCTTTTTCTGGTTATCCAAAGGTCATTCCTCCTAACATTTTCGCAAGATTTGTCGCTCCGGGTCATTCTATGCGGTTTTTGCAAAAAGGTTCATGACGGCAGGGAGGACGCATAGACTTTGACGAGGTGGTGTCCATGATAAAGCGAAAACTCTGGGGGCTATTGTATATTCTGATCGTTCTGGGGACGCTGGCCGCGGCGGAATGGGGCTGCCGCACCGTGTCCGTCATGGTCGAAGCCGCCCCGTTAAAGCGAGGAAACTGCATCATCATCGACGCGGGGCATGGCGGAGAGGACGGCGGCGCGACATCCTGCCGGGGGGTGCTGGAAAGTACATACAATCTGGAAATTTCCCTCCGCTTAAATGACCTGTTCCACCTGCTGGGCTATGACACCCGGATGATCCGCACGACGGACACGTCCATCTACACGAAAGGGGAGACCATCGCCCAGAAAAAAATATCCGACCTGAAAGAGCGCGTGCGCATCGTCAACAAGACGGAAAACGCTCTGCTGCTGAGCATCCATCAAAACAATTTTACCGACAGCCGCTACAGCGGCGCGCAGGTATTTTACGCCGGGACAGAGGGCAGCGCCCAGCTGGCGAAACTGCTTCAGGAGAGGCTGGTCTCCACCCTGAACCCGGGCAGCAACCGAAAATGCAAGAAAAGCGACGGCGTTTATCTGATGGAACACATTGACTGCACCGGCGTGCTGATCGAGTGCGGCTTCCTGTCCAACGCGGTGGAGGAAGCCAAACTCAGCTGTAGCACGTATCAGAAAAAGCTTTGCTGTGTCATTGCGGCAACGGTCAGTCAATATCTATCGAACACTTGACCGAATAGGTTTTCGCTGATATAATAGAGAAAACAGACCAAAGGAGAAACACAATGGCGAAAACGAAAACTGTTTTTTACTGCACCAACTGCGGCAATGAGACCCCCAAGTGGATGGGACGCTGCCCCAGTTGCGGTGCGTACAACACCATGGAAGAGCATGTGGAGAAGCCGGTAGCCGCCGGCAAGGCAAAATCGGCTCCCGTTGGCATGAGCCGGAAGCCCCAGCGCATCCGGGAAATCACCAGCGACGGAGAAATCCGGTTTTCCACCGGCATGGGGGAATTGGATCGGGTTCTGGGCGGCGGCGCGGTTGCAGGCAGTCTGGTGCTGGTGGGCGGCGCTCCCGGCATCGGCAAGTCCACGCTTTTGCTGCAAATTTGCAGCAGTCTGTGCGTCGGCCGTCGGGTGCTGTACGTGTCCGGCGAGGAAAGCGAGCGGCAGCTGAAGCTTCGGGCAGAGCGTCTTGGCGTTGCGCCGGAAGAACTTTTTATTCTCTCGGAAACAAGACTTTCCGACATTGTGGACGCCGCAGAAGCGATGAAACCCGATATTCTCATCGTAGACTCCATCCAGACCCTCTATAATGAGGAAAACGAGTCCTCCCCGGGAAGCGTCTCTCAGGTGAAAGACTGCACCATGACCATGATGCAGCTGAGCAAGAGTCAGGGCATCACGGTGTTCGTGGTGGGGCATATCAATAAAGACGGCAATATCGCAGGCCCCAAGGTTCTGGAGCACATGGTGGACTGCGTCCTGTATTTTGAGGGCGACCCCAACACGTCCTACCGTCTCCTGCGGGCGGCAAAGAACCGTTTCGGCTCCACCAATGAGATCGGCGTGTTTGAAATGCTGGACGACGGCTTGGCCGAGGTGCCCAACCCGTCCCAGATGCTGCTGGAAGGACGCCCGGAGGGGGCAAGCGGAACCTGCGTGGCCTGTGTTATGGAGGGAACCCGCCCGGTATTGGCCGAAGTTCAGGCATTAGTGACGAAAACAACTTTCAATGTCCCCCGACGGGCGGCTGACGGTTTTGATTTTAACCGTGCGGTTTTGCTCATGGCCGTGACAGAAAAACGGGCCGGGATGAAGCTGAACCTGTTTGACGCATATATCAACGTGATCGGTGGATTACGGCTTGATGAGCCCGGTGCAGACCTTCCGGTCGTTTTGGCAGTGGCGTCCTCATACCGGGATGTTCCCATTGCGGACGATCTGGCAGCAATAGGGGAGGTGGGACTGACGGGAGAGATCCGCGCCGTGTCCCATTTGAATCAGCGCCTTGCGGAAATCATGCGATTGGGATTCAAGAAATGCATTATTCCAAAGAGCGGATCGGATAAGGCGGAGATTCCTGCCGGCCTGACGGTGTATCGCGTCAAGAATCTGCGTGAAGCGATTGAAATGGCGTTATAATATGTAGGAAACTGTATATGCAACCGATAGTTGACGTTTAATTCAACTAAAATATTAAAAATTGTAGGGAAGCGGATAACAAAAAGGCAGGGAGGAAATCCCTGCCTTTTACGATTATTGGGATAAACGAGAGGGGAGAGGGGGCTACAGCAAATAACCCACCAGCAGCCCCAGCAGAAAGCAAACGATCCCAACGATAGCTAGCTCTGCCGGGTTTCTGAGATATTTTGTCCGAAAAACCTTTTTGATGACCGGCTTTTCCACATACTGCACTACGGTTTTTTCTACCGGTTTTTCTACAACCTTCTCAACGACCCGCACTACAGGCTTTTCGATAACCTTTTCGACGGTTTCCACCGTCTTTAGAACTACAGGAGGCCGTCTGCCGTAGTTTCTGCGGCCTGTCGTAAGGTACTCAATGTCCGTGTCCAGCACTTCGGCCAGCCGGATCATTTTAAGCGAATCTGGGCTTGTCTGATCGTTTTCCCATTTGCTGACGGCCTGACGCGACACATCCATGGCTTGTGCAAGCTGTCCCTGAGATAGATTCTGCATTTTCCGAAGCTCGGTAATCCGTTCACCAATCGACATAATTGTATTTTCTCCACTATTACTTTGTCAATTATTGGTTGCTACCATTATTATCCTCCATTTTATCGGAAAAGTCAAGCTTGGAAAGGGGATTCGCCTCTGCGGCGATTTTCAGCTCTGTACTTTCAATATGCGTGTAAATCTGAGTCGTGTTCAGGTTCTCATGTCCGAGGACTTCCTGAACGGTTTTGACATCCACGCCGCCGGAAAGCATCATGGTCGCCGCCGTATGACGCAGTTTATGGGCAGAATATTGGGTGGAATCCAATCCGGCCTGTAAAAGCGCTTTTTTCACCAGACGATGAACGGCCGTCACACTGATTCGGTTATTGTCCCGTGAACCAAACAGTGCCCGATTGTCTGTAAGCACTTTCTGATTGCGTTCCGGAAGATAGGCGTCGATCGCTTTCCGGCAGGCAGAGCCAAAATAGACAAACCGTTCTTTGTTGCCCTTGCCAATGACGCGGATTCTGTCTTCATAAACGTCCGACAGGTTCAGATTCACAAGTTCGCTGCGCCGTATCCCGCAGTTGAGAAACAGCATCAAAATCGCATAATCTCTTTTTTCGTTCTGCCCGGACACCGATTTCAGCAGCGCGGCGGACTGTTCCATGGTAAGATACTTGGGGAGACTTTTGCGAAGCTTTGGATATTCCAGATCTGCCACAGGGTTCTCCTGCAGCTGCTTGGTTCGTGTGGTCAGATATTTATAGAAGGACTTAATGGACGAAAGCTTTCTGGCCCTTGCGGCAGGGGAAATTCCGTATTCCGGAGCAGCTGAATCCGGGTTAATTGCCCGGTCATTGGCCAAATAGGAAAGAAAGTCGAAAATATCCGATGTGTCGATATCCCGGATAAATTGAATGTCAATTTCCTTGATATCGATGTCATCCAGATTCGTGCTCATTGGCATATCATTTCGCATGAGCTTTATGAAGCGCAAGAACATTCTCAAATCCAGATAGTATTCCGAAATTGTCAGCGGCGACTGACCCTTGATATTTTCGTGGTAGATCAAAAACTCCCGCAGCACCTGGGGACAATCATGGTATCGCTGCATAAGGACCTCCTGTAAACTTGATTGATGCCATCATTATAGCATACATCCGCTTTAAACGCAACAAAATTTTTATTTTGTTGCGTTCGTTTTGATAAAGGATTATTATGGCTTCAACTGCATTTACAAATGTGTTTCTGTCCTCCCCTCGGCCTGATGCTGGGATTCTCGACTTTGACAGTCTGCAAATTGTGCCGTCCGACTTCTGGCGCAGACATTTTCTTGTGCATGACGGTAGTTTCCGCGAGCTCGGCAACTGTGTGATTTTCACCGGGGTGTCTGGTACTTCACGCCTATAGGCTGTGACACCTCCTTTATGGGTTTCTCCCGTGATGATGCTACCAAGGCTTGGCTGACAATTCCCCTTTGCGCTTCTCCCCTTCCCGCATATACAGCACGAAGCCCCGGAACTGTTGCACGGCCGTTCCGGGGCTTCCCTATTTATTTTCCTGAATTCAGGCTTTGGCCTCGCTATTGTGCTTGCTGGCAACGTAGCTTCTCATGGAATTGACCACGATGGTCGCGCCGAGCACGATGAGAAGTACCGCGATAATAAGCTGCAGACCGTTGGCAACGAACACCGCGCCCCAAGTCGTTTCACCGGCGGGAATGGTAACTGCTGCTGCATTCTGGATGGCACGCACCATGGCCATCAGCCGCTGCACCAGCGCCGTGAAGGTGACGCAGAGCATGATGATCAGCGGCGGGAACAGCATCTTGTTGCTGCGGCCCGTGACCTTGAGGAAAACGCACAGCGTGATGAGAACCAGCGCGGAAAGCAGCTGATTGGCCGAGCCGAACAGCGGCCAGATGTTGGAGTAGCCGATCTGCGTGAGCACATAGCCCAACACAAGCGTCAGAACCGTGGAGAAGTAGGTATTGCACAGAAGCTTGCGCCATGGCTCAGCGTGCGCCATATCGTCCACGCTGAACAGCTCCTGAAAGCTCATCCGCGCAATACGGGCAACGGCATCAAGGCTCGTCAGGGCAAGAGCGGAGACGCACATGGTCATAAAGACCGTGGCGGCGTAGGTCGGGACGCCGAACATCTGAAAGAAGCCCGCAACACCGCGGCTGAAGATCTGGAACGGGGTGCCGGCGGCGGGGGTGCCATCCGCAGCAGCGGCTGCACCGGCCACGCAGAGGGCGAGAACGGCAAGCAGGCTCTCCAGAACCATCGCGCCGTAGCCGACCTTGAGCATGTCCTTCTCGTTTTCAACGGTCTTGGAGGATGTGCCGGAGGAAACAAGGCTGTGGAAGCCGGACACCGCACCGCAGGCGACGGTGACGAACAGAATCGGGAACATGGTGCCGAGCTTTTCGTTATTGAAGCCCGTAAAGACAGGCAGATTCATCGTCGGGTGCGCAACAAACAGGCCAATGACCGCGCCTGCGATCATTCCGATGAACATGAAGGTGGTCATGTAGTCCCGGGGCTGCTTCAGAAGCCACATGGGCAGCACGGCGGCGAAGAAGATATACACAAAGGTGATGTAGCTCCATGCGGTCTTGTCGAGGACGAGGGGGCAGTTCATGCCGACGGCGAAGGAAGCGGCGATGCAGAGGATGCCGACGACGGCTTCCTTCCAGCCGGAGAGATTCAGCTTCTTCTGCACAAGACCGAAGATGACGGCGAACACCATGAACATGATGGACACCATGCCGGCAGCGCCGTTGGTCTTGGCGGTGTCGGCGAGCTGCGTCACGCCATCGGCCACGGTGTAGGCGTTGAACGTGCCCGCGACCATGTCGGCAAAGGCCGCAATGACGATCAGGCAGAACAGCCAGCAGAACAGCAGAAACAGTTTGCGTCCCAGCTTGCCGATGTATTTTTCAATGAGCATACCCATGGACTTGCCTTCGTTCTTGACGGAGGCATACAGTGCGCCAAAGTCCGTCACAGCGCCGAAGAACACGCCGCCGATCAGCACCCACAGCAGCACCGGCAGCCAGCCGAACGCGGCGGCCTGAATGGCGCCGGTGACAGGGCCTGCGCCCGCGATGGAGGAAAACTGATGGCTGAAGACCGTCCAGCCGTTGGTGGGGACGTAATCCTTGCCGTCGTTGTACTTAACGGCGGGTGTCTGCGCTTTGGGGTCGATGCCCCATTTCTTAGCCAGCCAGCGGCCATAGAGTGCATAGGCGGCGACGAGGGCGACCGCCGCGATCAGCACGATAACGAGTGTGTTCATGAGATTTCCCTTTCTTTCCTAAAAACTTTGCCATTCGCCAATGCCGGGAGCAAAAAAGAAGCCCTCGTCCTTGCCGCAGTCTCCCTGACGGGAAACTGATGCAAAGACGAAGGCTGATCCGGGGGCAGATGACCCGCCGGGAATTTCAACTTCCGCGTTACCACTTTGCTTGCCGGAAAACCGGCCTCTCAACCGCTGCCCGAAAATCGGAGAGCGTTCCCCGTTAACGGAGGGATACCGGCTGCAATTACTCGGCGCAAGCGCCTTTCACCGCGGCTGCTCACAGGGGATGGCCTGCCCGTTCCTTGCTGCCGTTTTGCACCAGCCAACGGCTCTCTGAAAGCGGTGATCCGGGGAAGTCGTGTCCTGCTCAAAGCATTTGACGAAATGTTAGGTGTATAGTACCACTTTCTTTGGGATTGTCAATACGGTTTTTCTGTTTTTGGGTGATTTTGGTAAAGGGGATAAAATTTCCAGATCTTACACGTGCAGATTTAGGCAAAATACAAATGGAGAACCTAAGCGGCTGCCTGCGCATTTCCTCGCAGGCAGCCGCTTGGTTTTGCTGTTATTTTGTTGATTTGGGTTCGTTGTTCCCGCCAAACGTCCATTGGGTATTGGGATCGTTATTGATATAGTCAGGAGCAGTCCACAGCCCTGTCTCATCATCAAAATACCACCCGGTCGGATACCATTGCTTTTCCTTGAATTGCTTTTTTACCGGGTTTTTCCGGAAAATATGGCATTTTATCCTCTGTTTGGTTTGTGTCCTAGCTGGCCAAATCGCATAGTAAAGCCATTTGAGCAGTCTGAAAATGGTTCTTATAATCAAAACGATAAGACCCAGGTACATCAGAAATTTGATAAAATTGTATAATACCTTGGCCTCTTCTCCCGTCAGTCCCACTTCCGCCCTCTCCCCTTCCAGCTTTGATATTTTTCATTATACGCTAAAAATAAGGAATTGTCAACATTCGGAATAACAACGCGCATCCCGGCTCACTCCGCGTCCTGCATGTCCTTCCAATCCAGAAAATTTACAAAAATGTCTCTTTACTTTTTTCGAAAATCTCTGTAAAATATGGTCATGTATTAATCCAATCAGGAGGAATCATTATGAGCGTAAAGAGAATCGGTGTGCTGACTTCCGGCGGAGACGCGCCTGGTATGAACCCTTGTGTCCGTGCGGTCGTCCGTACTGCGCTGTATCGCGGATTGGAATGCTACGGTATCCGCCGGGGCTGGAACGGTCTCATCACCGGCGATATCGTTCGTCTGGATGAAAAGAGCGTTTCCCATACGATCAATCGGGGCGGCACCATTTTGTACACTGCCCGCAGTCAGGAATTCATGACCGAGGAAGGTCAGCGCCGGGCGGTCTCTACCTGCAAATTTCTCGGACTGGACAGCATCATTGCCATCGGCGGCGACGGCACCTTCCGGGGCGCGCAGGCGCTGAGCAAGTACGGCATCAACGTCATCGGCATTCCCGGCACGATCGACAACGATATCTCCTGCACCAACTACTGCATCGGTTTCGATACCGCCGCCAATACCGCCATTGAGTGCATCGATAAGCTGCGGGACACCATGCAGTCCCACGAGCGCTGCTCCGTCGTGGAGGTCATGGGCCGCAACGCCGGATATCTGGCCATGTACGTCGGTCTGGCCGTGGGCGCAACTGCTGTTCTGGTTCCCGAGGAGCCTATCGATTTCGAGCGGGACGTGATCGAGAAGATCCGTCAGGCGCGGTTCAACGGCTTCACCCATTACATGATCGTCGTTGCCGAGGGCGCCGGTTCTGCCGCCGATATCGCGGCCAAGATCAAGGACGCCATCGACCTCGACCCCCGCGTGACCGTTCTGGGTCACATTCAGCGCGGCGGCTCCCCCACCGGACGCGACCGCGTCAACGCCACCAAGATGGGCTATCTCGCCGTAGAGCTGCTGCTTCAGGGCAAGACCAACCGTATCGTCTGCACCCACATGGGCGATTTTACCGATGTGGATATCAGCGAGGGCTTGGCTATGAAGAAGAGCATCCAGAAGATGGAAGTGGATGTTCTGGCGGCTATGACCGGAATTTAAGCTCTGACACAATACATAAATCCGCACCCCGTTCACGATGGGGTGCGGATTTTTTTCGTGATAATTATTTGAAGCCGAGCAGGCCGCCGATGCTGCCCAGCAGAACCAGCAGGTCGTCCAGCGACCACTCGTCCAGATTCTTGTACTTCGGCGTGGTGATGGCAGAACCTTTGCGGACGGTCATGGTGCTGTCGAAGCCCTTCTGGCTGTTAATACCGATCAGGGCCGCAAAATCCTTTGTCTGGATTTGGAAACCGTCCTGCGCCTGAGAAAGATTCAGGGAAATGGGCGATTTTCCCGGAAGCGTCAGCACCATGTCCCCGGTCTTCGGCTGCCAGTCGCAGGAAATAGACTGAGTGCCGAATGCGGCGGTTTCGATGTGCGCACCGTCTGCTCCCCGTGCGCCGATCTTATAGGAAAACGCGGACTTTTCCCCGTTTTCCAACTTTTCGACCGCAATGGACACGTCGCCCTGCGCCGCGTCCAGCCCTAAATCCAGTCTGAGGGCTGCCCGGTTCTCCCCTGCCCTGCCGTCACAGCGGACGGCGACCAACGTCTTGTCATAGAGATAAAACGAAGCGTTAATATCCCCCTGAGAAAGTCCGCCGGTGTCCATCAGATAGCCAAGGAGCGTCCCCGCCTGTTCGCCGGTGGCGCTGTAGTCAAAGCAAAGGCATTCCAGGCTCTGACCGTCCACCGTCAGCGTCTCCTTGTGGACGTCACTTTTCAGCACCAGCAAGCCCAATATCAGCTTGTGGATGTCATCTTCCTGCACGTCCGGGAGCTGGGGAACCTGCCGGGTACGGTTCATATACACCTGCAGCTTCTCCACGGAGGAATCCAGCTTGCTGAGGGTCGCACTGGGAATCAGCCGGGAAAGCAGCGGGAACGAGCGGACGTCCGAAGAAAACGTGTCATAGGTGATGCCGTAATAGCCGCCCTTGAAGAGATCTTCGGAGGTGATGGCGGCGAACTCTTTGTCCAGATAGGCCGACAGATTCAGCGCCTTTCCGTCTATCCGGATCGTACCATCGGCGAGGATCTGATTGGAGGTCAGGTCGGTCTGAACCTGCATATCGTACTGAACGCCGTCTGAAACGGTCAGTGCCAAAGACGTTGTGTTCCTCCCGCTTTCATCATACCCCTTGGCAAGAATCGGGACGGGGCTTTCCGCCAGCCGCTGTTCCAGCTTGGACAGCGCGTCATCGGCGGCATTTGACAGCGTCATTCTGGGCGACAGATACAGAAACCAAAAAAGCGCCGCTGCCAGAAGCAGAACCGCCGGAATGAGCAGAAGCAGCCATTTCTTCTTTTTCAAATGAATCACGACCTTTCGCCTACTACTATATCATGGATTGTCAACAAGAAACAAGGCCAGCCGGATGATGACTCCCGACAAGAAGATATCGTGAGGAAAGAGAGAACGGTATGGCTTCGGCTGTACCGTTTCCTTATTTCTTTGTCATGGGTGGTCGATTCGTTCTTGATTTGAGGTAAAAAAGACCGCTGACTGTACGCACACGGCGCGGTCAGCGGTCTGATGCTCGGTATTCGGTTATTGTGTTCAGCTTGCCAAACTTGCATTTATCGAGTTAATTTCATTTTGATTTCTGCTGCATTGATTTTTGAGCTTACCATTTCTTCTCCAGTAGCGACGAAACCACATTTTTCATAAAAGCGTATAGCGCGCTTGTTGCCTTTCAAAACCCATAGATACACTTCTGGATAAGCAGACAACTCCTTCAAGCCCGCTTGCATCAGTTTCAGTCCCACACCTGTCCCATAGTATTCCGACAGAATGTATAATGCAAATATTTCTCCGGCATTAGGTGATTCTTCTCCGCGATCTCCATAACCAACAAACCCAATTACTGTATTTCTGTCCATTGCAACAAGCAAATTATCTCGCCAACTGAATGCCATGCTTTCGCATTTCTCATAAGTTAGGTTATCGAGGTATTCCTGACTAACGAGGCAAGGATAAGCCTCATGCCAAGCTTTCCAGTGAACAAATGCTTTTCCTTTGATTTCTTCGTCGGTCTCCATTCTTTTTATGATTATGTTCATACGATTCCTCCGCAGATTCCAGATGCCAACAGGTGCTGAGTTCGACGTATAAAACTATAGCATCGCCGTTAACACTGTTAAGCTACAATCATCCAAAATGATTATACCATGCAAAGCGCGAAATTTTCAATTCCTGTCTCCACGATTTTACTGTCTTTCTCATGTTTTCCTATTTGGAGGCGAGGGAACGGCTGGCCTTTTACGCTTTGGGATGGCACTTTTCGTAGACGGATTTCAGCTTCTGATTGACCATGTGGGTATACATCTGAGTAGAGGATATGTCGCTGTGACCCATCAGCTCCTGCAAAGAGCCGAGGTCGGCGCCGTTTTCCAGCAGATGCACCGCGAAGCTGTGCCGCAGGGTGTGGGGCGTAATGTCCTTCTCGATGCCCGCCTTCTCCTGATAGCTCTTGAGGATTTTCCAGAAGCCCTGACGGCTCATCCGCGCGCCGCCTACGTTGACGAACAGCGCCTGCTCTCTGGGGTCGTCCACCATGAGCAGCCGGACTTCCTTTAAGTACACGCTCAGCGCCCGGAGGGCGGCGGGATACAGCGGAATGACGCGCGATTTCTTGGCGCTGGTACACTTGAGAATGCCCAGCTCCAGATTGACGTCCTCCACGTTCAGGTCGATCAGCTCCGTGACACGGATGCCGGTGGCGTACATGACTTCCAGCATGGCCTTGTCCCGCAGTCCCTTGGCATCCACGCCAGAGGGCTGCGCCAGCAGAAGCTCCACTTCCTTGCCTGTGAGGATCTGTGGCAGCTTCTTCTCTCCTCTGTCCACGTGAATCTCCCCGCTGACGGGGGATTCTTCCAGAAAGCCGGTGGAAATGACATAGGCATAGAAATTTTTCAGACTTGCCAGCGTCCGGGAAATCGTAGCACCGGACTTTCCTTCCACGCGCTGATGACTCAGGTAGTCACTGATATTCAGTTGGGTGGCATCCAGAATGTCCGTATGCTCGCTTTCCTGCAGCCACTCGGTGAACTGCCGAATGTCCCGCATGTAGGAGCAGACCGTGTTGGCGGATGCCTGCTTTACCTTCGTCAGGTAAGTTTCATAGGCGTGAATCAAGTCCAGCATGAATGCGCGTACCAATATGTCCTTTCTACCCGTGTATCAATCTCGCCAGAAGCGGCGAAACCAAGCGAAAATCAACGCTTCCAATCAGTGCGCATAAGCAGAGCACGCAGGCGGCCTCAAGGCCGTCAAAGCGCCTGCGCCCCGTCAGGTGCCGCAGCCAGTACAGGTACATAAGCGGCGAAGCAAGGCTGGCACTGAAAACGAGAAGCCACCGGACAAGCCATCCGGCGGAGCCGCCGCACCGAATCACGCCGAGAGAAACAAAGGAAAGCACGAACGCATCCCCAAAGCTCACGATCAGAAGCAGCCACGGCTCGGAAATATAAACCGCAAAAGCGGAAAGTAGGAAAGGAAACATGGTCACGCCCAACAGGGATACGATCGACACGGGCCGCGCTGCGGCGCCGCGCATCAGAGAATTCAGGGAATCCCCTGCCGCGAGACAGGCAGAAGCGCCGGACAGAAGTCCGGCTATCCAGCAGAATGCAAGAAACAAGAAGCAGTACTTGCGCCACCAGACGGGCATACTCCGATGGAAAAGCTGTGCCATGAGACGGGTTACCTCCTTTGGTATGGAATCAGCAGAGGTGTACATGGCACAGGTATAACTGAACCTTTATTAAATACACTCATACTATACTCCAGAATTTACAAAAATTCAAGCTGTTTTTAGCAAAATCAGGAATTTTTGTGGATTATGACAAGATTTATGTTAACATTTTTATGTAAACCACGTAAACCAGACTGTTATTTTTCTTTACCATTTTCAACTATTTGACAACATATTGCGGGAAACTTAAGAATTACGCACTAAATATTGATTCTGCAATTTTTCCTGCATTCTACCTATGGTGGGTAAATTTTATTTACCCACCATTACCATTTGTACAGATTAACGATGGGGCACCTTGATTTTTGTACGTTTTGCTCCCCTGCCCTGCCGCAGTCCCAGTAGTGCGGCCGCTCCGCTGCCCGCCAGAACCAGCAGTGCGGTCGTACCCACGGCGCTGTACTGCCCCCCGAAGAACAGTGCGGTCATGGACATCAGCATGGCGAAGTAGATCACCCCAGACACGATGCACACCAGCATCCGCTGCCGTTTGATCCGGCCGAAGGAAATCATAGCCCCGGCAAAAGACGATACAATCAGCAGCACCATAATGCCATAGCCGACTTTCTCCACCGGCAGCGTTTCCGCTTCCACCAGCTTCGCCAGTATCGCCGTCAGAACCAGCGTCGCGGCAAGACTGCACACCGCTCCGATGGCCAGTCCGGCAGGCAAGGATGTCGCCCGGCCCGTGATCTTCTTGTTTGCAACCATTCCCCTCTCCCCTTTCGCTCAAGCATATTCGCTTCCGGAGAGAAAAAGAACCTGTCCCTTTACCATCATCGGATCAGGGGTCTACCGCCAGACAAACATTTCCCCGGCTTTGTAAAAAGCCGGGGATAAAAAACCGGGATGGTCAAAAGCCCATCCCGGTGCAGTTTTCAATTAAGGATGCCTTACACTTCTACGTCCACATTGGGGGTCTTGCGCTGCTGCTGCGCTTCGGTGACGGTGCGGAACTTCATCCGCGTCTCTCGAATCTCCGCCAGTGCCTTGGAGACAACCTCCTCCGTCTGACGCAGGGAATCGTCCATATAGGCGTTTCCGGCCTTGCGCAGCTGCTCGATCTTCGCCTGAGTCTGACCAACCAGCTCCTCACTGCGCTTCTTGGCCTCGACATAGATGGCCTCCTTGGTGACCATCTGCTTCGACTGCTCCTGCGCCTGACGCACGATGTTCTCCGCCTCCCGGCGTGCCTGGGAGATCAGCTCATTGCGGGATTCCACAATGGTTCTCGACTGCTTCAGCTCGGCAGGCAGCTGGGCGATGATCTCATCCAGCATATCCAGAACCTTGTCCCGTTCCAGAATGCACTTGTCGGCTGCCAGAGGCATGGACCGGGCATCCTGCACCATGTCGTACAATGCGCCAATGATGTCTTCGCTATTACGATCGCTCATGTTCATTTTCCTCCTTGAAGGGATAGTCTTCGTTGCTCAATTCGCCTCTGAAAGTCCGGAATGATCTCTGCGGGCAGGAAATCCGAAAGATCCGCGCCATAGCTGGCCAGCTCCTTCACCAGACTGGAGCTGAGGAACATATACTCGCTGGAAGCCGTCAGGAACATGGTGTCAAGCTCCGGGTTGATCTTGCGGTTGATCAGCGCCATCTGGAATTCGTTCTCAAAGTCGGATCCGGCGCGCAGTCCCTTGAGGATGACGCAGCTCCCCCGGCGTCGGGCATAGTCCGCCAGCAGCTCGGCGGAACAGTCCACCTCCACGTTGGGCAGGTCGCTGGTGACCCGGCGGATCAGCTCCACCCGTTCCTCCAGCGTGAACATGGGATTTTTCCCCGCGTTGACCATGACACACACGATGAGTTTATCAAAAATATTCGCGCCACGGCGAATGATATTCAGATGACCGCTGGTGACCGGGTCAAAGCTGCCCGGATAAATCGCAACCTTCATATTGTTTCCTGACTGCCGCCGTCTTTCCGATAAAACGTCAGCAGAATCTTTCCATACTGATAATCCCGCGACCGGGTGTAGCCCGGGTAGTCCCAAGGCAATTCCTTCCCAAGCGGGCGCTCTGCTACTATTATACCACCTGAATGCAAAATGTCAATTTCGGTGATGCGATTTAAGGAATTTTCCAAAAAAGCTTCCGCGTAAGGCGGGTCAAGGAAGATAATATCATATTGTTCCCGGCATTTGGAAAGATAATCCAGATAATCGCTGCGGACGACCCGTGCGTCCTCCTGAAGCCGGGTGCGTTTCAGGTTTTCCCGGATGAGCTTGCAGGCGTCCTCCCGGGCGTCCACGAACACGGCGCTTTTCGCGCCCCGGCTCAGCGCTTCGATGCCCAGCTGTCCGGTGCCGCCGAACAGGTCAAGCACTCTTGCTCCCGGAATGTCAAATTGGATGACGCTGAACAGCGCCTCCTTCACCCGGTCGGTGGTAGGGCGGGTCAGCATACCGTCAGGGGTTTTCAGCTGAATCCCGCGGGCTTTTCCTGTGATGACACGCATTATTCTTCCCCCTTTTCATGAAAATGATGATATACCGCGGCGGCGGCGTCTTTGGGGAGCAGGCGTTCCAGCTCCGGGAGGGTCGCCTGTCCGATGGCGGAGAGGGATTTGAACTGCCGCAGCAGCTCCTGCTTCCGCTTTGCCCCGATGCCGGGAATGCCGTCCAGTTCGGAATACCGCAGACGCTTGCTTCTGAGCTGGCGATGGTAGGTGATGGCGAAGCGGTGGGTCTCCTCCTGAATCTGGCCGATGAGGGAGAAAATCGCCTGATTGTTGTCAATGCGGATCTCCTCTCCCTCCGGCGTCACCAGCGCACGGGTGCGGTGCCGGTCGTCCTTCACCATGCCGAACACCGGGAAGGACAGGTTCAGCTCCTGAAGCGCAGCCACGGCCACCTTCGCGTGAGTCACGCCGCCGTCGATGAGCAGCAGGTCGGGGGCTTCGTCAAAGCCCTTGTCCCCCGCCTTGTAGTGGACAAACCGCCGGGTCACGACCTGACGCATGGAGGCGTAGTCGTCCTGATCGGTCAGCCCCTCCACCTTGAAGCGCTTGTAGTCGCTTTTCTTCGGCTTTCCCTCCTGAAATACCACCATGCTGGCAACGATGTCCGTGCCGGAAATGTTGGAAATATCGAAGGATTCCATCCGTTTCGGGGCGGGAATGGCCAGCATTTTTCCAAGAAGAGTCAGCGTCGCGCTGACCCGCTCTTCCCTGCCGGTGACACGCTCAGCTTCCTCAAAGGCATTTTTGCAGGCCAGCTCCACCAGACGCAGATTGTCGCCCCGCTGTGGGACGTGGAGCTTCGGCCGCCGCCCGTATTGCTGTTCCAGCAGCTCGGCGAACAGCTCGCCGTCGTCGATCTCAAATGGCAGCAGAACCCGCTTAGGGGCGATGCCGCGGCTGAGATAGAACTGCTTGAGCAGGCTGGAAACGGCTTCCAGCTTGTCGTCGGGTCTGGAAAACACTTCGTAGTCCTTGTCCAGCAGATTGCCGCCGGAAAAATGCAGCACGGCAAAGCACGCCTTGGCCTCGGTCTCCCCGTAGCCGACCACGTCGGTGTCCGCGAGAGTACCGGCCGTTACAAGCTGCTTCTGCCCCAGGTTTTCCACCGCGTTCAGCCGGTCGCGGAGGCTGGCCGCCAGCTCAAATTCCAGATTGTCCGCGGCGGAGAGCATCTGTCCCCGCAGCTGCTCGGCCACCGCCTTGTAATTTCCCTTCAATAGCTCCCGCGCCTGCAGCATGGTCTCCCGGTACTCGGTGCAGCTTTTGTTCTCCTGACACCACCCGGCGCACTGATTCATGTGGTAGTTCAGGCAGGGGCGCTCCTTGCCGATGTCCCTGGGAAACTGCTTGTGGCAGCCGGGCAGCTTGAGGGTCAGCCGGATGGCCTCCATCACATCGTGTGTCACGGCTCTGCCGCCGTAGGGGCCGTAATAGTCCGCGCCGTCGTCCGCCGGTTTGCTGACCATGGTGATGACCGGGTAAATGTCCTTCATGTTAAGCCTTAGGTAGGGGTAGCCCTTGTCGTCTTTCAGAAGGATGTTGTATTTCGGCATGTAGCGCTTGATGAGGGAGCATTCCAGCACCAGCGCTTCAAATTCGGAAGCAGCGACAATGACGTCAAAATGGTGGATTTTGCTCACCATCAGCCGGGTCTTGGGGGTGTGGGACGCCGTGTCCTGAAAATACTGGCTGACCCGGTTTTTCAGCTTCTTCGCCTTGCCCACATAGATGACCTTGTCCGTCTTGTCCCGCATGATGTACACGCCGGGGGCGTAGGGCAGGGACAGGGCTTTTTCTTTCAGTTCATCAAAGGTCATTGTCTTCCCCTCACGAGCGTCAAAAAAGTACCGCCCCAATGCATTTGGGGCATTGAGGCGGTTAAGTAGGGTGTATCTGAATACTGGCGAAATGACCGGCAGCGAGGGATTTTTGCTCTGAGCAAGCCATTTTTCCGCAGGAATACTTGCTGTATTTCAAGGGAAAATGGCGCGGCACAGGGCAAAAAGAGCCGCTGTCCGGGCGTTTTGACAGTGTTCAGATACACCCTATGTAAATGTCTTAATACACGTCCCTCTGGAGCAGTTCATCCAGCGCGTTGACGGCGGCTTCGGCATCGGGTCCGGAGGCGCTCAGGGTCACGGTAGTACCGGTCACGACACCCAGAGACATGATACCCAGCAAGCTTTTGGCGTTCATCCTGCGGCTGCCGGATTCCAGCCAGATGCTGCTTTCAAATTCGTTGGCCTTCTGTACGAAGTAGGTCGCCTGCCGGTTATGCAGGCCGGATTCACAACGAACCACCACTTCTTTATTGAACATTTCCATACACTCCTTTTCACCATATCCACGCGGATACAACGGTCTGAATATATGATAGCTATTTTTACTGAAAATGTCAACTGTTTTTCGTTCTTTTTCCACAATACCTTAAGAAAATCGAAAGGAAGCCGCCTCCTCGTATTGAGAAAAGTGTTTTTCATTCCCGATTTAACGGAATTCTGCTATGGTCACGCCGTCCTCGCCCTCGCCGTAGACGCCCAGACGGAAGCTCTTGATGAACTTATTCTTTTTCAAGGACTGCTGGACGGCGGCACGCAGTGCGCCGGTTCCCTTGCCGTGGATGATGCGGACGGTACTCAGGTTTGCCCGCATGGCTTCGTCCAGATACCGTTCCAGAACGCAGATGGCCTCCACCGTGTCCATGCCCCGCAGATCGACCTCTGTCGGCATGGCGGTCATTTTCATTTCCCGGCCGGAGTGGGCAGGATGGCCGCCCTTGGCCTTGTAGGGGTTTTCGTTTTCCAGAAGGTAAATTTCATCAGGCTTTGCGGTGAGCTTCAGAATGCCCGCTTGCAGCTGGTAACTGCCATCCTTGTTGATGGCAAGGACGCTGGCCTTGGTCCCCAGTTTCAGGAGCTCCACGGTATCCCCCACCAGAATGCCCCGGGTGGGCTTGGGGCGCTCCTTCTTGGGCTGGGAGGCGCGGAGCTTGTCCTCCACCTCGTTGAGGTTCCGGCGCAGTTCGGCCTGACGTTGATTGATGCCGCTGACGTCGGCGCTGTCGGCCAGCTGCTTGCGCATGGCTTTCAGTTCCTCGGAAGCAATGTTTGCGGCGGCACGGGCTTCGTCGATGATGTGCTGGGCTTCCCGGCGGGCGGACTCCACGGCCTTTTCCTTTTCTTTGCGGAGCTGCTCCTGATATTCCTCGTTCTGCTGCTTGATCTTTGCCGTCTCCTGCTTCAGGCGCTCGGCTTCCTGACGGGCAAGCTCCATCTGCTGGCGCTGCTGCTCCAGCTGGGACAGCACGTCCTCAAAGTCCTTGTCGGACTTGTCCACAAGGTCGTCGGCTTCCTTCAGAATTTCCTCCGAAAGTCCCAGCTTCCGGGAAATGGCAAAGGCATTGGACTTGCCGGGAATGCCGATGAGCAGCTTGTAGGTGGGTCGAAGGGTCTCCACGTCGAACTCGCAGGAGGCGTTGATGACGCCCTTCGTGCGCATGGCGTAGAGCTTCAATTCGGCGTAATGGGTCGTCGCAACCACCCGGCTGCCCAGCTTCCGACAGAATTCGATGATGGCGGTAGCCAGCGCCGCGCCCTCCGCCGGGTCGGTGCCCGCGCCCAACTCGTCGAACAGCACCAGCGTCCGGTCGTCGCACTGGGCGACCACGTCCACAATGGTGCGCATGTGGCTGGAAAAGGTGGACAGGCTCTGGGCGATAGACTGCTCGTCGCCGATGTCGGCGAGAATGGCGTCGAAGGTGGACAGCACGCTTCCGTCCCCGGCGGGGACATGCAGGCCGCACTCCGCCATCAGTGTCAGCAGGCCCACGGTTTTCAACGTGACGGTTTTGCCGCCGGTGTTGGGGCCGGTGATGATCATGGTATCGAAATCCGTACCCAGCCGCAGAGAGATCGGCACCACGGTTTTGGGGTCGATGAGCGGATGCCGCGCGTTACGCAGCTCCACCCTGCCCTGATCGTTCATAACGGGCGCCCATGCGCGCATCCGATAGGCCAGCTTGGCCTTGGCAAAGATCACGTCCAGCTGCACCAGCATCCGGTAATTCAGGTCAATGGCCTCCCGGTAGCCAGCGGCCTCGCTGGACAGCTCCGCCAGAATCCGCTCGATTTCCTTCTTTTCCTTTAATTCCAGCTCCCGCAGGGCGTTGTTGGCGTTGACGGCAGACATCGGCTCCACAAAGTATGTAGAACCCGTGGCGGACACGTCATGCACCAGTCCGGGCACGTCGTTTTTGCACTCGCTTTTCACAGGAACCACGTACCGCCCCTGACGGATGGTGATGATCGGCTCCCGCAGGAATTTGGAATAGGCTGGGGAGGAAATGACTTTTTGCAGGCTGTCCCGGATCTTCCCTGCCTGAATGCGCATATGGCGGCGGATGTCGGATAGCTCCGGGGAGGCGTTGTCCGCGATTTCTTCCTCAGAAAGAATCGCGCCGAAAATTTTGTCCTCTAAATATTTGTTAGGGCTAAGCGCCTGAAACAGGGCATCCAGCACCGTCGCCTTGTCATCTTCGGCGACGTAGCCCTTGATATTCCGGGCGCAACGGAGAATGCCCGCAATACGCAGCAGCTCCACAGGCTGCAAGCTGCCGCCCCGGTCTGCCCGCTCCAGAGACGCGGAACAGTCGGTCACGTCCCCGAAGACGGGGTTGCCCTTCTGGGTACACAGGTCGGAGGCCGCGGTGGTCTGATTCAGCATCAGCTCCACTTCCTCCAAGTCCGAAGAAGGCCGCAGCGACAGGCAGGCTTCCTTGCCACCCTCGCTGCCGGCACATTCGGCAAGAAGCTGCAAAACCTGATCGAGTTCCAGTTTTCGCAGAGATTTTTCGTATAATTCTGACATGGTTTTCTCCTATATAAGTAACGATTTGTAGAAATCCAGTGTGGAAAAGCCCCGTTCCAGCTGGGTGGCGAGGTATGCCTCCGTCACCTCGGAAAGCTGCTGTAAGGTATCCTCCCCCGCCTGAAAGGAAAACAGCTTTTTGCTGTCGCAATAGCAGATGTATCGCATGGCCTCCAACACGGATGGCGGCACCGGCATCCGGATGCCGTTCGACTCAGGGCTTCGGCAATTCCGGCATTCCAGCATACCTGCCGACAGGTCGAACCGCTCCGGCGTCTGGCTGCCGCAGACATGGCAGCCGGTGAGGTCGGGGGTATAGCCGGACAGGCAGGCGGCGCGCAGCTCAAACACGGCCTTGACCTGACTTTCCGGAAGGTCGAGCTTGGAAAGGGCGTACAGGCAGTTGAGCAGCAGCGATTGCAGCTCCGGGTTCGGCATATCCTCCTGAGAAATGACCTCCGAAACCTGTGCAAAATACGTACCCAGAGACAGCTTGGTCAAGTCCCGGCGCAGGGGCGTAAACAGCTCGATGGACTGGGCTTCGTTGATGGTGTACTGTCCCCGGTATTCAAACAGCGTGAACTCCCCGTAGGCAAGCAGCTGGCACGGGGCGATCAGCGGACTGTTTTTCCGCCGCAGTCCCCGCGCCTTCACGGTCAGTCTGCCATGGCGGCGGGTCAGCATAGTCAGCAAGGCGTCCTTGTCATTGTAGTCCGTAACTCTCAGGACGATGCCCTGAATCGTCAAATACATGGGTTTCCTCCGATTTGTGCTTGCAGTACATGAGATACATTTCCGGTGCGCCGGTCTCGAGAAACAGCTGCCAGTAATCCAAAGCGTTCATAGACATCCCTCCTGAAAGTAGGGTTTGCCATACTTCAGGAAAATACCACTGGAAATTAGAGCCTATCTAAGAACTGTCAAAACGCCCAAGCAGCGGCTTTTTTTGCCCTGTGCTGCACCATTTCCCCTTGAAATACATCCAGTATTCCTGCGGGAAAATGACTTGCACATTGCAAAAATCCCTCGCTGTTGGTCATTTCGCCAGTTCTCAGATATGGCTATTCGCTGTAGCCGAAATTGCGCACAAGAAAATCACTGTCGCGCCAGTTTTCCTTCACCTTGACCCAGGTGGTCAGGAACACCTTCGTTCCCATGAATTTTTCGCAGTCAGCCCGCGCCATGGAGGATATCTTTTTCAGCATGGCGCCGTTTTTGCCGATGATGATGCCCTTGTGGCTGGCCTTTTCGCAGTAGATGGTGGCGTCAATGTCGATGATGCCGCTGTCCCGCTCGGAGAATTTCGTGATCTCCACGGCGGTTCCGTGGGGAACCTCCCGGTCAAGGCACCACAGCAGCTTTTCCCGGATGATCTCCGCCATCACCTGCCGCTCAGGCTGGTCGGTGGTCACGTCCTCCGGGAACAGGAAGGGGCTTTCTTCGGCGTATTTGCCGCAGGTTTCCAGCAGATCCTCCACCCCGTCGCCGGTTTTGGCGGAAATGGGGATGATGGCGTCAAAGGCCGCCGCCTGAGAATAGACGGCAATGACCTCCAGAAGGGCGTCCTTTTCCACGGTGTCGATTTTGTTGATGGCAAGAATGGCAGGGCAATGGCTGCTCTTGATCTTGTCGATCAGCCCTTCCTCCTGCGGCCCGATGGACGCGATCGGCTCCACCACGAGGATGGTCAAATCCACGTCGGAAATGGATTCCCGGGCAACATTTACCATGTAATCGCCCAGCTTTGTCCTTGCCCGGTGGTAGCCGGGAGTGTCCACAAACACGAACTGAGTGTCCCCTCTCGTCACGATGCCGCAGATGCGGTTGCGGGTGGTCTGGGGCTTGTTGGATACGATGGCGATTTTTTCGCCGACGAGATAGTTTGTCAGAGTGGACTTGCCCACGTTGGGGCGCCCGGCAATGGTGATCATAGCGGATTTCGTTTTCATTTTCTTTTCTCCTCAGTCCCGGCTCATGTTGGGGATGGACGCGGCAATGGCTTCCTCCCTGCCGCGCATTTTCCTCTTTTCCTCGCCCTCGTCCAGATGGTCATAGCCCAGCAGATGGAGCATGGAGTGGATGGTGAGATACCCCACCTCCCGGCGGGTGGAATGGCCGAACTCCTTGGCCTGGGCAATTGCCCGTTCCAGAGAAATGCACATATCCCCCAGCGGCACCAGTCCGGTCTCCGGGTCCTGAAAGTCCGTCCAGTCCGTGGGCGGTTCCCCGGCGATGAGCTGGAACATGGGGAAGCTCAGCACGTCCGTGGGCTTGTCCATGTGGCGGCTCTCCCGGTTGACCACCTGAATACCCGCGTCATCCGTCACAAGGACGTTGATTTCGCAGGGGACATTGATGCCCTCTGCGTCCAGAACCGCGTTGACGCAGGTGCGGATGATGCTTTTGATGGCAAATTTTTGCAGGCTCAGCTGCTCGAATACGATGTTGATTTTATGTCTCATGTCAATTCTTCCTCTGATGGTAACGGCCCTGAATCTGACGGGTCGGTTTTTTGACTTCCTTTTTCTGAGCGGAGCGCTCGTAGGCGCTGATGATCTCCTGCACCAGGGCGTGGCGCACCACGTCCGCGGCGGTCAGGCGGCAGATGGCAATGTCCTTCACCCCGTCCAGCACCCGCACGGCGTCCTTCAGGCCGGATACCTTATCGTCGGGCAGATCAATCTGGGTCACGTCGCCGGTGATGACGATTTTCGAGCCGAAGCCAAGACGGGTCAGGAACATTTTCATCTGCTCCCGGGTGGTGTTCTGGGCTTCGTCCAGAATGATGAAGCTGTCGTCCAGCGTGCGGCCGCGCATATAGGCCAGCGGCGCGACCTCGATGGAGCCGCGCTCCTGATACTTCTGGAAGGTTTCCGCCCCCAGCATATCGTACAGCGCGTCATACAGCGGCCGCAGATAGGGGTCTACCTTGTTCTGCAAGTCGCCGGGCAGGAAGCCCAGCCGCTCCCCCGCTTCCACCGCCGGGCGGGTGAGGATAATGCGGTTCACCGTGCGCTCCCGGAAGGCAGCCACAGCGGCGGCGACCGCCATATAGGTCTTGCCGGTACCCGCGGGGCCGACGCCGATGGTGATGGTATTCTTCATGATGGCCTTCATGTAGTTCTGCTGACCTACGGTCTTGGCCTTGATGGGTTTTCCCTTGGCGGTGATGCACACCACATCCTTCGCCATCTGCGCCACTTGGGCGTCGTTGCCCTCGTTGACCAGCGTAATAAGGTAACGCACCCGCTGCTCGTCGATGGTCTCGCCCTTGGCGGCCAGAGACAGCAGCCCCTCCAGCGTGCGCACGGCCTTATCCGCCATTTCCTCGTCCCCGGAGACCCGGAGGTCTGTCCCCCGGTTCACCACCCGGACGTTCAGGGCTTCCTCGATTCGTTTGATATTTTCGTCAAAAGAGCCAAACACCGTGATCAGGTCTTCCACCCGCTCGGCGTTGACGATTCGTTCAACCACTTTTCCCATTTGTATCTCCAATCTGTTCTCTGCGGACCCGGCCGATCATTTCCACGCAGGCGTATGTCCCTTCCAGCAGGTACTTATCCTCCGACTGCGTGATCGATTCCTCCCGGCTTAAAATCCGTCCGGCCACCATCTGCTGGGTCAGGGCGCTCTGAGCGAATTTGGAAAGCGCCGCTTCCGCCGCGTCCGGCTCCAGAGTCATCATTTCCCCATCGTAGAAAGTATATTCCTCCACGCACAGCGTGACCGGCAAACGAAAGCCGCCCGGCAGGGTCAGTTCATATCGCCTATCCATTCTATCACAACTGCCCTGCAAAATTCCACTGTCTTTCCATAAATTTATACGTTTTTTTCCGATGATAAGGCTGTATTTTCGCCTGACAGCGGTCTGCTCCCCCCGAACCGTCCACTGAGCGGGAGTCACGGCGGCAAAATCGCGGCTCGTCTGGGCGCAAATCTCCCCCTCCGCCCGGGTTGCCTGAATGCAAATGCCGCAGTCGGTGTACCCGGAGATCAGAACCTGCCCCGCCTTCACCGACTGTCCCACCCGGCACAGAGAATTGCCCCGGGTCACCGTGGCGGAGACGATGAAGCCGTCCCGGGAGGCCACAATGCTGCTCACCGCCGAATCCTGCTCCGTCACCTCCGGGTCTGTCCGCTCCCGCACGGAAACGGTGGCCACGCATCCGGAGGTGTTCACCCCCGCCCATTGCAGCTGGGGAAGCGCCGACAGCAGAGCGTTTTTCATTTTCTCACTCCGCACCGCCCGCCGGGAAGCGCCGAAGCGGATGCCGCTTTCCCCCGCGGCGTCCATAATAAGCCGGGTGGGCGTGTTCACGTTGCCCTCCACCCGCACGAAAAAGATTCGAGTGGGCAGAAAAATTGCCGCTGCCAGAAACACCGCCAGCCCGGCTAGAAGCATAGGCCGCGCCAGAAGCCGTTTCAGCGTCCAGTACGCGCCCAGCCGGCGGCGCAGGCGCAGCGTCTCTCCCCGCTTTTCGCTGAGGGCTTCCAGCGTCCGGTAATCCCGCCTGCGTACCCGGAACCGGGCGGTCAGGTCGCCGACCTGTATCACGTCATAAAGCGGGATGCCCCGGGCATTGGCTGCTTCCAGCGCCGCGCCCGGTTCCGCGCTGGTCAGCTCCGCCTCCACCATCCCGTCCAGAGACTTCCAGATATCCATGTTACCCCCTCCGGATCAGCGTTACCGCGTCAATTCTCCCGGAAATGATCAGCTGCTCCTTCGTCATGCGGATCAGTTCCAGATCACAGCCGCAGACACAGACCAGACCGTATTTCACCTTGACTCCGATTTTCTCCCGGCTGTATTCCTTGACGCCGAAGTGGTTTTCGATCAGCACCCGGCGGTCGCCGGCGATCTCCACAATGGGCTGCCCCGGCAGCGGCTCTGCGGAAAGGTCAGCCCCATCCGCCAGCCGCTGCAAAATCATTCGTCCCTTCCCCATGAAACCAGCCCCCTTGGGAAAAGCATATGAATGGACAGCGGCCGATTTGCATAGATTCTTCCGAGGTGAGGTCTGGTGAAACGAAGAAATTTCTGGACAGGAATTTGTGTGAGTTTTGGGATGCTGGCGCTGATTTTGGATGGAAGAACGGCGATCGATGGGGCGCGTCAGGGCATCGAGCTGTGCCTGCGGACGGTTATCCCCTCGCTGTTTCCCTTTTTTGTGCTGTCCATTCTGCTGACAAGCTCCCTGCTTGGCAGCTCTTTGGCGGTTCTGCGGCCTTTGGGGCGGCTGTTCGGAATGCCGGATGGGGCGGAATCCCTGCTGATTCCGGCGTTTCTGGGCGGGTATCCCGTGGGGGCGCAGAACGTCGCCGCCGCATTCCGCAGCGGGCAGCTGACAAAACCGGAGGCGGAACGGCTGCTTTCTTTTTGCAGCAACGCGGGGCCTGCGTTCCTGTTCGGCATGGCGGCGGCCATGTTCCCCCGCCGGTGGATGGCGTGGGCGCTGTGGGGCATCCACATCGTGGGCGCGTTGTTTGCGGCGCTGCTGATTCCGGGGAAACCCGCCGCCCCCGTCAGGCTGACGAAGACAAGTCCCCACTCCCCCGCTTCCGCCCTGAACACCGCGATTACGGTCATGGCAACGGTATGCGGCTGGGTGGTGCTTTTCCGGGTTCTGCTGGCATTCCTGAAACGGTGGATTTTCTGGATTCTCCCAGCGGCAGTACAGGTCGCGGTCACGGGGATTCTGGAGCTTTCCAACGGCTGCTGTGAGCTGCTGGCCGTCACGGACGTTTCCGCCCGGTTCTGCATCTGTTCGGGGATGCTGGCCTTCGGCGGCCTGTGCGTCACCATGCAGACCGTGTCCGTCACGGCAGGACTTTCCTTAAAACCGTACTTTTGGGGGAAGCTGCTGCAAACGCTTTTTTCTCTCGCCCTTGCCGCGCTGATTGCATACGGCATCTGGCTTCCCTTCGGGGTGCTGTCCGTCGGGGCGCTGGTGATAAAGCTTCAAAAAAGGGGTAGCTTTTCCAGAGTATTTGGTGTATAATACAAGAACGATTGTTGGGAGGATGCCGCCATGCTGTTTCGCAAGAAAATAGAACGTTCCTGCGCCTACTGCGCAAACGGCGCCCGTCTGGGCGGCGGGCAGATCCTGTGCGCCAAAAAGGGACTGAAAACGGTGGACGACCAGTGCCGCAAATTCAAATATGACCCCTGCAAGCGCATCCCGCCCAAGCCCAAGGCTGTGGATTTTTCCAAGTATGACAATGAGGACTTTTCTCTGTAGCGAGGCATACTAAAGATGAAAGGGGCTGATTTATATGACGAAGGAACAAATTTTACGCGAAGCCAAAGCGCTTCAGGAGGAGATCAAAGCCCATCGTCTGTGGCTTCACACCCACGCGGAAACCGGATTTGACCTGACGGAAACGAAGCCTTATGTAAAATCTGCACTTACGGAGATGGGTTATGCCGTCCATGAGTGTGGAAAAGCGGGACTTGTTACAACCGTTGGCAAGTCCGGCGGGAAAGTTCTGCTGCTTCGGGCGGATATGGACGCCCTGCCCATTGCCGAGGAAGCCGACGTGGATTTCGCCTGCCAGAACGGACGGATGCATGCCTGCGGCCATGATATGCACACCGCCATGCTGCTGGGCGCGGCGAAAATCCTGAAAGCCCACGAATCGGAACTGGGCGGGATGGTCAAGCTCATGTTCCAGCCTGCGGAGGAAATTTTCGAGGGCAGTAAGGACATGATTGCCTCCGGCGTGCTGGAAAATCCCAGACCCGATGCCGCTTTGATGATTCATGTAGCGGCGGGAATGCCGCTTCCGGCCGGAACAGTGGTTGTCTCCGCCCCCGGCGTCAGCGCCCCCGCGGCGGACTATTTCACCATCCGGGTGCATGGCAAGGGCTGTCACGGCTCCGCACCCCAGAACGGCATTGACCCCCTGACGGCGGCGGCGCATATTCTCATTGCCCTTCAGGAGATACACGCACGGGAGCTGTCCGCTTCCGACGAGGCAGTTCTGACCATCGGCACCTTCCACGCGGGAGAGGCCGGGAACGTTATCCCTGACACGGCGACCATGGGCGGCACTATCCGCACCTATGATGAGAAAACCCGCGCTTATCTGAAAGAGCGCATGACCGCCATTGCAAAAAACGTGGCGGAAGCCTTCCGTGCCAGCGCCGAGGTCAGCTTCGGCAGCGGATGCCCCACCCTTGTCAACGACAAAGACCTTTCGGAAAAAGTCACGGGGTATCTCAAAGACCTGCTGGGCGCAAACCGCGCGTTCACCACGGCAGAACTCAGCGGCGGGAAACCTGCCCGGGGCGGCGGTTCGGAGGATTTTGCCTACGTCAGTCATGAAGTCCCGTCCCTGATGCTGGCGCTGGCGGCGGGCGAGCCGTCCAAGGGCTACCCTTACCCCCAGCACCACCCGAAGGTGAAGTTCGACGAGAGCGTCCTTTCCACAGGCGCGGCCGTATTTGTGGATTGCGCCCTACAATATCTGAGAGAATGATTGGAGGAGAAAACCATGGAGGAACAAACCCGCGTCCTGGAATACAAATGCCCATGCTGCAACGCCGGTCTGCACTTTGGGCCGGACGCCCAGAAGCTGACCTGCGAATACTGCGGCAACACCTTTGACCTCGACACCGTCCGGGCGTTCAACGAAAGCCAGAACCCCCAGGGCGGCGAGGAATTTCAGTGGGAGCAGGAACAGACGGAGCAATTCAGCGAGGATGAGGAAAGCACCCTTCGCGCTTTTCAATGTCCCTCCTGCGGCGGAGAAATTCTCTGCGACGAGAATACTGCCGCTTCCTTCTGCCCCTACTGCGAAAACCCCACCATCATGCCCACCCGTCTCAGCGGCGGTCTGAAACCCGACGGCGTCATCCCCTTCAAAACCTGCAAGGATGACGCCAAGGCCGCGTTTCTCCGCCTTTGCAAGGGCAAGCCCCTTCTTCCCAGAGGCTTCACCTCGGAACAGCGGCTGGAGAAGATCACCGGAATGTACGTTCCCTTCTGGCTGTATGACTGCGCCGCGGATTTCAGCGGCAGCTACAAGGCCACACGGATACATACATGGTCGGATTCCAAATACGAATACACCAAAACCGACCATTTTCTGCTGAAGCGGGACGCGGCGGCGGATTTCGTGGGCATTCCCATGGACGGCTCCACCAAAATGGAGGACGCTTTCATGGAGTCCATTGAGCCGTTTGATTACAAACAGCTTACTTCCTTCGACATGGCGTATCTGACCGGTTATCTCGCCGACAAGTACGACGTTCCCTCGGAAAACGGCGAACCGCGGGTTCGTCAGCGGGTAGACGCCGCCATGGACGACCGTCTGCAAAGCACCTTTGTCGGCTATTCCTCGGTGGTTCCCACCTCCCGGCAGCTGAACATCAAGCACAACATGGCACGCTACGTATTCTTCCCCGTGTGGATTCTGAACACGAAATACAAGGACAAAATCTACACCTTCGCCATGAACGGCCAGACCGGCAAAATGACCGGCGCATTCCCCATCTGCCCCAAGAAGACAGCCGCATGGTTCGCCGGAGTCACCGCCGGTGTCGCGCTGCTTGCGTCGCTGGTGCAGCTTCTGATGCTTTAAGGAGGGAAACAGTATGAAACACAAAGTGATTTGCCTGATCCTGTGCCTGCTGCTTCTCCCCTCCCTGTTCCTGAGCGTCGGCGCAGAGCAGCAATACGTCATTGACAACGCCGACCTCATGTCCTCCTCGGAGGAAGCGGCTCTGGAAGAAAAGGCGCTGGCACTCCGGGAAGAATACGGAATGGACGTGGTCATCCTGACGGTGGACAGTCTGGACGGAAAGCGTCCTCAGGACTATGCCGACGATTATTACGATTACAACGGCTATGCAGCTGACGGCGTGCTGTTCCTCCTGTCCATGGAAGAACGGGACTGGTACATTTCCACAAAGGGAAACGCCATCTATGCCCTGACGGACTACGGCATTCAGCAGGTCGGCGAAAGCGCCCTTCCGTACCTGAAAAACGGCGATTATTATGGCGCCTTCGACGCGTTTCTGGACGCGCTGCCCACCTATTTTTCCGCCTACAGTGACGGCTCTCCCATTGACGGTTATGCGGATACCTCGGGCGACTATTACCACGGCGATCAGGAAGATGTCGTCTATTATGAGCAGCCCCGGCACGTAAGCATTTGGATTTCCATTGTGATCGGCGCGGTTGTCGGCGGAATCACCGTCCTCATCATGCGTGCCTGCATGAACACCAAGCGCCCCCAGCGCAGCGCGGGCAGCTACCTGAACGACAGCTCCTACCACCTGCGCACCAATCAGGATCTGTTCCTGTACAGCAACGTCACCAAAACCCGCATCCAGCAGGAAAGCAGCAGCTCCGGCGGTGGCGGCAGCTCCGTCCACACGTCCTCCAGCGGCAGCAGCCACGGTGGCGGCGGCGGAAAGTTTTAATAGTATTCACTATATTTTATTACATAAGGAGAAAGCATTATGGGTCTGATCAAAGCAGCATTGGGATCGGCAGGCGGCGTCCTTGCCGATCAGTGGAAAGAGTATTTCTACTGTGACAGCATGGCGGCCAACGTTCTGGTCACCAAGGGCAAAAAGCGCACCTCCTCCCGCAACAGCAACACCAAAGGCTCTGACAACATCATTTCCAACGGCTCTGTCGTCGCGGTAAACGAAGGGCAGTGCATGATGATCGTGGAGCAGGGCAAGATCGTGGAGTTCGCCGCCGAGGCCGGCGAATACACCTGGAATTCCTCCAGCGAACCCACCATTTTTCAGGGCGGTCTGGAAGGTCTGGAAGGCAGCTGGGAAACCCTCAAGCGCCGCTTCGCCTTCGGCGGAGATACCGCCAAGGATCAGCGGGTGTACTTCTTCAACCTGAAGGAACTGGTTGGCAACAAGTATGGCACCCCCGCTCCCATCCCCTTCCGTGTTGTGGACAACAACATCGGTCTGGATATGGACGTTTCCATCCGCTGCAACGGTGAGTATTCCTATAAGATCGCCGACCCCATGCTGTTCTATAAGAACGTATGCGGCAACGTATCTCAGGACTACACCCGCGACCAGCTGGACAGCCAGCTGAAATCCGAGTTCCTCACCGCTCTGCAGCCTGCGTTCGCCCGCATCTCCGCTCTGGGCATCCGGTATTCCGCCCTGCCTGGCCACACCATGGAGCTGGCTCAGGCCATGAACGAAGTTCTGTCCGGCAAGTGGGGTGCAACCCGGGGTCTGGCCATCGTCGCCGTGGGCGTCAACTCCGTGACCGCCTCCGCCGAGGACGAGGCCACCATCAAGGAGCTGCAGAAGTCCGCCGTTTTCCGTAACACCAACATGGCGGCGGCGCACATGGTGCAGGCACAGGCCGAGGCAATGAAGACCGCCGCCGGAAACAAAAACGGTGCGATGATGGGCTTCATGGGCATGAACATGGCGCAGTCCGCCGGTGGTTTCAACGCTGCTTCCCTGTTCCAGATGGGTCAGCAGCAGCCCGCTGCTTCCGCTCCTGCCGCCCCCGCTGCTCCTGCTGCCGGTGCAAACACCTGGAAATGCTCCTGCGGCGCGGTGAATACGGGCAAATTCTGCGTGGAGTGCGGCGCATCCAAGCCCGCCGACGGCTGGGTCTGCTCCTGCGGCGCGGTCAACAAGGGCAAGTTCTGCTCCGAATGCGGCGCGAAGAAGCCCGCGTCTGAGCCGCTGTACCGCTGCGACAAGTGCGGCTGGGAGCCGGAAGACCCCAAGCATCCGCCCAAGTTCTGCCCTGAGTGCGGCGATAAGTTCGACGACGAGGACATCCGGTAATCCAATATCCCGCGCTGAATGCGCATCTAAAAATATGAAATAATGAGGTAATTGTTTGTTTAATCGCAATCAAATGGATATTGTGATCTGACCGGGAGGTTGGCAGTCACAATTCCGCGAACCTCCCAAAAGAATTTTCAACAAATACTTTTAGGAGGAATACCCCCAATGAACCGGGAAAATAAAAGAAAACAGTACGAAAAAGGCTATTATAAAACTCACCCCTGTGACGAAAGCTTCACCTGCCGGAACTGCGGCTATCCCGTCGTCCCGGCGGGCGCGGGGAGCGACCACCGGAACCATTGCCCCAACTGCCTGTGTTCCGTACATCTGGACATTGAGCCGGGCGACCGGGAATCGGACTGCGGCGGACTGATGGAGCCGGTGGCGGTGTGGGTTCGGAAAAACGGCGAATGGGCGATCATCCACCGCTGCCGCCGGTGCGGCGCGTTCAGCTCCAATCGGGTCGCGGCGGACGATAATCCCGTCAAGCTCATGTCCATCGCCATGAAGCCCATCGGCAGCCCGCCCTTTCCCATTGAGCGGATGGCGGAGATTACCGAAAAGCTGTAATATCGCACAAATGCCCCCGGCCGTATGGCCGGGGGCATTTTCCATCTTATGTTGTGTTTTATACCCGCCGGGTGGTCAGGCTGTGGGCAAGAGCGACAATATATTCGGTGTCTTCAAACACAGACAGCGCCGAAATGGCATAATCCGTGTATTTTCTCACCAGTTCTTCGCACTTTTCAAGGCCGTACAGGCGGACGAAGGTATTCTTTTCCCCATCCATGCCGGTGGCTTTTCCCAGCTCCGACTGGGTGCCGATGACGTCCAGCATATCGTCCCGAATCTGGAACGCAAGCCCCAGCCCTGCCGCGAACTGACAGGCGGCGTTAAACTGCTCGTCCGACGCACTCCCGGCAATCGCACCAAGGGCGCAGGCGGCGTTGATAAGGGCGCCGGTCTTCCGGGACTGAATGTCCAGAACCTCCTGCTCGCTCAGCTCCCGCTCCTGACTCATGATGTCCAGCACCTGTCCGCCCACCATGCCGGGGGAACCGGCGCACTCCGCCAGCAGGCCGATGGCCGTCGCCATGTCCTCCGGCTTTGCCAGTCTGGCCTTGGATGCAACCATGAAGGCGTCCGTCAGCAGGGCGTCCCCCGCCAGAACGGCCATTCCCTCGCCGAAAATCTTGTGGTTCGTCAGCCGTCCCCGACGGTAGTCGTCGTTGTCCATGCAGGGCAGATCGTCATGGATCAGGCTGTATGTATGGATCATCTCCACGGCGGCGGCGAAAGGCGCGGCGTCCTTCCAGTCCCGCCCGCACAGGCGGCAGAACTCAAAGGCAAAAATCGGCCGCAGACGCTTGCCGCCCCCAAGCAGACTGTATTCCATGGCCTTGTAGAGATCTTTCTGGGGCGCGTCGTGGAACTGCGCGTAGAAATCCTTCAGATAGGCTTCCACATACTCCCGGTATTCCCGGCTTCTAGAGTCAAGGCTCATCCTGAAAGTCCTCCTCTACGGGGCTGCCGTCCGGGGCGGTCATGATCTTCTTCACCTGAAGCTGGGCGTCGTCCAGCAGCTTCTGGCAGCTTCGCACCAGCTCAGTGCCCTCCTGAAAGAGCTTTAAGGACTCCTCCAGAGCCACGTCTCCCCGTTCCATAGCCCGGACGATCTGCTCCAGACGTGCCATGGACTCCTCAAAGGTTTTGTTCTGCGGATTCATCGCGCTTCCTCCTTTTTATCCATTACGGTTGCGGACAGTTTTCCATCGCTCAGCAGGACGCTGACCCGCTCTCCCAGCTCCACCTGCCGAACGGAGCGGAGTACCTCCCCCGCTTCCGTCTGCGCCATGGAGTAGCCCCGGGTCAGCACTTTCAGGGGACTCATGGCGTCCAGCTTAGAAACGGCGGCAATGTAGCGTTGATTTTTCCGGGTGATGCTCTGGTTCTGCGCCGCGATCAGGCGGTTTTTCAACAGCTCCAGACTCTTCTCCCGCTGCTCGATGTACCCCGTGGGGCTTCGCAGCGCAGGAGACTGGGACAACACGTTCAGATGCTGCCGCGCCGCCTTCAACTGGCGGCTCAGGGCGGACGCCATAGCGCTGGACATGGCGTCCAGATTCTGCCGCAAAGCGTCCTGATCCGGCACGGCAAGCTCCGCCGCGTTGGAGGGCGTCGCCGCACGAAGATCGGCCACGTAGTCGGAAATGGTCACATCCGGCTCGTGTCCCACGGCGGAGATCACGGGAATCTCCGATTCATAAATGGCATGGGCGACCAGTTCGTCGTTAAACGCCCACAAATCTTCAATGGAGCCGCCGCCCCGACCCACGATCAGCAGGTCGGCCAGCCTGTAGCGGTTGGCATAGCGAATGGCCGCGGCAATCTCCCCCGGCGCTTCCGCGCCCTGCACCCGCACGGGCAGGAGCCGCACCTTTGTCAGCGGATACCGTTTTCTGAGAATGCGGAGCATATCATGCACCGCCGCACCGGCGGAGCTGGTGACAATTCCGATGGTGCCGGGGCATTTGGGCAGCGGCTTTTTGTGGGCGGGGTCAAATAACCCCTGCGCCGCCAGCTTTTTCTTCAGCTGCTCAAAGGCGGCGTACAGGTCGCCCACGCCGTCCATGGCCATGGCGGCGCAGTACAGCTGATACGCCCCGTCCCTGGGGTAGACCGTGACCTTACCCATGGCAATGACCTTCATGCCGTTGTCAGGCCGGAAGCGCAGGCGCATGGCATTGCCCTTGAACATGACGCACTTCAAGGCCGCCCCTTCGTCTTTCAGCGTAAAATAGTGGTGCCCAGATGGGTAGACCTTATAATTGCTGATCTCGCCCCGGACGGCCACCTGCCCCAGAAAGGGGTCGTCATCCAGCCGTCCACGGATATATTCGGTTAACTGGGTGATGGACAGAACGTTCTGAGCCATGTTATTCCTCCGTCAGTCGTTTTGTCAGCACGGCGACGCCCATGGCGTTGTCCGTGGAAAACTGCGGCTGTGCAAAAACGGGATGAAGGGTTGCCGTCAGCTCCCGGAGCATGGAATTGGACGCAACGCCCCCGGAAAACACCACGCTCAGCCCCGGATAGGCTTCCAGCGCCTGAACCGTCGCCTCATACACCGCGCCCGCAACGCACCGCAGAGCGTAAGCCGCAGTTTCGGCAGGGTCAGCGCTGGCGGCATGGAACTGCTGCACCTTATTCTGCACGCCGGAAAGGGAAAATTCGCTGTTCCTGCACTTCACCCGGAACACATCCTTCCCCGTCGCTTCCCGGCTGAGGCTGTCCAGATGCTTGCCCGATGGGAACGGCAGCTCCAAAAGCTGCCCCGTCCGGTCGATCAGCTGACCGGCGGAAATGTCCGTGGTGCCGCCGATGCGGGTACACTTCACATTTCTGCCCTCCGGCTCTACCAGAAGCAGCTCCGTGGTACCACCGGACAAATGCCATGCAAGATGGGTTTTCTCCATCAAATCCAGCCGTCCTGCGCTCCACAATGACGCGGCCACGTGTCCCTGCTGGTGGGAAACCTCCGCCAGCGGCACGCCCAGAGCGTCCGACAGCAACTTTGCGTGGGAGTAGCCAACCATGAAGCAGGGCATATAGCTCCCCTCCACCGCCCGGGGACGGGTGCTGACGCCCACCGCCGTGATGGCGTCCTTCTGAATATGGGAAAACAGCCTGCCGGAAAGCTCCGGCAGGCTTTTGATATGGGCAAATACCGCGTCGGATTGACGCAGACCCAGCTCCCCCTGCCTGACGGGCAGAAGGCGGGAGCAATTTTCTCCCCCCTCACCGTCAAAAAAGGCGATGGAGGTAGTGTAATTGCTGGTGTCGATGCCGATGACGCTCATTTTGCTTCCTCTTGGGGGGCTTCCGTCTCCGTGTTCCGGCTGCGGACAAAGCTGCCTAAGATTCCGTTGATAAACGCGCCGGTATCGTCGCCGTCGTATTTTTTCGCAATGCGCACCGCTTCGGCTACCGCAACGCCGGTGGGAACGTCGTCCACGTAAAGGATTTCGTAGATCGCCAGCCGGAGAATGCACCGGGCGAGCTTGGAAATGCGGCTGATGTCCCAGCCGATGGAAAACTGCCGGATCACGTCGTCCAGCTCGTCCTCCCGGTTGGCAACGCCGGTGACCACCGAGTCGATATAGCGCAGCTGGAACCGGTCAGGGCGCTGGGCATATACCTCATTTTCTTCGGCCAGTTTTCCGTAATATTCCTTGTCCAGACGGGTGGAAACCACCTGCTCCGGCTCCTCGCCGGTGAACGCCCGGCCGTAAATCAGATGTACTGCCAGTTCTCTGGCGTCGCCTCTTTTCATACCGCCCGACCTTACTTGTGGACGATGCCGCAGACGTTGACGGAGACGCTCTCGACCTTCGTGCCGGTGATGGACTCCACGCTGGCGGTCACTGCCGCCTGCACGTCCTTCGCCACGTCCACGACGCTGTAGCCGTAGCAGACCATAATGCCGCACTCGATGGTAAGGGTGTTATCCTCCGCGATCAGGATCTTCAGCCCCTTGCCCCAATTCTTTTTATTGGCAAAGTCTGCGATGCTGACGCCGGGCTTGATGCCCAGAGAGCCGACGCCCTCCACCTCGGACAGGGCATGGGCCACGATGGTCGCTACCACGTCCTCAGAGATCATGACGCTGCCATTTTCCTGAATCTGGGTGATGTACTGCTTATATTCAGCCATAAGGTTTTACCTCCTAAATGTTTGTCCCGCCCGTGGGCTTGACATACTTTTGTTTATTGTACCACAAATCCAGAAAAATACAACCATTTTCTGCAAGCAAAGCACGGATTTACAAGATTGCCCCGGATGGTCTTCATCCGGGGCATAAACTTATTGAACTTCCACAACACGGATATCGTTCAGAGAATAGTCGGACTGCGCCATGACGATGTCCGCGATGACGGCCACGTCTTCCCGCTGCAAGCCGCCCTCGGGAGAAGCCACCGCAATGGAAATGCCCTCGCCGGACATGTAGGCCACGCAGTCGGCATAGCCCTTCGCGATGATCAGGCTCTCGATCTGGGCTTCGCTCAGCGCCGTCTGCACGATCTGTTCCAGCTCTACCGCGGACTCCGCTTCCTTGGAGCTTTCGCTGTAGGACATGGCTTCCTGAAGCAGATTCACGGCGTTGTCCCTCGCCTGCTGCCGGGACAGGCGGACGGCGGCAAAGTAGTCGGTGGAGGTGGTCGCCACGTCTTCCCCGGCGGAGATGGCCGCCATGTCCTCGCTGAGCACCAGATTGTCGTCGGACATGACCTTTTCCGTGTCCAGCGTATCCGTGAGATTTGCCGCCGCCTGATCCTCGGTGTAGCGCCAGTTGACGTAGATGCCTGCACATACCGTCACCAAAATCGCCGCCGCAATCAGATTCTTCTTCCAAACCTTCATAAAAATGCCTCCAATCATTCATTTCATTTTCAAAACGGTTATTTTGTCGGTGGACAGCCCGGTGACGCTGCCCACCGCTGATACGATGGCAAGCCGGACGGACGCGCTGTCCGCCCCCTGGCATACGATGACCGCGCCGAGATAAGTAGGGGGATTGACCTGCTGCACAAGCCCGGTCTGAGAACGGTCAGAGCCATTGAGCAAAACCGTGTCCGACCGGATGCCGGAGGATGTGGAATCCTCGTCCGTCTGGTATACCGTCCGCTCCCCTTCCCGCTGGGTCAGAAGCACCCGCACCCTGCCCGCGCCCTGTATCTGGCTGAGAATTTCTTCCAGCCCGGTTTGCAGATCCTGCCGGGGTTCCGTTTCCGCGGCGGCGGGTTCCGGGGCTGCTTTTGTGTTTTTTCCGTCGGGCAGCGCCATGAGAAAAAGCCCTGCCAGCACCACCAAAAGGACATAGCGGTATTTCCTGACCAGCTCCTTTCCCCTGCTTCTCAGCGTTACCCAATCCATTTCTGATTCTCCTTTGAAATACCCAGATCATTTGCGATCATGGCCTGTATCTGCCGCCGGGCGTAAGGGGACGCCTCCCCGGAGAGCGTGACCGCCGTCGGGAGACTGTCTTCGCCGACGGTGACCTCAACGTGCAGGTTCGCATGGAGGTCAGCAGCTTTGTCCAAGATATATGCTTCCGTTTCTTCCTTTATGATATCCGCCATGGAATCCCGGGCAAGATTTTCTCCCATCGCGGCGGCGTCCTCCGCGTCATCCATGCACCGCAGGGAAAAGTCCGGCAATTTGGAAAAATCCACCCTCGAAATGGGACTCAAAACGGTGTACGCCAGAAACAGCCCGCAGATCAGCTTCCCCACCTGCTTGCCGCTTCCATTGGGGAACAACCTGACCACAATGCCGCAGAGCATGGCGGCAGCTACCACAGAAATAACATATTGCCGAAGCGCCTCCATTATCCCACTCCTTTCAGAAAACACACCGTGCTGATGAGCAGCAGCAGGCACTCCGAGCCGGTCATGGCGAGCAACAGTCCCATAGCTGTGGAAAAATCCCCGATTAGCTCCGTCAATCCCTTTTCTCCGAAGATGCCGCATACGGCGGCTGTCAGTTTCAATATCAGATAGTGGACGCCGATTTTCAGGAACGGACTTAGGAATACCGCCAGCACCGCCAGAATTCCATAAATGCCCGCCGCGTTTTTCATTAGCCCCGCGCTGACCAGCACCGCTTCCGAAGCGTCGGACAGAATCCCGCCCACCACGGGGACTACGGAGGAAATGGTGACCTTCGTCGCTTTCAGCGCCGCCGCGTCGGTAGTGCCGCTGACCACGCCGGTGACGGTCATATAGGTCGTGAACACCGTCAATATGGTTTTCAGGCTCCAGCTGACGACGTTTTTGACCAAATCCCGCAATTTTCCCAGAATATTCTCCCCGATTGCGCCGTTTGCCGCCGACAGCGCCAGAAACAGGTACACCATGGGGCCGAGCATCCGGGAAATCAGGGAGCTCAGCACCGAGTCGAACACCGCCGTCCCGGCGTACAGCGCCGTGGAGGACGCCGCCCCGCCCTGCGCCGCCATGGCCGCCGTCATGACGGGAAGCAGCAGCTTTCCGTACTCGCTGATTTCCGTCACGGTCTGCGACCCCAGACGAATCAGGGAATTTGCGCTCAGCAGTAACCCCGCCGCAATGGCTGTCGCCCCCACAAGGTTTGCGGCGGTCTTCACACTTCCGGAAAAGGATTGGAGCAGTGACACCATCATCACCGCCGCGATCACCCCAAGGCTGACCTTGGACGCTTCCTTCAAATCCGGCCGAAGTCCCAGAACCGCGTCCCGAAGCAGCTCCATCAGCCCGGCGGCAAAGGAGCCGGTGTCCTCCGGCATCAGCTCCGCCCCTTTCTCCGGCACCTGTGGAGCCGTAAATTCCACAGCGGAAGCAGGTATCGCCAGCGCAAATATCAACGCCACCGCCAAAATCAATTTGCTCATAACTCTCGTAAAATCTCCCGTATCAGTTCCAGCATGGTGGTGAAAATGGGGAGGGACAGATATAAGATCACCGCCGAGCCAAGCATTTGCAGCGTTTTTCCGAGGGAGCCGTTTCCCGCGTCAGTGCAGACCAGTCCGGCGATCTCCGACACCAGCCCGATGCCCACCGCTTTTAAGAGAATGCCCAGCATGTCCCCCTGCAGGTCTCCCAGCGTCTCCAGCTCACGCAGGAAGTCCAGCACCGGCTCCAGATAGGAAATGGCGATCATGGCAACCATGCAGCACACCGCCATGGTCAGCAGAACGCCGATGTCCTTCTGCTTTCCCAACGAAAGCCCCAGCACCACCGCCAGCAGCACCGCCGCTGCGGCCTTCCAGAACAGGCTCATCAGAATTCAAACAGGGTCTTCACCAGATCAAACAGATCGGCGATCTTCTGCGCCAGCATCATCAGCACGACCACCAGCCCCGCTAAGCTGGTCATGGTGGCCTGCTCCTCCCGGCCGGAACGGGAAAGCACCTGATTGAGGATAGAAACGATGATGCCGATGGCAGCAATTTTGAAAATCAGGTCAATGTCCATACTCATAGAAACAAAATCGCCAGCGCCGCGCCGGCGCACAATCCCAGTGTCCCGTAGCTGCGAAGACGTGTCTCCCGGTTCTTCCCCAAAGCTTCCAGCTCCATGTGGCAGGCTTCCTTCACTTCCTCAAGGCCCTGCTTCTGCCCCGGAAGATCGAACCGGCCAAGGGTATGCCCCAGCTGCTTCATGATTGCCCGTATCCGCCGGGGCAGCTCGTGACTGCGTTTCAGCGCAGCGGTCATGCAGCTGGCCGCGTCCGGGGAGGTCTGCCATTCCAGCTCCCGCGCAAGATTGAAAAACACTTCCCGGAGTGTCCCCCTCGTTTCCTTTCCCGCCTGACGGCAAAGCTCCGGCAGGGGCGTCAGGCGGTATTGAAGCTCCCACTCCATGTAATTCAGCACCCTGAGCAGCTGCCGGAGGATTCCTTCCTCCCGCTTGTACCCGGAAGCGATGGAAAACCCGAAACCGCCGCAGCCCGCGATGACCAGCGCCGCGCCAAACCATCTGTAGCTCATAGCGCCGCCCTCTCCGACCGGAAGGACTTGTCCTGCCGTAAAATCAGAAGCGTTTGGAACACCCCACTTTCCGCCAGCGGACGGTAGACCGACCTGCGCCGCAGGTCTGCCGCCGACGTGCCGTGGGCGGTCGCCAGCAGCCGCACGCCGCAGTTTGCCGCCCGGAGAAGCGCCCGGGCGTCCGCCTCCGCCGTGATCTCGTCCACGGCGATGCAGTCCGGCCCCATGGTTCTTAGCACCATGTCGATTCCCGGGGACTTGGGGCAGCCGGTGAGGACGTCCGTCTTCTTCCCCCGCTCCAGCCCCTCCGGGAACAACTCGCCCCGCTCGTCCACCACGCTGACGCACTGCTTTTCTCCGATCTGCCGAATCAGATCCCGCAAAAGGGTGGTTTTTCCCCACCCGGGCGCACCCAGAATCAGAATGGAGCCGGGAGCGTCCGCCGCCCGCTTGGCGATTCCCGGAAAATCTCTCGCGACACGGATGCACAGGGAGCTGATTTCCCGGATGCCAGTCACAATGCCATCCTTGCAGACCACCTCTCCGCACAGACCAATGCGGTGTCCCCCGGGGGCGGTAAGATACCCCTGCGCTGTTGTCGCCGCCGCCCATGGAGAATACCGGCTGGCGGCGTTGATGCAGTAATTCAGGTCTTCCCTGCTGACACAGCACCCCAGCCAGCGGCTTTCCCCGCTCAAAACCAGCTCCGGCGGCATCCCCAGCCGAAGCCGCAGCTCCTGCAAAGCGTTTTTCCCCAACCTGTCCACCTCCGGCCGAAGTCTTGGCGGCAAGACGGACAGCAGCTGTTTCCATGCGCACATCATTTGCATCACTCCTGCCAAAGACTATGCGGCGGGGCGCAATATTAGCACCCCGCCGCAAAAGGTTTTTGGCCATGCAAAAGCCGACAGCACAGGGCTGCCGGCTTTCCGTTACCGCTTATTTTTCTTGTAAATGACGTTCAGACCCTTCAAAAGCAGGTCTTTCTCCAGAATGATCTCCCGTTTGCACAGCGGTGTGATAAACTGGGCAAGGCCGCCGGTGGCAATGAGGGTGGACTTGTGTCCCAGCTCTGCTTCGATTCGCTCCACCAGTCCGTCCAGCATGGCGGCGGTGCCGTACATCATGCCGCTGCGCATACAGTCCACTGTGTTCTTTCCGATGACATGCTTCGGCTTGTCCAGACTGATGCCGGGAAGCTGAGCGGTGCGGCTGGTCAGCGCGTCCAGCGAGACCCGGACGCCCGGGAAAATAATGCCGCCCAGATACATATTGTTCGGCTCCACCACCTCAATGGTGGTTGCCGTTCCTAAGTCCATCAGAATCATGGGCGCTTCGTACTCGGCGAGGGCGGCCACGGCAATGACAATTCGGTCGCTGCCCACCTGGCTGGGAACGTCCATGTGGATGTTCAGCCCGGTTTTCAGCCCGGGGCCGACCACCATGGGCTGCTTCCGGATGACCTTGATGACGCCGGTTTTGACCGAATTGAACACCGGCGGCACGACGGAGGAAATGATGCAGTCGTCGATATCCTTCACCTGCACGCCGAAGGCTTCCATCATGTTTTTGATCTCCACGCCATACTGGTCGGAGGTGCGGATGGCATCGGTGGCAATGCGGGCTTTGAACAGAATTTTGTCATTTTCAATACAGCCGATGACCAGATTGGTATTGCCAATGTCAATGGCAAGCAGCATAACGATCTCTCCTTAACGTTTTTTCATCCGCTCGGAAAGGTGCAGCAGCGCCTTTCCGATGACGGTCACCAGAATGGCGGCAATAATAGCCTCAGGGATTCCGGACGCTGTGACCGTCCCCATCACAAGTCCAAAAACGGCGGTAATGGCCACGTTTTTCGCCTGTGCGTACTGCTGGGCAAGCAGCACATAAATGCTGCCCATGACGAGAATTGTGTGGCACAGCGTGGAAACTGCCGCAGTCAGGGGCAGCGCCGCAAAGTCCTGCTTCGTAAGCTTCTTAAACAGCTTCCACAGCCATCCCGCAATCGCGCCGAACAGAATCCGGCACCCCAGTGCGATCCACAGGCTTTTCAGCACCCCCGGCAGACCCTCCGTGGTCATAAAGGGCGAAAACGCAAATGCCAGCAGTCCGGGACTGGTGGTATTTGCCCAGATGGAGCACAGCCCGAACACGCCCCCAAGGACAGCGCCCGCGCCGGGGCCGAGCAAAACCGCGCCCAGAATGACCGGGATGTGCATGGTTGTGGCCTTGATCACCGGAAGTGGAATGAAACCGATTCCGGTAACGCCCATGACCAGCAGAACACCGCAGAACATAGCAAGGGTCGCCATGTACCGGGTGTTCATTTTCCTTTTTTCCATATGAAATTACCTCCTGCTGCCGTTCTTCTTATGAAGATACAGCGCAAATTTGGGAGCTTTCACTCCGGGAGTATTATAGCAGGGTGCGGCGGAAAATACAAGAAAAAAATCATCTTTACAGCGATTCAAAATCGGGATATAATGAGGGTAAGCAATTTTCTATTCTGGAGGGTTCCCTATGCTGAAAGGAAAAACCGTCCTTCTGGGCGTTACCGGCGGAATCGCCGCCTATAAAGCCGCCGCGCTGGCCTCCGCCCTTGTCAAGCAGCACGCCGCGGTGGAGGTCGTCATGACCGAAAACGCCACCCAATTCGTCACACCCCTGACCTTCGAGCAGCTCACCGGCCGCCGGACGATGGTGAACACCTTCGACCGGAATTTCTCCCATCATGTGGAGCATATCGCTCTGGCGGAACGGACGGATCTTGTGATCGTCGCCCCGGCCACGGCCAATGTGTGCGCGAAACTGGCCCACGGGCTGGCGGACGATATGCTCACCACCACCATTCTCGCCTGCCGCTGCCCCAAACTCATCGCCCCCGCCATGAATACCAACATGTACGAAAATCCCGTGACACAGGACAATCTGGCGCTTCTGCGCCGTTATGGCTGGGAAGTCATCGAACCTGCCAGCGGACGTCTTGCCTGCGGCGCCGTGGGCAAGGGCAAGCTGCCGGAGCCGGAGGAAATTCTGCAATATATCCTGCGTCAGCTGGCCTTCCCTCACGATCTTGCCGGGAAAAAGGTGCTTGTCACCGCCGGGCCGACCCAGGAGGCCATCGACCCCGTCCGGTATCTGACCAACCATTCCACCGGGAAAATGGGCTATGCCATTGCCAGAATGGCCATGCTCCGGGGCGCGGATGTGACTCTGGTTTCCGGCCCCACGGCCATCGCCCCCCCGCCCTTTGTGACCGTAGTTCCCGTCGTTTCCGCTCAGGATATGTTTGAAGCCGTGGCTGCAAGCGCCCCAGAATCCGACTTTATTTTCAAAGCGGCGGCGGTGGCGGACTACACCCCGGCAAATTACAGCGACAACAAGGTCAAAAAGTCCGAGGGCGACATGTCCATCCCCCTGAAACGCACCCGGGACATCCTGAAATATCTCGGCGAGAACCGTGTACCGGGGCAGGTCATCTGCGGTTTTTCCATGGAGACCCAGAACATGGTGGAAAATAGCCGGGAAAAGCTCGTAAAGAAGAACGTGGACATGATATGCGCCAACAATCTCAAGCAGTCCGGCGCGGGCTTTGGGGTTGACACGAATGTAATCACGATCATTACCCGGAACGAAATCACCGAGCTTCCGCTGCAATCCAAGGAAAGCGCCGCAAACGCCATTCTGGACGTGGCAGTCCGGCTGGCTCCGTAAAAGCGCCCATACCTGCAAATCGGAATCGGAGAAGATTAAATGGGACAGATCAGCCTACAGATCATGACAAGGGAGTTATGTCACGACCTTTATAAAGGGTGGACAAATGACGCATCCATTTATATGGATATGAAGCTGTTCAAGCCATACACCTATAACGAAGATGCTGTAAACCGGTATTTTGAATCGAAGCAGGATGTGTCGAGGGTTGTATTCGCAATTATGCTTGATGCCGAGGTGATTGGGGAGTTGCAGCTAAAGCAAATAGACCGCGACAGGAAAGAGTGTACGCTGAGTATTCACATGCAAAATGATTCCGTGAAGGGCAAAGGTTATGGGACGCAAGCGGAAAAGCTGGCGATCAAATACGCTTTTGAGAAGCTGGGGATGCTTGCGGTCAACGCCGATGCTGTTCTTAAGAACACACGCAGTCAGCACGTTCTTGAAAAGGTGGGATTTCGCTTCGTCAAAGAAGAAGGAATATTTCGGTACTATCGGGTGGAACAGGCGGACTTCCATGCTGATTAAATCTTGTATGTGCTGTAAATCTTGTATGTGCTGTAATAGTCAAACGCCCGGACGTTTTTCGTCCGGGCGTTTTAAATCATTATATCAGTTCATCCGGCACGGAGTCCAGATCGTCAAAGCCCATCTGTTCCGTCTGGCCGCCCTTCATGGACGCCCATTGTTCCTTCGTGATCAGAATAGCTCTCGGCTTGGAGCCCTGGAAGGGGCCGACAATGCCCTTTTCTTCCATCTCGTCCACGATTCGCGCCGCGCGGGCATAGCCAAGCTTCAGACGGCGCTGGAGCATGGAGACGGAAGCCTGTCCGGTCTCCAGAATCACATCCACGGCGGCGGGCAGCATTTCGTCACCCTCCAGCTCCTCGTCGGTGGGGTCGGGGTCGGACACGCTCGCCGGCTTTTTGCCGGTCTGCTGGGCTTTTTTCTCGATCTCGTCCAGCACTTGCTGGCTGTAATCCGCCGTGTAGTTGTCCTTGACATACCCGGCCACGGCCTCGACCTCGGTGTCGGTGACGAAACAGCCCTGCACACGCAGCGGCTTGCCGCAGCCGATGGGGGCGTACAGCATATCGCCCTTGCCCACCAGCTTTTCTGCACCCATGGTATCCAGAATGATGCGGGATTCCATGGCGGAGGCCACGGAGAACGCGATTCGGGACGGGATATTCGCCTTCATCAGGCCGGTGATAACGTTGGCGGAGGGACGCTGGGTAGCGATGATCAGGTGCATACCGGCGGCACGACCCATCTGTGCAATGCGGCAGATGGAGTCCTCCACCTCCTTGGCGGCGACCATCATCAGATCCGCCAGCTCGTCGATGATAATGACCACCTGAGGGAGCTTCTGGCCGTCCTCCTCGGATGTCACGATGCTGTTGTAGGATTCCAGATCCCGGACGCCCATGTCGGACATCATTCTGTAGCGGCGAAGCATTTCTGTCACCGCCCATTGCAAACTGCCCGCAGCCTTCTTGGGGTCAGTGACCACGGGGATCAGCAGATGGGGAATGCCGTTGTAAATGCCCAGCTCCACCATCTTGGGGTCAACCATGATGAGCTTCACATCGTCGGGACCTGCCTTGTACAAAAGGCTAATGATGATGGAATTCATGCACACGGATTTACCGGAACCGGTGGTACCAGCGATCAGCAGGTGGGGCATTTTGGCAATGTTACCCACGATGCAGCTTCCGTCAATGCTCTTGCCCAGCGCAATGGAGGTCTTGGATTTTGCCTTGGCAAACTCGGTGGAATCGATAACCTCCCGCAGGGAGACCGTCGTGACCGCGCGGTTCGGCACCTCGATGCCAACCACGGAAATTTTTCCGGGAACGGCAGCGATGCGGACGCCGGACGCGCCCAAACTCAGGGCAATATCATCGGCGCAGCCTGTGATCTTATTCAGCCGGACGCCCTTGTCCAGCTCCACCTCGTATCGGGTGACGCTGGGGCCGCGGGTGACGTTGATGATATGGGCATCGATATTGAAGCTGGCAAGAGTCTCGTTGAGACGGCGGGAATTTTCCCGCATTTCCTCCGTGCCGTCCGTCCCGGCACGTACCGGGCGTTTCAGCAGATCCAGCGGCGGGAAGCAGTAATCCGGCTGCTGCACCCCCTGGGTCTGGGCGATCTCCGCGGCGACCTGCCGGGCGGATTGTGCGGCTTCCTTGGTGGTGACCTTCCCGGACTTTGCCTCCGGAGTGGGCTTTATCTTGCCTTCGTCCAGCTTGGGCGCGGGCGGGATGGGCGCGTTGGGGACAAATTCCGGCATTTTGCTGGGCAGCTTTTCCCCGATGTCCTCCCCTTCCACCCGGACGGGCTTCGCTGGAGCGGGACGCGCGGGGAGCGGTTCGGGAACCGGCGGCGTTTCGTCCTTCACGTATTCGGCCGTGCCGGACAGCGGCGCGTTGATGTCTCCGTCGATACGCTCCATGAACGCCGCACCCTTGCCGGGAACCTGCTTGACTTCATCCTGCGGTGCGGGAGCATGGTTTTTTTCCTGCTTTGGGGCAGGACGCGGCTGCTTTTCCGGCGGAAGCTGCTGGGGCGTCTCCGGCGGTGTTTCTTCCGGGGCGTTCTCCCTCGCCCGCTGCTGTTCCCGGCGCTGACGCTTGCGGGCGATCTGCTTGCTCGCAATATTGTTGACTACAGCCGTCGCCGGGTCTATGTAGTCCTCTTCCTCCGCATAATCGTCCTTGGGGCGGTTGGCAATGGCTCTGATAATGCTGGGAATGGTGATATTCATTGCCCCCAGCAGCGTCAGAATGGCGAAAAACACGCAGAACACAAAGGCCAGCGTTTTGCCGCAGAGCCAGCGCAGCAGCATGGCCGCGCCGCCGCAGAGAACACCACCGGTGCTTCCCGCTACGCCGCCGGTATACAGGTCTTTGATCAGGGCAAAGCCCGTCGCCGTCTCCTGCTCCCGCACGGCAAGGTGGTAGATACATCCGCACAGGAACACGAAGATCAATGTGCAGACGCTGCGCATGGTCGGGGCATTTTTCCGGCCAAAGGTGTGAATGACGAACAGATACAATAGCCCCGGGATGGCAAAATAAAATCCGCCCTGACCGACCAGTCCCAGCACAACGGACTGAATGAGTACCAGAAGCTTGCCATCCGGGTTCACGCTGATGACAACAAACAGCGCAAACAGCAGTATGCTGACCGCCGCAATGAGAAAATGCGGCGGAACGGCACGCTCATATTCCGTCTTGTACTTGGTGTTCTTGGCAGGCGTACTCTTTTTTCCGGAAGGTTTGGAAGCGGAACCGGATGACGTTTTCTTCTTCGCGCCCGAAACCGCCTGCTCGGCCCGACTGGCCGTTTTCTTCTCAGCCATAATTTCCTCCCATTAAGCCATCAGATTCAGAATAAAGGTAAACAGCGACACACCCCAGCAGTAGACCGCCAGCAGCGCATAGCCGTTATTGGCGGCCAGCAGACGCATGAGCTTCACGCCCAGCAACGCGGCGCCAAAAGACACAGCGGCAGTCACCAGATATCGGACGAGAATCAGGAACGACAGCGTTCCCGCCCCTACCGATATCAGTGCCAGCACATCCAGCACGATCAAACCGACCTGAATAAACATGTTCATCAGCAGCGCCATGTTCAGACCGTAGCTCCGCTCCACGCCGCAGATGCTGGCAACGGACAGCGCAGAACCCACGGCGGAAACGCCCGGCAAAATTCCCAGCGCGCCGCCCAACCCTACGAGGAGTCCCTCGACCCGGGATAGCATCCGGCTGTCCCGGTTGCTGGTGGGGAAAAACTGGGGTAAGTACAGGATAATGCCGTTCAGGAACAGCAATACGGCGATCCAGATCAGCTTTTCTTTCAGCGGCTCCACGTACCGGTTCAGGAGAAATCCGAGAATCACGGGAATCAGCATCGTCCTGAGCAGGCTGAAATCCATCAGGCTCCGGGTATCCAGCGGCCGACGGCGGCGGCGTTTGGGCACCCGCGCCAGACGCCGCGCCCGATGAATGCGGACGATCTGCTTGCGGCAGCTGAAATACATCGCGCCGAACACGCCAAGATGCGCGAACAGCTTCATCAGCTCCGTGCTGCTCTGAATGCCGAAGCATTTCAGCATCAGAATGCGGTGGGCTTCGGCGGAAACGGGCAGAATATCCGCGAGCCCGGAAAACAGACCGTATAAGAAACTCTCAAGCCAGTTTAAGTCCAAGTCTGCCCCTCCTACAACATAATAATTCACTTTATTATAGCATAGGTCAGAGAGAATTTCCAGTCTTATTTTTTGTCCGCGCAGACACAACCAAAATCGGCTGCGCCTGCGCGGTGAAAGCTATTTTTTCTGTTTCTCGATCATCCTGTGCAGCGTGGACAGCGCGTCATTCAGCCCGCCCAGCTTGTCGATCAGGCCGGAAGCCACCGCTTCCTTGCCGTAGAGAATCGTTCCCACGTCCGTGGCGATCTCCCCCGTCGCCATCATATAATGCTCGAAGTCCTCCCGGCTGATGCGGGAGTTCGATGTGACAAAATCCGCAATCTGCTCCTGAATCCGCTGAAAGTACCGGAAGGTCTGGGGCGCGCCCACCACCAGACCTGTCATGCGCACGGGATGCACCGTCATGCTGGCTGTCGGGGTAATGAAGCTCTTTTTCGTGCATACTGCCAGAGGGATACCGATGGAATGTCCGCCGCCCAGCACCAGAGACACCGTTGGCTTTTTCATCCCAGCGATCATCTCCGCAATGGCCAGTCCTGCCTCAATGTCGCCGCCCACTGTGTTCAGAAGCAGCAGCAGACCGTCCACGTCGTCGCTTTCCTCGATTCCGGCCAGCAGCGGCAGAACATGCTCATATTTGGTAGTCTTCACCGTTTCCGGTGCGATCATGTGCCCCTCCACCTGACCGATGATGGTGAGGGTGTAGATGCTTCCCTTGCTGGATTTCGTGATGTCCGAGCCAAGCTCCACGATCTGCTCCCGCTCTTGTTTTTCCATTTCCGCGTCTTTGTTTTCGCTCATAACGTAACCTCCTCCCCCATAGGATAACCGGTTTTTCGCAATTCACACTTGAAAGCGGCTGCGTTTTGTCGTATAATAAGGTACGGTGATGATATGGCTACAAAAACAAACGCAGTCCGTCTGATTCAGCAGGCGGGAATCCCCTGCCGCGAAGCGTTTTATGAATTCGACGAGCAGGATTTGAGCGGCGTCCATGCCGCACAGGCCATCGGAATGCCGGAGGAGCAGGTTTTCAAGACGCTGGTCGCCCGGGGCGAAAAGACGGGCATCAACGTGTTCTGCATTCCCGTTTGCTGTGAGCTGGATCTGAAAAAGGCCGCCAAGGCCGCCGGGGACAAAAATATGGAGCTGGTGGCCGTCAAGGAACTTCTCAGCCTGACCGGCTATATCCGTGGCGGATGCAGTCCCGTGGGCATGAAAAAACACTACCCCACCTTTATTGACGAGACCTGCACGCTGTGGGATGAGATTGCCGTCTCCGCCGGCGCCAGGGGACATCAGATGATCGTTCCGCCCCAGCCCCTCGCGGAGCTGGTTGGCGCAGAACTGACAGATATTATTGTATAGAAAGGAAATCGGCATGTACGAATACAAGACAAAAGGCACCTGTTCCCAGAAGATTTTCTTCGACATTGAGGACAACAAGGTCAAGAATGTTCAGTTTGTAGGCGGCTGCAACGGCAACCTGAAGGGCATCGGCAAGCTGGTGGAAGGGATGGACGTTGACGACGTCATCGCCCGTATCGAGGGCGTCAAGTGCGGCATGAAGTCCACCTCCTGCCCCGATCAGCTGGCGCAGGCTCTGAAAGCCGCCAAGGCAAACCAGTAATTGACAAACGGCACGGGCTGAAAAACCAGCCCGTGCCCTTTTTTACCTAAGGCAACACCGCACAATTGCGTCTGCGAGTCTCAGCCGTCTTTTTGCTCCACTTCCGCAGTTCCGAAAATGGGAAATACATACAGTATTCCTCCATTTTCGGAACTTTGAATTGGAACAAAAATCCTGCCTGAGACTTCTTGCCGAATTGTGCGGTGCTGCCCTAAAAACCGATGAAAATGCCATTGAATCGGCAAAAAATCCGTGTTATAATATACAAAAAAGCAGAAAGAAGGCTATCTCTTGACCGATTCGGAGGCACATTACCGAAAAATGACGGAAACGCCGGTTTCCCGGCTGATTCTGAATCTCGGCATTCCAACCACCATTTCCATGCTCATCACCAGCATTTACAACATGGCGGACACCTATTTTGTCGGCACGCTGGGCGAGAGCGCTCGGGCCGCGACGGGCATTCTCTTTACCGTTCAGGCCATTATGCAGGGTCTGGCCTTCATGCTCGGCCACGGCGCGGGCACCCATGTTTCCCGGTCGCTGGCGGACAGGGACGCTGACAAAGCCACCATGTACATTTCCACTTCCTTCTTCACCGGCATTGGGCTGGGGCTGGTGATCGGCGTGCTTGGCCTTGCGTTTCTCAGGCCGCTGGTGCATTTTCTGGGCAGCACCGACACCATTGCCCCCTACGCCATGGACTACGGCTTCTGGGTATTTCTGGCTGCGCCGACGATTATCTGTTCCCTGATCCTCAACAACGGCCTTCGCTACGAGGGCAAAGCTTTTTATGCCATGATCGGGCTTACCGCCGGCGGACTTCTGAACATTCTTGGCGACTACATTCTGGTCATGAAGCTGGGGATGGGCGTCTACGGTGCGGGGCTTGCCACCGCCGCCTCCCAGCTGGTCAGCTTCGTCATTCTTCTCATCATGTACCTGAAAATGGCGCAGAGCACCATCCGTTTCCGCGCCGTCAGCCGGAACTTTAAAATCTATCTGTCAATTTGCCGTGTTGGTCTGCCGTCCCTTATCCGGCAGGGGCTGACCTCCGTGACCATGGGACTGCTGAACAACATGACAAAGCCCTTCGGCGATGCGGCCATCGCCGCCATGAGCGTGGTCAACCGGTATTCCAATTTCCTGATCTGCGTCGGTCTCGGCATCGGGCAGGGCTTCCAGCCGGTGGCATCCTTCAATTATCAGGCCAGAAAATACGACCGGGTGAAAAAAGGTCTGGTGTTCACCATGTGCTTCGGGCTGGTCTTCATCGGCAGCTTTTCCGTTATCAGCATGATTTGTGCTGAGGGTATCATCGGGATTTTCCAGAAAAGCGAGGCGGTCATTGCCATCGGCTCCACCGCGCTGCGATATACGGCGATCGGTATGCTGTTTGTCCCCTTCTCCGTACCGGTGAATATGCTTTATCAGAGCATCCAGCAGCCCACCATTTCCTCTGTTCTGTCCCTCATTCGTTCCGGTGCGGTCACAATTCCCATGCTGCTAATTGGGGTTCCCCTGCTGGGACTGCCGGGAATTCAGATCGCTCAGCCTACGGCGGATGTGATAGCTGGACTTCTCAGCATCCCGTTCATCATCCGTTTCCTCAAGGAAACACCCGCGGAGTAACAAAACGCAGGAGCGTCCAAGATCGGTCGCTCCTGCGTTTTTTATACTGAACTCCAATTAAAATCTTTAGAAAAGATTTTAATTGCCCAAAGGGCAAGGAGTTCATATGAGACTTGTTTTGTGATTTCTTTCCTTATAAATCACAAAACTGGCAGCGCCATTAGGCGATGCCTTCCTGATTAAAATCAAACATTTTAATCAGGAAATAGTATTACTTTTTTACGGCGGCAAGAATGTACTTCACCAGCTCGTCCCGGCCGTTCCCCTTCTCCGCAGAGAACGGGATCACCGGGCAGCCCTCCGGAAGCGCCAGATCCTCCCGGATGACCTTCAGGTTCGGTTCCAGCTCGCTTTTTTTCAGCTTGTCCATCTTGTTGGCAACCACCACAAACGGGCACCCGGAATCCAGAAACCACCGCGCCATGGTGATGTCGTTATTAGTGGGCGGATGGCGGTAGTCCACGATCAGTACACCCAGATCAATGCGGTTCGCTGCGAAATAATCCTCCATCAGCCGCCCCCAGCGTTCCTTCTCGCTGGCGGAAACCTTCGCAAAGCCGTACCCCGGCAGATCGACCAGATAGCAGGTGCCGTCCAGGGTGAAGTAATTCACATGGACGGTTTTTCCCGGCTTATCCCCTACCCGCGCAAAGTTTTTCCGCTGCAAAAGGCGGTTGATGACCGAGGATTTTCCCACATTGGACTTCCCGGCAAAGGCAATCTCCGGAAGCCGTTTTGTGGGGAAATTCTCCTTGGAAGCGGCGGAAATCAGGAATTCCACATTCTGAAAGTTCACAATATTTCCTCCGTTACTGGCGCAGGCCGGGCTTTCTCACTCTGGTACGCACGTCCCCGGGAAGCTCCGTCAGAATGGTGGGGCTGGCCTCCGCAGGCCGGTTCAGCGCGGCGGAAAGCACAGTGTCCATAGTCTGAGCGCTGATAAAATTCAGCTGACGCCGGACGGTCTGGTCAATTTCCTCCAGATCCCGCTCGTTGTCCTTGGGAATGATGACGGTGCGCACGCCGTGGCGAAGTGCCGCCATGGTCTTCTCCCGCAGACCGCCGATGCGCATGACCCGTCCCCGAAGGGAAATTTCACCGGTCATGGCGATATCCCGCCGCACGCTGACCCCCGTCAGGGCGGAGACAATGGCCGTGCAGACGGTAACGCCCGCCGAGGGTCCGTCCTTGGGAACCGCCCCCTCCGGGAAATGGACGTGAATGTCCTTGGTCTTGTAGAAGTCCGGGGCGACGCCCAGCTTCTGGGCGTTGGCGCGGATGTAGCTCAGCGCCGCATGGGCGGATTCCTTCATCACGTCGCCAAGATTTCCGGTCAGCTCCAGCTTGCCGGAGCCGTCCATGACGTTGACCTCTACTTCCAGCGTTTCGCCGCCGACGCTCGTCCATGCAAGTCCCGTGACCAGCCCCACCTGATCGGTGCAGGGCAGGCGGTCGGGCAGGAATTTGCGCACGCCCAGATAGTTTTCCAGATTGCCGCCGGTGACGGTGATCTTCTTCGGCGTTTCCTGAGAAAGAATCTCCATATCCGCCTTCCGGCAAATTTCGCCGAAGCAGCGCTCCAGATTTCGCACGCCGGATTCCCGGGTGTAGCAGGAAATCGTCTCCCGGATGGCGTCGTCCGTGATGCGGAGCTGTGCCTTTTTCAGGCCGTGCTTTTTCAGCTGCTTGGGGATCAGGTGATTCTTTGCGATCATGAACTTTTCTTCATCCGTATAAGAGCCAAGCTCAATGATCTCCATGCGGTCCAGCAGCGGCCGGGGCACGGTGTCCAGCGTATTCGCCGTGGTGATAAACAGCACGTCGGACAGATCAAAGGGGATTTCCAGATAATGGTCACGGTAGTCGTGGTTCTGCTCCGCGTCCAGCACTTCCAGCAGAGCAGCACTGGGATCGCCGCGGTAGTCGGAACCCAATTTGTCGATCTCGTCCAGCAGCAGCACCGGATTGCAGCTGCCTGCCTGCGTCATGGCGGTCATGATACGGCCGGGCATTGCGCCGACGTAGGTCTTCCGGTGTCCCCGGATGTCCGCCTCGTCGTGAATGCCGCCCAGGGAAATCCTCGCCATTTTCCGGTTCAGGCTCCGGGCGATGGAATAGGAAATGGAGGTCTTGCCCACGCCGGGAGGGCCTACCAGACACAGGATCTGGGGCGGCATCTGGGGCGCCATTTCCCGGACGGCGATGGTTTCTAAGATTCGCTCCTTCACCTTTTCCAGTCCAAAATGGTCATGCTCCAGAATCTTCCGGGCAGCGGCCACGTCCACCCGCTCCTTGGTCTTGACATTCCACGGCAGCTCCAGCACGGTGTCCAGATAATTCCGCAGCACCGCCCCTTCGGAAGAACCGAAGGGCTGCTTTTTCAGCCGCTCCACGTCCTTCAGGAGCTTCTTCTCCGTCTCCGCTTCCAGATGGAGATTCTGAATGCTCTGGGCGTAGGTATCAAATTCGTCCTCGTCGTCCTCTTCCCCAAGCTCCTCACGGATGGCCTTCATCTGCTCGCGCAGGAAGTAGTCCTTCTGGTTCTGGTCGATGGCGGCGCGGGTCTTCTCCTGAATGTCCCCTTCCAGCCGGAGCATCTCCACCTCCCGGCGCAAAAGCTGGACAGCAGTTTCCAGACGGCGGACGCTGTTCAGCTGGCAGAGCATTTTCGCCTTGTCCGGGAAGTCAATGCCGGAATTCTGGGCGATAGAGTCGGCAATGAAGCCGCTGCTCTCGCTGGCCAGCATCCGCAGCTGAACGGTCTGGGCAGGATGCTCGCACAGCTCCAGATACACGCCATACAGGGAATTGGCCTCCCGGCGCAGCGCGCGGGCGCGAATGGTGTCCGCCGGCTCCTCCACACTCGCCGATTCCACAATGCCGGAAAGGTACGGCTCGCTCTGAGACAGCTCTGTGATCTTGCCCCGGCTGATGCCGGTGACCAGAATCCGCAGATTCTCTCCCTGCGTTTTCAGCACCTGCTTGACCTTGGCGATACAGCCGACGCCATACAGGTCTTTCAGCGTCGGGTCGTCCACCAGCAAATCCTTCTGAGGGATCAACAGCAGCGTCTGGTCGCCCTGCATGGCCGCTTCCAGCGCCTTTACGGACTTGCTGCGGCCAACTTCAAAATGAACGGTCTGTTCGGGGAAAACGCACAGTCCCCGCAAAGCAAGGATGGGCATTTTCCCTGCAAAAATGGTTTCAGTCAAAGTTCTTCCCTCCTTTTTGAAAAAAGGGGGTAGAAAAACTACCCCCTTGGAAGAATAGAGATATTATTTGCGCCCGGAGATTTTTTCTCTGGGATGGGCGGTGTCCCGCACGATGCCGGGGTCGGCACCCTCGACGGCTTCGGGGGTGATGATGACCTTCTGGATGGACAGGTCGGAGGGGATCAGGAACATGATCTTCGTCATGATCTTCTCCATGATCGCCCGAAGTCCTCTCGCGCCGATCTGACGGTCCAGCGCCTTCTGGGCAATGGCCTGAAGGGCTTCCGGCTGGATCTCCAGCGCCACGCCGTCCATTTCCAGCAGCTTCTGATACTGCTTCGTCAGGGCGTTCTTCGGCTCCACGAGAATCCGCACCAGATCGTCCCGGGACAGGCTGCGCAGCGTGGTGATCACCGGCATACGTCCCACAAGCTCGGGGATAATGCCGAATTTCAGCAGATCGTGAGGCTCCACCTGGGTGAACAATGTACCCACATCCCGCTTGCTCTTGCTCTGTACGGGGGAATCAAAGCCGATGGCGCTCTTATCGGTGCGCTTTTCGATGATCTTGTCCAGACCGTCGAACGCACCCCCGCAGATAAAGAGGATGTTGGTGGTGTCCACCTGAATCATTTCCTGCTGAGGATGCTTCCTGCCGCCCTGAGGCGGAACATTGGCAACGGTGCCTTCCAGAATTTTCAGAAGCGCCTGCTGCACACCCTCGCCGGAAACGTCCCGGGTGATGGAGGTATTTTCGCTCTTGCGGGCGATTTTGTCCATTTCGTCGATGTAGATAATGCCCCGTTCCGCCAGCTCCACGTCAAAATCGGCGGCCTGCAGGAGACGAAGCAGAATGTTCTCCACATCGTCGCCCACATAACCGGCCTCGGTCAGCGTGGTGGCGTCCGCGATGGCAAAGGGAACGTTCAGAATTTTCGCCAGCGTCTGGGCAAAGAGGGTCTTGCCGCTGCCCGTTGGCCCAATGAGCAGAATGTTGCTCTTCTGAAGCTCCACATCGGAATCCGCGCCGAAATAGATACGCTTATAATGGTTGTACACCGCGACGGACAGGGCGACCTTCGCTTCGTCCTGCCCCACGATGTAATTGTCCATGAAGGACTTGATCTCTACGGGTGTGGGCAGCTTATCGGGGGCGTTCAGCCCGCTGCCCGTATCCATTTCCTGCCGCAGAAGATCGCTGCAGGCAGCGACACAGTCGCTGCAGATATACACCCCAGGACCGGCAATCAGCCGTGACGCCTGATTCTCCCGCTTTCCGCAGAAGCTGCAGCGAATTGGCGGCTGCTCAGTGTTCTTTGCCATGACACCGGTACCTCGTTTCTAATGAATTGTTTTAATGATGATCCAGCACCCGGTCGATCAGGCCGAAAGCCTTGGCTTCCTCTGCGGTCATGAAATTGTCACGCTCGCAGGCGGCGGTGACCTCCTCGATGGAGCGTCCGGTATTCTCGGAGAGAATGCGGTTCATCCGCGCCTTGACGGTTTCCAGACGCTTCAGGTGGATAGCCATATCCGTGATCTGACCCTGGGTACCCGCGGAGGGCTGGTGGATCATGATCTCGGAATTGGGCAGTGCCATACGCTTGCCCTTGGCGCCGGCGCTCAGCAGGAACGCGCCCATAGAAGCCGCCAGACCGACGCAGATGGTCGCGACATCGCACTTAATGTACTGCATGGTGTCGTAGATGGCCATACCTGCGGTGACGCTGCCGCCGGGGCTGTTGATATAGAACTGAATGTCCTTGTCCGGGTCCTGTGCTTCCAGATAAAGCAGCTGGGCAACCACCAGACTTGCGGTGGTGTCGTTGACTTCTTCGGACAGGAACACGATGCGGTCGTTCAGCAGACGGGAGAAAATATCATAGCTGCGCTCGCCGCGGCTGGTCTGCTCAACAACATAGGGAACTAAACTCATGGTAATGTCTCCTTTCAGGGGTTTGAAACATTCTAACCATCGCAGGGAAAGGTTATTCCTATCTAAGGATTATTCCTCGGTCTTCTCCTCGGCCTTGGGGGCTACGGGAACGGCGCTGTCCACGATGACCTTGATCGCCTTGCGGGTCTTGATGCTGCCGGTCAGCTCGTCCATGGGAACCATTTCCTTGACCTTGTCCACTTCCAGCTCGTACTGCTCGGCCAGAGACTTGAATTCCGCCTCGATATCCTCGTCGGAAGCGGTGATGCCCTCGACCTCGGCGATCTTCTCCAGAGTGACGGAGATCTTCGCCTGCTTCTCAGCGGCGGGACGGAAAGCGTTGCGCATGGTGCTGACGTCGCCGCCCATCATCTTGGCGTACTGCTCCATGGAGTAGCCGCTCATCTGCAGCTGATAGCCGAAACGCTCCATCTGGATGTCCAGCTCGTTCTCCACCAGCGCCTTGGGCATATCCACGGTGGTATTCTCGGCAGCCTTGTCCACAGCGGCCTGCTCAAAGGCGCTGTCAGCCTGCTTCTGGGCATTTTCCAGAGCCTTTGCACGGATGTCGGCCTTCAGCTCGTCCAGCGTATCGAACTCGGAAACGTCCTTGGCAAACTCGTCGTCCTGCTCGGGAACGATGGTCTCAGTGACCTTGTTCAGCTTGACGTGGAACACGACGGCCTTACCGGCCAGCTCCTTGTGGTAATCCTCGGGGAAGGTGATGTCGATGTCCTTCTCCTCACCGGCACTCATGCCGACGATCTGCTCCTCAAAACCGGGAACGAACTGGCCGGAACCCAGCTTCAGGTCAAAGTTGTCGCCCTTGCCGCCCTCGAAGGGTACGCCATTGTCGAAGCCCTCGAAGTCGATGTTGGCGGTATCGCCCATCTTGGCGGGACGCTCCACGGTCTCGGTGGAGGCGACGTTCTGCGCCATCCGATCCAGCTCGGCCTGCACCTGCTCGTCGGTGACGTTAACCTCCTCCTTCTCCACTTCCAGACCCTTGTACTGGCCCAGCGTGACCTCGGGGTACACCTCAGTGGTCAGGGTCAGGGTGACGATGTTGTCGTCGCCGATCTGCATGTCGGTCAGGTTGGGACGGCCGATGGCCTTGAAATCCTGCTTGGCAATGGCGAAATCATAAATCTCAGGGAAAATCTCTTCCAGACCGTCTTCGTAGAAAACGTGGGCGCCATACATGGCCTCGATCATCTTTCTGGGAGCCTTGCCCTTACGGAAGCCGGGGAGCTGGATGCTCTTGCGGGCCTTCATGTAAGCCTTGTTGACACCGGACTCCATCAGTTCCTTGTCGATTTCGACAACGACGGTAGCCTCGTTGCCTTTTCTTTCGATGCTCTTAACGTTCATTGTAAGTAATCCTCCTAATTGGTTCCCGTGACCGAGACCATTTATTTATAATTGTACAGCCGATATATTCTATCAGAAAAACAAGGAAATGTCCACACTTTTATGAAAAAAGTTTTGAATAATTGCGCTACGGAATGACCTTGTAAGGCCGGAAACCGGTATAATCCGCCGCGACCAGCCGGAAATCCACGCCGTCCCACAGTCCTTCCATGGCAAGGGCGTGACTTCCCCCGTGCAGATGGCCGTAAAAGCAGCGGCTGACGCCGTATTTTTCCAGAAGCTGCAAAATTTCCGGACATTCGTATCCACGGTACCGTGGCGGATAGTGGAGGAAAACCATCTTCCACATATCCCCCGCCGCCTTCAGCGAAGCTTCCAGCCGCAGCAGCTCCCGCTTGAACACTTTTTCGTCATGCTCGCCGGAACGGTCTTCCTCATAAAACCATCCCCGGGTGCCGCAGATGGCGACGCCCTCATATTCATAGCAGTTGTTGTTCAGAAGATTCAGGTTTTCAAAGCCGTTTTCCTCACAGAACTTCCGGAATTTCGCCGCCGTGCTCCACCAATAGTCGTGATTTCCCTTTAGAATGATCTTTCGTCCGGGAATGGCGTTGATCCACGCAAAATCCGCCTTCGCGCCGGACAAGTCCAACGCCCAGCTCAAATCCCCCAGCAGAACCGTGGTATCCTCCGGCCGGATGACAGACAGGCCGTCTCTGAGCTTGTCCATGTAACCAACCCATGCGCCGCCGAAAATGTCCATGGGCTTCGGTGCGCCCAGACAAAGATGCAGGTCGCCGATGGCGTACAGAGCCATGGAACACCTCCTTAATTGTTTGGGTCTATCTGAAAACCCTAATAGCTGTAGCAGAAGATATGAGAACCGATCGTCCCCCATATCTTCTTGTTCACGGCGAATTTCGCGTAGAAAACCACATCCTCGGGCAGCACATACGGCCCGTTCAGCGCCCGTTCGATGGCCTTGTACTGGGTATCCGTAGGCTTTGCGAGGTACAGGTTCTTCACCGCCGCAAATTGATCCTTCGCGTATATGATGCTGTTGATGGAAGACTGGAAATTCCCGGATTTCAGGCGGTTGAAGATCACCTCGGCCACCGCCTGCTGGCCTTCAAAGGGCTCGCTCTGGGCTTCCATGAAAATCAGGTCGGCCATCAGCTTGATCTCCGCGTCCGTCAGTTCCAGACCGGGGTAGCGGGATTCCTCGGGCGCCGGTTCCGGTTCGTAGATGAACGGTTCTTCCGGCATCTGCGTCTTGTCGTAGATCCATGCGCCCTCATAACCCGCGATCAGCTTGCCGTCGGGGAAGCCGTTTTCCAGCAGCTCGCCCACGCCCCACGCACTGTAGTCCCTGTCATCCGGGTCAAGCACCCAAATTTTTCCGTCCTCAGTGACGCCGGTCAGGACGATGAAATGGTTTCCTCCCGGAAACACCGACCTCGACCCCATCAGCGCAATGGCGATCTTCCCTTCCCGGACAGCTTTCAGCGCCTCGTTCACATTCAGCGCCCGTTTCCATGGAATCTGCATCAGATCGGAAACCTTTTCCAGCCGTTTGTAATGGCTGCCGCCGTACTGCACCGCATAATCGGCGATGTCGGCGGGGGTGTAAACATGGTCGGTCATATAGGTTGCGACCATAGCCAGCGCGGCGACGCTGCTGCCGCTGGTCGCAATGGTGCCATTGCCGTACCGGATGTCGGGATATTCCGACTGGTGATAGTGGGGAACCGCGTCGATCGTGACCTTCGGCGCTTCGGTCTCCACAGGAACGGTTTCTTCCGTGGCGGTGGTTTCCTCCGGTATGGTTTCTTCCGTGGGAACGGTCGTGGGTTCGGTTTCCGGCGGCACAGTCTCAGTGGCCTCGGTCATCTCCGTTGTTTCCTCCGGAGCGGCATCCGCAGTTGCCTGCCGTATGCATTTGTACGAGAAAAACACCGCCGATACCAGCGCAATGGCAACGACCACAATCAGGCAGGCTGTCTTTATATATCGTGTCATCTGTATCCTCCAATGGGGGAATTTCTGTCTGTTACAAATACTGTTCCAGCGCATCCTCGGAAACGCCGAGGGCATTTGCTACCGCTCCGGCGTCACAGATGGGGCTTTTCTCCGCCAGCACCAATGCATGGCAGCTCTCCCCTGTTCTGCCCCGGAAATCCAGCAGTCCCGCGTAAGCAAGGGCGGCATAGGGCGACAGCAGATACCCGGCAGAACCGCGGATACCGGAAATGGTAGAGCTCATGCGGCGGCTGCTGACGACGCTGACGTCCAGCCCTTCCCCCAGCCGGGAAAGCACGCTGTCTCTCGGGCAGTACATCCCGCCCCGGCGGCAGGCATCCAGATAAATGTCCACCTCCGCCAGTCCGCCGCAGGCGTAAATCAATCGCTCCAGCCCTGCGGGCAGCGTCACATCCGCCTCCGGCGTGCCGGTCGGAGTACTGACCATATCCGTGCGGAACTGACCGTGATGAATCAGATTCCACAGGTTTCCGTTTTCGTTGCAGCAGCAGATGATATTTCCGATGGGCAGTCCCCACGCCCGGGCGTACCACGCACTCATGGGCAGATCAAAATTGCCGCACACCACGGAAATATCCACGTGCTTTTCATGCTCCGTAATTCCCGCCCGGGCCAGCTCGCCGAAAATGCCGAACAGCACGGCAATTCCCACGGCAGTTTTCGCCCAGCCGCCGTCGGCGCCGGGGCAGCCACCCCGCAGCTGCTCTGCGAGAATGTGTACCAGATGGTCAAACGTCCATTCCGGATTGTGCCAGCATTCCCCGGCAATAATTCGCTGGGGCAGATTCACCAGTCGGACGGGATAGCGCCCGACGCAGAATTCCACATCCCACCGGGTCAGCTTCGTATTGAACAGCCGGTTCAACACCTCGGCGACGCACTGATGAAAGGATTTCTCTTTCAGAGCGTCGATTTCCTCCCGGGAGAAAACAGGCTCCCGGAAAGGCACATACAGTCCGCCGTCCGGCCCCCGGTTTTCCCGCAGGACACGCTGGGCGGTGTAGGCATCCCGGTTATTTCGCGTGGTCACATACAGCACATTCCATCACTCCAATGGCATTGTTCCAGAAAATGTTGCCCACCGTTTCTTCATCCAGCCCGCGTTCCAGCAGACGCTGGGCAAGGGCAGGCCAGCTCTGGACGCCCTCAAACCCGGCAGGCATTTCGGTAATTCCGTCCAGATCGCCGCCCAGGGCAATGTGCTTTCCGCTGGGGTCAAGCTCCATAAAATGAAGAATGTGGTCGCACATGGTGTCCAAGGTGGGCTTCTCCCCGGTGAACTCCGCGCAGACGTTGTACCCGGCCACGCCGCCGGTCTGGGCGATGGCACGGAACATATCATCCGTCAGGTTGCGGCTGTTGTTCCAGACAGCGCGGCTGTTGGAATGAGTGGCGACAATGGGCGCCTGGGTGATATCCATAATATCCCAGAAGCCCTCGTCGCTGATATGGCTGACGTCGATCAGCATTCCCAGTCTCTGAGCCTCTCTGACATATGCCCGCCCTTGGTCAGTTAACCCGCCGCCCGTCTCATGAGAGCCGGTGAGGGGATTCTTTTCGTTCCAGCCGAGGCTGGAAATCCGGAAGCCGATGAGCCAGAGACTGCTCAGCAGCTCCGGGTCGTATCCGATTCCCGCTGTTCCTTCCAGCGTCAGAATGGCGGACATCTTCCCGTTTTTCCGGTTTTCTTCAATTTCCTTCGGGGAATAGGCAATGGAAATCAAATCCTTGTTTTTGTCCATTTCCCGCTGAAGCGTGGCGATCTCCCGCTCAAAGGCGACCACAGGCGACACATGATGACGTTTCTCCATAAAGGGCGTGGTGAAGCAGGCAAAGCACTGGGCATAGCCCCCCAGCCGGGACGCCCGCTCCAGGTCGATATGAAAGTCGTTCTTCCGCAGGCTGCCCGCCTGATTCATATCGTCGCCCAAAAGTGCCAGAACCGTGTCACAATGCAGGTCGATCACAGGAAAATTCATTGAAAGGCATCCTCCAAATGGTGAATTTCCGGGTGAAGCGTCTGGGTTCCATCCGGTGCGTAGATTTCAATAACATCAAACCGAGGCTGTAAGTCCGTGGGGTTTTCGGACAGATACAGTGCGGCGGTAGTGCGGATTCTGTCCTGCTTTCTCCCGTCAACGTACTCCATCGCCTGAGCAAAATCCGCCGATTTCCGAAGTTTTACCTCCACAAATACCAAAAAGGCTTTGTTTTTGACAATGAGGTCGATTTCCCCGAACCGGCAGCGGTATCCGCTGGCCACGACGGCATACCGCTTTTTCCGCAGATATTCCGCCGCCAGCGCTTCGCCCCAGGCGCCTGTCAGCTTACTTTTCCCCATAGAACTTTTTGAGGAAGCTCATCCGGTGGATGGGACAGGCACTATATGCGCGGAGGGCGTCGTAATGTGCCCGTGTGGGATAGCCCTTGTGGATGTCAAAGCCATACTGGGGGTACTGCTTCGCCATTTCCAGCATAAAGTCGTCCCGGGAGACCTTGGCAAGCACCGACGCCGCGGCGATATTGGCGCTGAGACTGTCCCCCTTGACCACGGTTTTTACCGGTATCCCGAAATTCTTTTCCCGGTTTCCGTCGATCAGAACGAGGTCGGGCTTTACGGCAAGCCGCCCCAGCGCCCGCTCCATGGCTAGAAACGTGGCCTGTAAAATATTGATCTCATCGATTTCCTTCTCCGTGGCGAATCCGATCCCGTAGGCGATCGCCTGCTCCTGAATGATTGGGAACAGCTCCCGGCGCTTTTTGTCCGTCAGTTTTTTGCTGTCCGTCAGACCGGGGATGTCCAGATGGGGCGGCAGGATCACCGCCGCCGCGTACACAGGGCCGGCCAGCGGCCCGCGCCCGGCTTCGTCCACGCCACAGATCGTCCCTACGCCGCCGGAAAAGAATCCATCTTCAATTTCCCACATTTTTCCGTCGCTCATACCATATCCTCCGGCATTTCCAGAGTAAAATTACCCAATTTTCCGCTTCTGAATTCATCCAGCAGGACTTTTGCCATCCGTTCGGTGTTCACTTCCCCGCCGGAGACCAGATACCCCCGCTTCCTTGCGGCCATTTCCAGCAGCTGCCAGCCGGGCGTCCCCTCCGGCGCTTCCACCTTGTAGCGCTCCAGCAGGGTCTGAGGATAAAATTTGTGCAGCAGCTCCATCAGGCGGTACGCCAGCTCCTCAAGGTCGATGACGCCTTCCTTGACTGCGCCGGTGTAGGCCAGCATCATGCCGACCTCCGGGTCTTCAAATTTCGGCCACAGAATGCCGGGGGTGTCCAGCAGCTGCAACCCGCTGTCCACCGTCACCCACTGCTTGCCCCGGGTCACGCCGGGACGGTTCTCCGCTTTCGCGCTTTTGCGGCCGGAAATCTGATTAATTAAGGTAGATTTGCCCACATTGGGGATTCCAACCACCATCACCCGAAGGGGCCGGTTCATTCCCCGTTTTGCGTCCCGTTCCAGCTTTTCGGCACAGGCCAGCCGTGCCGCAGGGGTAAATGCAGAAATTCCCTTTTTCGATTTGCAGTCCGTGGCGATGACCGCCATGCCTTTGCGTCTAAAATACTCCGCCCACTTCTTTGTGGCAGCAGGGTCAGCCAGATCCATGCGGTTCAGCACAATCATCCGGGGCTTGTCGCCGCAGATGGCGTCAATATCCGGATTCCGGCTGGAAACGGGAATCCGGGCATCCACGATCTCGCACACCGCGTCCACCAGCTTCAAATCTGCTTCGATCTGCCGCCGGGTCTTGGTCATGTGGCCGGGATACCACTGAATGTTCATGTTGTCTGTCATTGTATCGCTCCGACTCTCTCAAATTCTCTGGGGTACGTCCCATCGTCCGTGCCGGGATACATCAGGAAAATCGCCTTGCCCAGCACTTCCCGCTTGTCGATCTGCCCCACATCGGGGTAACGGCTGTCCTTGGAAATGCCACGGTTGTCCCCCAGCACGAAAATGCAGCCCTCGGCCACCGTCAGCGGGAAATGAACGCCGCCATCCACGGTGGTCAGCGCGTTGATATAGTCCTCCTGAAGCACCGTGCCGTCCACGGAAACTTCTCCGGTTTCAAAATCGATGTCCACGGTCTGCCCTTCCGTCGCAATGACCCGCTTGACAATGGGCTTGCCGTTGTCGAAGGACTCCTTGCTGATGACGACGATGTCCCCCCGCTGAGGGGTATGGTAAAACGTGTTGTTCAGCAGGAGCAGGTAGTCCCCGTCCAGCAGCGTCATCCGCATACTTCCGCCGGATACCACAATAATGCGGAACACCAGCAGAAAAAGCAGCATCACGATCAAAAGCAGATACAGCATATCGTGGGCGTACAGCAGCACACTTTTCTGCCAGCCCAGCTTTTCTTCTTCCTTTTTCTTCCTCTTTTCCGCCATAGCAGCGTCCCTCCCATAAAAAACGGCATACGCCATTGGGATAATCTCCCTTTAGTATAGCACAATAAGCGCCCGTTTTCTATACTAAAATGTAAATATTTCCCCTGCGCCGCATCGGCAGCAGGGAAATCCCCGCATTGTAGGGTCTATCTGAAAACCGTCAACATGCCCAAACAGCGGGCCTTTTCCGCCTGCTGTGCACCATTTTCCCTTGTAATACACAAAGTATTCCTGCGGAAAAATGGCTTCATCAGGCGAAAAATCCCTCGCTGTTGGTCATATTCCCGGTTTTCAGATAGACCCTAATAAAAAAAGAGGGCAAAGCCCTCTTTTTTTATTGAATTGCAGCTTAGACCTTCTCCTTGACCTTGGCAGCCTTGCCGGCGCGGTCGCGCAGGTAGTACAGCTTTGCCCGACGGACCTTGCCCTTGCGGACGGTCTCGATCATGGCAACGTTGGGAGAATGCAGGGGGAAAACCTTCTCGCAGCCCACGCCGTAGGAGATACGGCGAACGGTGACGGTCTCACCGATGCCGCCGTGCTTACGGGCGATAACGGTGCCTTCGAACACCTGAATACGCTCACGAGCGCCTTCCTTGATGCGCACATGCACACGAACGGTGTCGCCGACCTTAACTTCGGGCAGCTCCTCCTTCATGTACTGGCTGTTCAGAGCCTTAACCAAATCCATTTTGTTGTCCTCCTTAAATATTAGGCGTTCATGCCGCGCACAGGCCGGCAGAGGACTCACCTTGATTTCAGACCGATTTATTCTAGCATACGTCCGCCTGAAAATCAAGCCTTATTTTACAAAAAATTCAGAAAATAAGGAGGAAAACAAACGCTATTGATAGCTGTAGCTTCTGTCCTCTCCCCCGCCCAGACGGGTCAGGCTTACCGTTTTCGCCGAACGGTTGACGGTCACAAAGTCGATGACGTGTTCCGCCGCCGTTCCGGCGGTTCTGACCACCTCGCTGTCGGCGGCCAGACTGTGCGCGTCCGATGCGATCGTAACGACCGGATAAGGCGTTTCAGCCGTGACGATGCTGTCGCCGTGGCTGTGGCCGCAGAAGAAGCCGACAATCTTCCCGTTGTGCTTCCCCGTAAAATTGCAGGAAACGGAAACATAGTCCCACGCCCCCGCCGTTCCGCTGGTGCCGGTGTAGCTGGTCTTATTCAAAAATGCCGCCAGAATCCCGCGCAGTACCGTCATATCCCGGATCTGGGCTGAATAGGCCGCGACTGGCGGCACATGGGCGAACAGCGCGACGCACCATCCGTCCTCCGCAAATGAAAGTGCCGTATCCGCCAGCCAGTTCAGCTGCGTGTTGCCGTAACCGAAGCTCGCCGTCCGCAGATGGGCACTGTCCGTCCAGCAGGAATTGAGAACGATCAGCCGCATTTTCGCCGCCGGATCATCCACATAAAAGTAAGACCCGTCCCCGCCGAAATGCCGCCGCTCGTCCTCCGCCTGACTGCGGAAAATCGCCCCGAACATTGCCCCGGCGCTCATCTGCGCCGTGCCGTAGGAGCCGTCGTGGTCGCCCTGCGCCTGTAAAAGCTTGCGTGCGCCGATGGGACGCAGATTTTTTGCCCCGGCAGCAATGCTTTCCCGGGCGGCAGTCTCGGTGTCCGCGTCCGTGCGGCACACATCGCCGCAGCAGACCGCAAAGGGAATGCCGCAGGCGTCCATCACCGCCGCCGTCAGATTGCCGGTATTCCCCGAATTGGGCGTGGTGCTGTCAGGAACGGCATGAACATCCGAAAACAGAGCAAACGTCACGCAGTCCATACCGCCCGCGTCCTGATTTGCCGTTACTTTGGCGGCAGCCGCATCCACGGCCTTCTGCCAGTAGGACGGCACCGTGTACCCCGTCACTGCCCGATCGACGTACCGCCTTGTTGCGGCGTCGTCGTCCGCCTGCGGGTCCCGCACGCCCCGAAGGCGGGTAGTGCGGAAATCTATGATGACACCCGGCTCGGAGGTCAGCCTACCGGTGATGTTGATGAGCCGGATGTTCCCCACATTGGAATTGAATTTGCCCTTCAGGGATTCCAGCCATTCCGCCTCGGTGCCGGTAAATCCGTTGTTCTGGGCGATTTCATAAGCGGACGCGCCGTCAAATTCCCCGCTTTCCTTTGCCTGCGCCAGCGCGGTATCCACGGCCTCGTCCAGCGGCGGGATCGTCACCGCCTCGACCTGAGAGACAATACCATGCCCGTTCACCCCGGATACCTTCAAAAACTGCCCGATCTCGGCGTTTTTGGGAGCGTTGAGCAGCCCGTCATAGCAGAAATAATCCTCCGATTCCAGCCCGCCGGGAATCGCCCCGTGAACCTGAAACAGAATGTGAAACGTGCTGACTCTGGCGTCCCCCTGCGTTAGCACCACGGAGAGTATCCCGTTTCCCGGACAGGACAGCACCTGCGGCGCAAGCTCCACCGTCAGCACGTTCCCGGACGCCGACCACGCAGGGCTGCCGTCTGGCAGAGAATCGTACTCCCCGCCGGTGCCGTCGGGCTTCCGGAATCGAACCGCCGCGTGGACGTCCTCGGGAATTTCCCAGCTTTCCCCGCCGCAGAGGAGGGACAGCTCCAGCTGCCGGGCGTACTGGTCGCCCTCCACCATGTCCACCCGGGGCATGACCGCCTGTCCGGACAGGTCTATTTCCAATTTGTGTTTGACATACATCATGTCAACCCCCTTTCGCCCGAAGGGGGAAAAACGAAGTCCGTTGCACAAAAGAAAGCAACGCAGAGGAAAAATCCGTCTGCGCTGCTCAAAATACCATATCAATCAGCCGTTTTAACAGTCTGAACGGCGTTTTTTCTGTTCATGGGATTCCATTTCCCACTGAGATAGTACCCGGCAAACAGGAGGAACAGCAGCAGGTTATGGGCGATCATGCACGCCCACGCGGACACCAGCCCCATCCCCAGCAGCTGGGTGCAGATAAACGTGCCCACAATGCGCACGCCCCACATGCCCGCGATGCTGCAAACAAAGGGCATCATAGTGTTCCCCATGCCCTGCATCATGCCCTCGACAATGATGGACACGCCGTAAAACGGCTCGGACACCGCCACCATCCGCAGAACCGTGACCCCGAGTGCAATCACCTGAGCGTCTCTGGAAAACAAACGCATCATGTTGGGCGCGAACAGGAACAGCAGCGACCCGGAGACGATCATCAGACTGACCTCGATAAACAGAATCATCCGCCCCAGCTCCTTGACCCGCCGGTTGTCCCCCGCCCCCAGAGCGTTGCCCGCCAGCGTCGCCGCCGCGGTCTGCATCCCGTATCCGGGAATGTAAAACGCAGATTCCACCGTGTTGGCGATCGTGTGGGCGGCGGTAGCGATCTCGCCCAGAGAATTGATCATCGACGCAAAGGCCACATATCCCAGAGAAGTACCGAAGCGCTGCAAGGCATTGGGCAGCGCCACCCGCAGGCAGGGCTTCAGCACATCCCAGTCCGGCCGCAGTTTCTGCCCCTTGGGAGACAGCAGCGGGTGCCGCCAGAGCACCACGGTGATGCACACGCCGCCGATCACGAAGGAAATGGCGCTTGCCACAGCCGCGCCGATGACGCCCCATCCCGCGCCGAAGACGGTCATGCCCCACACCTGCCGCGTGGGATAGATGAGCAGAAAGTTAAGGACAACATTGACCCCGTTCACCAGAAAACCGACCCGCATGGGCGTTTTGGCATCCCCTGCCGAACGAAGCAGCGTACCGAAAATCGTAATGGCCGCCCGGGCCAGCATGGGGGTGTACAGAATGAAAAAGTATTGGGCAGCCAAGTCCTGAATGGCCGGGTCAACCTGCATCCACACCGGCACCTTGCTGCTCAGCGCCAGCATCAGCGCAGTAAAAAACGTGCCGCAGACCAGAACCGCCAGCACCGCCTGAGACGAGGCTTTCCCCGCCCGTTTCGTATCCCCCGCCCCGCAGGCCTGAGACACGAAGGACAGAAAGCCCACGCCAATGGCGGCAACGGTGCTGCCGATCAGCCAGTTGACCGTGCTGGTAGCGCCCACCGCCGCAGTCGCCTGCGTACCGATCGCGCCGACCATAGCGGTGTCGATATACTGCACCGCCGTCTGCATCAGTTCTTCCAGCATAGTCGGCCACGCCAGCGTCAGAATGGTCGACACCATCCCCCACGGAAGAAAAGAACGCTTCGACTTTTCCATGATATCCTCACATCTTTTTTTCTGTATTATCCAACAAATATCCCCAAATGTCAACTCTGCACGACATTTCCCGCACGAAGCAAAAGCATAAAAATAGGAAGTCCGAAGACCTCCTATTACTCGTTATCGTGGCTCATCGCTTTCAGCATCTGGATAGCCGCAGCCTTCTGACTCGGCGTCAGGCAGACCCAGCAGTCAAACAGCTCTTTCATATCCGGGGTCAGCTCCACCATATCGGTGTCCGCGAAAAACTGGGACATGGTAATGCCGAATCCCTTGCAGATCGTCTCAAGGGTTGCAATGGAGGGAACAGTATTTCTTCTGAAAATATTTCCGATGGTGGACTGTGCCAGACCGCATTCCTTTGAAAGCTTATACTCCGTCCAACCACGTTCCCGCAATAACTGCTGAAGCCGCGCGTGCGTATCCATAGCATCACAACCTTTCTCACATCTATTTTACTTCTTAATTGAGACATAAATTACATACGAGTTGAAACGAAAGTAGGTATGTGTTACGATGTATTCAGGAACCAGTATTGGAGGAGTTAAAATGACAGAAAACGAAAAACGTATGCGCCGGGTTTGCTTTACCGGTCACCGTCCAGAAAAACTGACACGTTCCGAAAACACCATAAAAAGAGAGTTGGAAAAGCAAATCCGGCAAGCGATGGCCGATGGACTGAATGTATTTATTTCTGGCATGGCAAGGGGTGTTGACATTTGGGCTGCTCAAATCGTGCTGAAACTTCGTAATGAAGGTGCTGATGTCAAGCTGATATGCGCTTGCCCTTATAAGGGGTTTGAAAACGGATGGAGCCGAGAGTGGCAGCGGCAGTACAAAGAAATATTGGAATCAGCAGACCTCATTAAATACGTCTGTATAGACTATAGTCGGGCATGTTTTCAAATCAGAAATGAATGGATGGTCAACCACGCTATCAGAGTTATTGCGGTATTCAATGGTGAAAAAGGTGGGACTAAAAATACAATGGATTATGCGGCAAAAATCGGTGTGCCTGTTGTCTGCATTAAGGGATAGCATCACATACCTAATACAAACAGGCTCTGGGGCAATCCTAAAGCGGTTACCCCAGAGCCTGTCTTCATCAAAAAAGAAACCGGACACCAATCGCGGTACGCATCATACCGAAATTGCTGTCCGGTTTTGGTGGGCGAGGCGGGACTTGAACCCGCACGTCCGCAGTGAACACTAGAACCTGAATCTAGCGAGTCTACCAATTCCACCACTCGCCCATATCTGCCTGCCAGTTTCCCTCAGCGCTCGGATATCGTATCACAGCAGGCGAAATTTGTCAACAATTATTTGTCAATCCTTGTAATAGAGCATACAGTGGCAATAGCCCTTGAAATTCGGGTCTGCGATCTGCTCCCGGAATTCCTTACAGATGCACTTATTGTCCTCCGTCCGCTCCAGCCGACAGGGGCAGTAGCCTCCCGTGCGCTTCAGACCTTCCCGAATGGTTTTTACCAGTTCCTTGTCGTCATTGAGCCGAACCGCCATCATCCGACACTTCCTTTCAGGGAACATTATAAATCGGCAAAAACCGCTTGTCAACAGAATTCAAACACCCTTTGCAGATAGCTGCACGGAACAAATTTCCCGGAACGCGCCATGGCCAGAATCGTTTCCCTGTCCGCGTACATCTTGTCCACAGTCTCCCCCTCCTGCAAGCACCAAGTCAAAAAAATACAGCCCACTGCACACGCAATGAGCTGTATTGTGGCGGAGTGAGAGGGATTTGAACCCTCGCGCGCTTTTTAGACGCCTACTCCCTTAGCAGGGGAGCCCCTTCGGCCTCTTGGGTATCACTCCGAATAAAAAGAAAACTATTCACTTGATTGCCAAAGTATTCTAGCATATGGCAGAATGTTTGTCAAGCACTAATCTCGCCCCTGCGTCAAAGCTCTTGACAATTTTCCCTCTGGATGATATATTTTATGAAGTCTGGAGAGATGTCCGAGCGGTTTAAGGAGCCAGTCTTGAAAACTGGTGATGGGGCAACCCACCGTGGGTTCGAATCCCACTCTCTCCGCCACTTACTCCACCGCAATTCTATCGGAATTGCGGTGGTTTTTCTGCGTCAGCGCAAACCTGTCGGTCAGGCGTTGACAAACGCCCTCCGAACGATTACAATAGACAAAAATTACATTATGAGGTGATTTCTCATGGATTCCAAGCTGCGCCCCGAAACACTGTGCATTCAGGCCGGTTATACGCCCAAAAACGGCGAGCCCCGCCAGATCCCCATCGTCCAGAGTACCACATTCAAGTACGACACCTCCGAGGATATGGGAAAGCTCTTTGATCTGGAAGCCGAGGGCTATTTCTACTCCCGTCTGGCAAATCCCACCTGCGACGCCGTCGCCGCCAAGATCTGCGCGCTGGAGGGCGGCACCGCCGCCATGCTCACCGGTTCCGGACAGGCGGCCAACTTCATGGCGGTGTTCAACATTGCCGGATGCGGCGATCACATCGTTGCCAGCTCCGCCATCTACGGCGGCAGCTTCAACCTGTTCTCCGTCACCATGAAGAAAATGGGTCTGGAAACCACCTTTATCGACCCGGACTGCACCGAGGAAGAACTGAACGCCGCCTTCCGTCCCAACACCAAAGCCGTGTTCGGCGAGACCATCGCCAACCCCGCCCTGACGGTGCTGGACATTGAGAAATTCGCCAAGGCCGCCCATGCCCACGGCGTTCCCCTCATTGTGGACAACACCTTCGCCACGCCCATCAACTGCAGGCCCTTCCGGTGGGGCGCGGACATCGTCACCCACTCCACCACCAAGTACATGGACGGTCACGCCTCCGCTCTGGGCGGCGCCATCGTGGACAGCGGCAAGTTCGACTGGACGGCCTACCCGGACAAGTTCCCCGGCCTGTGTACCCCTGACGACAGCTACCACGGCGTCACCTACACCCAGCGCTTCGGTCTCGGCGGCGCGTTCATCACCAAGTGTACCGCCCAGCTGATGCGGGACTTTGGCTGCGTCCAGTCCCCCCAGAGCGCGTTCCTGCTGAATCTGGGTCTGGAAAGCCTGCCCTTCCGCATGAAGCAGCACTGCGCCAACGCCCAGGCCGTGGCGGAATATCTGCAAGGTCACGAGAAGGTCAAGTGGGTGAAGTTCGCCGGGTTGAAGGGCGACAAATATTACGACCTTGCCCATAAGTATATGCCGAACGGCACCTGCGGCGTCATTTCCTTCGGCCTCTACGGCGGCCGGAAGGCGGCCGAGATCTTCATGAAGCACCTGAAGCTGGGCGCCATCGAGACCCACGTGGCCGATTCCCACACCTGCTGCCTGCACCCCGCTTCCTCCACCCACCGTCAGATGACCGACGCGGAGCTGGACGCCGCCGGTGTCGGTGCCGACCTCATCCGTCTGAGCTGCGGTCTGGAAAACGCCCAGGATCTTATCGAGGACATCGCGCAGGCATTGGAGAACGTGTAATCAGGAGGAAAGCGTATGCCCATTCAGATTCCCAACGACCTGCCGGCAGCGGGCATTCTGCAGCAGGAAAACATTTTCGTTATGCGAAAGACCCGGGCAGAGACCCAGCACATCCGCCCTCTGGAAATCGTGCTGTTGAATCTCATGCCAACGAAAATCGTCACGGAGACCCAGCTGAGCCGTCTGCTCGGCAATACGCCTTTGCAGGTGCATCTGGAGCTGATGATGGTCTCCTCCCACCGCTCCAAAAATACCCCGCAGGAGCATCTGCTGAATTTCTATAAAACCTTCGACGAACTGAAGGATCGGAAATTCGACGGCATGGTGATCACCGGCGCGCCGGTGGAGCAGATGCCCTTTGAAGAGGTGGACTACTGGCCGGAGCTGTGCCGGATCATGGAGTGGAGCAAAACCAACGTCCATTCCACCTTCCACATCTGCTGGGGCGCACAGGCGGGACTTTACTACCACTACGGCATTCAGAAAAAAGCCCTCCCGGAAAAGCTGTTCGGCGTGTACCCCCATCATGCGGACTACAAGCGCGCTATCCTGCTCCGGGGCTTCGACGATGAATTCTGGATTCCTCACTCCCGGCACACCACCGTGGAGCGTGCCGATATCGAGGCCGTTCCGGGCCTAAAAATTCTAGCTTCCTCTCCGGACGCCGGAGTCTACGCCGCCATGAACAAGGAAGGCCGTCAGATTTTCGTCACCGGCCACGCCGAGTATGACGCGGACACGCTGGAAAAGGAATACCTCCGGGACAAAGCCCAGGGTCTGCCCATCCACGTCCCAGCGAACTACTATCCCAACGACGATGACACCCAGCGCCCCGTCGTCCGCTGGCGTGGACACGCCCATCTGCTGTTCAGCAACTGGCTGAACTACTTTGTCTACCAGACGACGCCATACGACATCATGGCCGTCGGCGTGGAATCCACCCGCGAATAAAAGTTTACAATACAGCCGCCGTCCCACACTTGAAATGGGGCGGCGGCTGCTGTATAATTCTAGAAAAATTCTGAATTGCGAGGTAAACGCCATGCTCACCACAATTCTGTTTGATCTGGACGGCACGCTGCTTCCCATGGATCAGGAGGTGTTCGTCAAGGACTACCTGAACCGTCTGGCAGCCAAAATGGTGCCTTATGGCTACGACCCTCAGATGTTGGTCAAGGCCGTCTGGCGCGGCACCGGCGCTATGGTCGCCAATGACGGCAGGAAGACCAATGAGACCGTCTTCTGGGAAGCCTTCGCCGACATGTTCGGTCAGGACGCTTTGGAAGACGTCCCCCTCTACGACGAATTCTACGAAACGGAATTTCAGGAATGCCGCCACAGCTGCGGCTTTCAGCCCGCCGCGGCGGAAACCATTCGCACCCTCCACGCCATGGGGTACCGCACCGTGCTCGCCACCAATCCCCTTTTCCCGCCCACGGCCACCCAGAGCCGGGTCCGGTGGGCCGGTCTGACGCCCGAGGACTTCGAGTTCATCACTACATATGATAATTCCTCCTTCTGCAAGCCCAATCCGGACTACTACCGGGAAATTCTGGGTAAACTGGGATTGAACGCCGGAGAATGTCTCATGGTGGGCAACGACGTAAACGAGGACATGATCGCCCAAACCCTTGGTATGCAGGTATTCCTCCTCACCGACTGCCTGATCAATAAGGATGGCAAGGACATTTCTCAGTATCCATACGGCAGCTTCCCGGAGCTGATGGACTATATCCGGGGCTTATGATATGACAGTTTTTCTATTTCTTTTGTGTGCCATCGCGGCAATTTTGCTGATGGGAGGGTACTATACCTACCGCATCGCATTCTACTCCCCGAAAAAGGGGCGGGACAAAATCTCCACCTTCGCCAGCCACAAATATGACCCCTACCGCAAGGAGATCAACCGCCTGTTCTGCCAGCTCAGCGACCGTCCCTACGAGGAGGTTTCCATCGAATCCTTCGACGGGCTTACCCTGTTCGGACGCTATTACCACGTCAAAGACGGTGCGCCGCTGGACATCGGCTTTCACGGTTACCGCAGCAGCGCCCTGACGGACTTCGCCGGGGGCAGTGAGCTGAGTTTCTCTATGGGGCACAATCTCCTGCTCATCGACGAACGCGCCCACGGCAGAAGCGAAGGCCGCACCATCACCTTTGGCATTCAGGAGCGGTGGGACGTGGAAAGATGGGCACGCTTCGCCGTGGAGCGATTCGGTGCAGATGTGCAGATTATCCTCTACGGCGTTTCCATGGGTGCGGCGACGGTGCTGATGGCTGCCGGGCTGGACTTGCCCGAAAACGTGAAAGGAATCATCGCCGACTGCCCCTATTCCTCCCCCGGAGACATCATCCGCAAGGTCGCAAGGGATATGCACATGCCCGACCGCTTGGCATGGCCGTTTGTGAAGATCGGCGGGCGGGTCTACGGCGGCTTTGACGTTGACGAAATGGACGCCGCCCGGGCAGTGAAACAGGCAACGGTGCCCATTCTCATCATCCACGGGGAAAGCGACAGCTTTGTCCCCTGCGAAATGAGCGACATCGTGTCGGAAAATCCCGCGCTGGTCATGCGGTACACCTTCCCCGGTGCCGATCACGGGTTCAGCTATCTGGTGGACACCCCCCGCTACAAAAAAATCGTGACTGAGTTCGCGGAAAAGGCACTTGCGCCGAAAGCATAACTGCCGCCACCGCCGGAATGGGCGGGGTGCATCAGATAGTGAAAGGCACAGCGGGATAATCCGCTGTGCCTGTTCTAATGCCAGCGCCCCTTCCCTCTCCCTATGGGAGAGATGGCCGAGCAAAGCGAGGACGGAGCGGGGAAACTAGGCTGCAATGCCCTCTCAGTCGCCTTCGGTGACAGCTCTCCCAAAGGGAGAGCCGAGGGCGCTTCGCGCCCCGCAATGACACGGCACGGTGCAGGACTTCCGTCAAACTCCTAGCTGGCTGTCCCCTGAGCTTACAGAATTCGGCGTTCCTCTGTCATGCGGCGGCCGGACATCGGATTTCGTGCAAATCCGCGAAAAAAAGGAAAAATTTTACGCAAATTTTTGTTGACAAGAACCGGATATGGTGATATAATCCAAACCGATAAAAACATATCGATTGTTTTTATACGATACCGCGAACTCATTCCAACGGGGAGCGGTATGACAAAACTCATCCTGCCGGCGCCATTCCGACGGCCCCGGGCAAATTTTATGGAAGGAGAACATCCATCATGAGTTTTAAGTCTGATATCGAAATTGCACAGGAAACCACCATGCAGCCCATCACTGAGGTCGCCAAGACCGCGGGCATCGACGAGAAGTACCTCGAGCAGTACGGCAAGTACAAGGCCAAGGTCGACTACAGCATCCTGAAGGAAGAGACCCACACCCAGGGCAAGCTCGTCCTCGTCACCGCCATCAACCCCACCCCCGCAGGCGAAGGCAAGACCACCACGACGGTCGGCCTGGCCGACGGTATGCGCAAGCTCGGCAAGAACGTCCTTGTCGCTCTGCGTGAGCCGTCCCTCGGCCCGGTCTTCGGCGTCAAGGGCGGCGCGGCCGGCGGCGGCTATGCGCAGGTCGTCCCGATGGAGGATATCAA